>Ga0315912_10001238_pt1 | contig 32947 bp, 28 predicted proteins | sample VfabasoilMG_FD_204469 | JGI IMG/M metagenome (GOLD analysis project Ga0315912, IMG submission 204469) | Garden soil microbial communities collected in Santa Monica, California, United States - V. faba soil | ecosystem: Environmental > Terrestrial > Soil > Garden | place: USA: California...
GCCTGGGCGTCATTCACAAGAACCTTCAGATTCACGAACAGGCTGCCGAAGTCGATCGCGTCAAGCGATCGGAGAGCGGGATGATCGTCAACCCGATCACGCTCTCCCCTTCCAATCGCATCTACGAAGCGCTCGACCTGATGAAGAACTACCGGATCTCCGGTGTTCCGATCACGGAGGACGGCAGCAAGGAAGGCCGCCTCGTGGGGATTCTCACGAACAGAGATCTCCGTTTCGAGACGAACGTCCATCGCCCGATCGAAGAGGTGATGACGAAGTCACCGCTCTTCACCGTGCCCGTAGGCACGACGCTCGACGAGGCGCGATCGTTCCTGCATCAACACAAGGTTGAGAAGCTACTCGTCGTTGACAAGGACTTCCGGCTGAAGGGGCTCATCACCGTCAAGGACATCCAGAAGGGCATCAAGTACCCGAACGCGTGCAAGGACGCGCTCGGGCGCCTGCGCTGCGGCGCGGCGATCGGCACGTCGAAGGACTCGCTCGAACGCGCGCACGCGCTTGTCGCCGCCGGCGTGGATGTGCTCGTCGTGGATACGGCGCACGGGCACAACCAGGACGTGATCGACATGGTCGCGAAGATCCGCCGCGACTTCCCCAACACTGATCTCGTGGCCGGTAACGTGGCAACCGCCGAGGCGACTGAAGCGCTCATCGAAACGGGCGTCGACGCTGTGAAGGTTGGCATCGGGGCTGGCTCCATTTGCACGACGCGCATAGTCGCCGGCATCGGTGTGCCGATGATCAGCGCGATCTTGGAGTGCGCCCGCGCCGCTGCTGCCCGCAACGTGCCGATCATCGCGGATGGCGGCATGCGTTACTCTGGCGACGTCGTGAAGGCGCTGGCGGCGGGCGCGAGCAGCGTGATGCTCGGTAACCTGTTCGCCGGCACCGACGAGAGCCCGGGCGAGCTGATCCTGTTCCAGGGACGCAGCTACAAGGAATACCGCGGGATGGGATCGATCGGCGCGATGCGAAAAGGGAGCCGCGATCGATACTTCCAGGACGAGTTCGATCTCGAGGGTGGCAGCGCCGCAGGCAAGCTCGTTCCCGAAGGGATCGAGGGTCGCGTGGCGCACAAAGGCAGTGCGCAGGCCGTCATCCATCAGCTCGTGGGAGGCATGCAGGCCGGCATGGGGTATTGCGGTAGCGCCACGATTCCCGATCTGCAACGCAAGGCCAAGCTGATTCGCATCACACCGGCGGGTGTTCGCGAGAGCCACGTGCACGACGTGACGATCACGAAGGAAGCGCCGAATTACCGGATGGAGTGATAGCTACCAAACGATCCGCCGTCGGTCGCCGTCGAGAATCTCGATGGTGATGTTCCGCGCACCAGGAAGCGCATGCGTCAAGCGATCCGGCCACTCGATCGCGAGCACACCGCGCTCCAACTCCTCGAGCCCCAATTCATCTGTAGCGGCTCGTTCGAGTCGATAGAGATCGACGTGGTAGAGCGTCAGCCTTCCGCCGCGATACTCGTGAACGAGCGTAAACGTCGGGCTGCTGACGTCCTCGGGATCGAGATCGAGCCCTGCCGCCAGTCCTCTCACGAACGCCGTCTTCCCTGCCCCAAGATTTCCAGATAGCAACAGGACGTCGCCCGCTTGAAGGCTACGAGCCAGATTGCCGGCGACAGCGGCCGTCTCCGCCTCTGACGAGGTGACGTGCTCAGGCACTGGCAGGAGGATCGGTGAGCACCTTCAGCGCCCCTCCAAGATGATCGAGGAGATCGGTGGCAATCATGCTCACCTGTCCCTGGTGCACCTCGGCCAGATCGCCCGCCGCGCCGTGGAGGAACACCGCCAGGCGGCAGGCCGCTTCAGCGTCGAGCAGTTGCGCGAGCCAGGCCGCGATCATGCCGGTGAGCACATCGCCCGTGCCGCCCGTGGCCATGCCCGGATTGCCGGTGGGATTGATGAACGCGCGCCCTTCGGGGGTTGCGATCACCGTGCGATGACCTTTGAGCACCACGTAGACGCGATGGGTCGTCGCAAAGTCGCTCGCTACCTGGATACGATTGGCCTGCACGTCGGAGATCGATGCGCCGACGAGCCGCGCCATCTCACCTGGATGTGGCGTGATGATCAGATCGCGGTCCTCGCGCCCTGTCAGTTGACCAGGATCGTCGGCCAGCACGGTGAGCGCATCGGCGTCGAGGACCAGAGGCACAGTGGCCTTGTCGAGGAGCGAGCGGACGAACTGTGCGACCTGCGGCGTGCGACCGAGGCCAGGCCCGCATGCGATCACGTCGTGCTCCTGGTCGAGCAGCTTATCGACGCCGCTGACATCGAGCGTTCCGGAGGAATCGTCTGGTAGATCCACCGTCATGAACACTGGCGATAGCGCGGCAAGCGTCGGCAGGCAGCACCGCGGCGTCGCGATAGTGACGAGGCCGGCCCCGGATCGTAGTGCGCCCATCGCTGCGAGGTGCGCTGCTCCGGTCTTGCCGATTGAGCCGGCCACGATCGTCAGCCGCCCGAAGTCGCCTTTGTGCGAGTCCACGGCGCGCGGCCCGACAGAGCTCCGGAGTTGCTCAGGGGTCAACAACTCGACGTGCGGACCCTCGAGGCCCTCGATGACTTCATACGGGATTCCGATATCCGCAATGACGACCTCGCCGGCGTAGGTCTCGCCGGGTGGCAGCACGAGTGGCAGCTTTGGCGCGGCCAGCGTCACGGTGAGCGACGCATCGATGCAGTCGCCGATCAGATGCGGTGTATCTGCCGACAGGCCGCTCGGCAGATCAACCGATACCACCGGGATCTCCGACGCGTTCACGTCAGCAATTACCGTCTCGATCATTCCGGCCACAGCAGTCTTGAGCCCCGTTCCGAAAATCGCGTCCACGATCAGGGTGCACTGCGAGATTTCGGAGAAGTGCAGCTCCCAGCTCTGCTCGTCAGCGACCTCGACGACGGTCACTCCGAGCCGGCCGAGGATTTCGAGATTGGTGCGCGCATCGCCGCGCACGTCGGCGAGGGCGCCGATCACGAAGACCGACGTCTCGATGCCGTGCTGGAGCAGGGTCCTGGCGACGACGAAGCCATCACCGCCGTTGTTACCGCGGCCACAGAGAACGGCGACGCGGCCATCCAGCTTCGATTCGTAAGTGGACTCGATGGCGGCAACGACCTGCCTGCCCGCGTTTTCCATCAGGACGAGAGACGGGATACCGATCTCGTCGATGGTGTAGCGATCGGCCTCGCGCATTTGCTCGGCGGTCAGTATTCGCATGACTAGTAAGCGGTAGGCAGTATGCGGTAGGCAACGCCTACTGCCTACTGCTTACTGCATACCCCCTGGATCTTCGATGGGCGGGCATGAGCAAAACAAGTTGCGATCGCCGTAAGTGTTGTCGATGCGACCGACCGGCGCCCAGTACTTGTGCTCCCGCACGAACGGCAGCGGAAACGCCGCTTTCTCGCGCGTGTAGGGATGTGACCACTCGGTCGCGGTAACCGCGGCGGCCGTATGCGGCGAGTTTTTCAGGACGTTGTCCTGTGCGTCCACCCTGCCAGCGACCACATCGTCGATTTCGGCGCGGATGGCGATCATGGCGTCGCAGAAGCGATCGAGCTCGGCTTTGTCTTCACTCTCGGTCGGTTCCACCATGAGCGTCCCGGCTACCGGGAAAGAGACCGTTGGCGCGTGAAAGCCGTAATCGATGAGACGCTTGGCAACATCCATTTCTTCGATCCCGCCAGACTTGAAGACACGGAGGTCGAAGATCAATTCGTGGGCAACGCGTCCGTTCTCGCGTGAATACAGGACGGGATAGTGCCCCTCGAGACGCGCCTTGATGTAGTTCGCGTTGAGGATCGCATGCCGCGTGGCATCCGCCAACCCTTCGGCGCCCAGCATGCGGACGTAGGCGTACGAGATCAGCAGGATGCTTGCGCTTCCCCACGGTGCTGCGGAAACCGCATGAATCGCCTTCTCTCCGCCGACACGCACACGCGGATGGCCGGGAAGGAACGGCGCCAGGTGACGAGCGACGCCGATTGGTCCCATGCCCGGGCCGCCGCCGCCATGAGGAATCGCAAAGGTCTTGTGCAGGTTCAGGTGGCAGACGTCGGCGCCGATCGCGGCGGGGCTCGTCAGCCCGACCTGCGCGTTCATGTTGGCGCCGTCCATGTAGACCTGCCCGCCATGCAGGTGCACGACGTCGCAGATCTGGCGGATGTCGTCCTCGAAGACGCCGTGCGTAGACGGATACGTGATCATCAGGCAGGCCAGATGGTCGCGATGCTGCGCCGCCCTGGCCCTGAGATCGTCAACGTCCACGCTGCCATCCGCCTTGCTTCGAATCACAACGACGCGCATGCCGGCCGTAGCCGCGCTCGCCGGGTTCGTGCCGTGAGCCGACGCCGGGATCAGAACAACGTTGCGCTGCGGTTCGCCGCGATCGTGGTGATACGCGCGGATCACCATCAGGCCGGCGAACTCGCCCTGGGCGCCGGAGTTGGGCTGGAGCGACACCTTCGCGAAGCCGGTGATCTCGCAGAGCGCGGCCTCGAGCTCTCTGAATACGTGGGTATAGCCGACTGTCTGCTCGTCCGGTGCGAACGGGTGGATCCGGCTGAACGGGTTCCACGTAATCGGGAGCATCTCCGTCGCCGCGTTCAGCTTCATCGTGCACGACCCGAGCGGGATCATCGAGCTATCGAGCCCGAGATCTTTTCGTTCGAGGCTGCGGATGTAACGCATCATCTCCGTTTCTGAGTGATGCGTGTTGAAGACCGGGTGCGTCAAAAACGCGCTCGTGCGACGAAGACCTTGCGGAAACCTGTCTGGCGACGCGGCTTGCAGCGACGTTGCCGCAGCGTCGCAGTCGATGACCCGCGGCCGCTTGTCGAGCGCCGTGGCGAAGACTCCAACGATGTCACGCAGGCCCGCTGTGTCGAGCGTCTCGTTGAGCGCGATCGAGATCGTGTCGGCGTCGAGGACGTTGAAGTTGATGCTCGCGTCCTCGGCGCGCCGGCGCACGCGTTCCGCCGCATCGGGCACTCTTACGCACAGCGTGTCGAAGTAGTGCGGGTTCAGTTGGATAACCCCGAGCTCGGCCAGCTCCGCTTCGAGGATCCTCGCAAGCATGTGCACGCGGGACGCGATCGCCGCGATCCCTTTCGGGCCGTGATACACGGCGTACATCGCCGCCATATTGGCCAGCAGCGCCTGCGCCGTGCAGATGTTCGAGGTCGCCTTCTCGCGGCGAATGTGCTGCTCGCGCGTAGCGAGCGCCATGCGATATGCCCGCTTGCCGTACCCATCGACCGAAACCCCGATCAAGCGACCGGGCAATTGGCGAACGAAAGCATTGCGCGTGGCAAAGAACGCCGCATGAGGACCGCCATACCCAAGGGGGACGCCGAAGCGCTGGGAGCTTCCGTAGACGACGTCGGCGCCCATCTCGCCCGGCGGAAGGACGAGCGCCAGCGACAGAAGGTCGGCTCCAACCGAGACGAGCGCGCCCGACTCGTGTGCCTTCGCAATCAGTGGTCGCAGGTCGCGCAGTTCTCCAACAACGTCCGGGTATTGAACAATCGCGCCGAACACTGATGCGTCGAACGACATGCGATCGACAGGCACGACGCGGAGATCGATGCCCAGCGGCTCGGCTCGCGATCGCAGGACGTCGACGGTCTGCGGGAAGCAACCGTCGCTGACGAGGCACACGTTCGGCTCCGGGCCGCCCTTCTGGCTCGTGTGGGCGCGGTGCATCAGCGCCATCGCTTCCGCAGCGGCCGTTCCCTCGTCCAGCAGCGATGCGCTCGCGACTTCCATCCCCGTCAGATCCGTCACCATCGTCTGGAAATTGAGCAGCGATTCCAGCCGGCCTTGCGCGATCTCCGCCTGATATGGCGTGTATGGCGTGTACCAGCCAGGGTTCTCCATCACCATCCGGAGAATCACGCTCGGTGTGAAGGTGTCGTGATAGCCGAGACCGATGTAGGACTTGAAGACCTTGTTGCGGTGCGCGAGGTGGCCAAGGCGATGGAGGTACTGATGTTCGCTTTCAGCGGGCGGCAGCGAGAGCGGCTTCTTGAGGCGGATCGAGGTGGGGATGGCCTCGTCCATCAGCGCGTCGAGCGTAGGCGCGCCGACAGCCTCGAGCATCTCGTCGCGCTCGTCCGGCGACGGCCCGATGTGACGACGTGCAAACCAGTCGCTGGCGTCGAGTGAGCTCATTACGTGCGGGTGATGGCGTCGTACTGCGTGCTGTCCATCAGCGATCCCGCTTCGCTCGGATCGGACACACGCACCCTCACCATCCAGGTGTCATGCGGCTTGCCGTTGACCGCATCGGGATGGTCCTTGAGAGCCGGGTTCACTTCGACCACTTCCCCGCTCATCGGCGCGAAAAGCTCCGAGACCGCCTTCACTGATTCGATCGAGCCGAACGACTCGCCCGCCTTGATCGTGCGTCCAGGCTCCGGGAGATCGACGAACACGACGTCGCCGAGTTGATCCTGTGCGAAGTCCGTGATGCCGATCTCGGCGATGTCGCCCGAGATCCGGATCCATTCGTGGTCTTTCGTGTACTTCAGATCAGTGGGATACGCCATGCTGTCTCCAAGGGGGTCGGGGGTCATTTAAAGAGGACACCCGACAAGCTTCGCAACAACTGTCTCCTTTAAATGACCCCCGACCCCATTGCACGTTTGTAGAACGGCAGCGGAACCACGTGCGCCTTCGTGGCACGACCGCGGATGTCGATGTCTATCTGGGTCCCCGGCGCTGAAAGCGACACGGGGACGTACGCCATGCCCACAGCCTTCTTGAGAAATGGCGGCTGTGTGCCGCTTGTCACCCTGCCGACTTCGTCGCCGCCGCTCGTAACGATGTAGCCCTGGCGGGCGATGCCGCGCTCGAGCATTTCAAAGCCGACCAGCGTGCGGGTGATGCCGCGCTCCTTCTGCTCGAGCAAACGCTCTCGTCCGATGAAGTCGCTTTTCTTCCAGCCGATCGTCCAACTCAGGCCAGCCTCGAGCGCTGTCGTCGATTCGTCGATGTCGTTTCCGTACAACCGCATCGCGGCCTCGAGCCTCAGTGTGTCTCGCGCACCCAGGCCGCATGGAATCACGTCGCCCCGGCCTGCCTGGATGAGCGACTGCCAGACGCGATCGGCCATGTTGGGCGGAACGAAGATCTCGTATCCGTCCTCGCCGGTGTAGCCGGTGCGAGAGATGGTGACGCGCGCGTTCGCCACTTCCCCGTAGGAAAACCAGTAGTAGCGGATGTCGCTCAAATCAACGGCAGTCAACTGTTGCAGCGTGTCGCGCGCTGCAGGGCCTTGAATGGCAATCAGTGCGTAACGGGAGCTCGAGTCAACGACGGCCGCGTCGCCGGCGAGCTTCACCTGCTCGCTGATCCACGCGTAGTCCTTTGCCGTGTTTGCCGCATTGACGACGAGCATGAAGTGGCTCGTGGCCATGCGGTAAACGAGCAGGTCGTCGATAAAGGTGCCCTCAGGTGTCAGCAGGCCTGCGTACTGTGCCTGGCCGATCTTCAGGGCGCTCGCATCGTTGCTCGAGATTCGCTGCACAGCTTCGAGTGCGCCCTTGCCGGCGATCTCGATCTCCCCCATGTGGCTGACGTCGAACAGGCCAGCGCGCGTGCGCACGGCCATGTGTTCTTCGGTGATGCCGGAGTACTCCACCGGCATCTCCCAGCCGGCGTACGGCACCATGCGGGCACCCGAAGCGCGGTGCCGTGCGTGTAAGGGGGTTGTGCGAAGTTTGACAGCGGCCGTGTCGGTCATGGAACAGAACGGGACGAGGTAGGACCCAACTGCTATGACTGTACTCGCCGCTGAACGAGAGGGTCAAGACACAGAGATGTCAGGATGTGGCGCGCAGCAACATTGCTCCACCTCGCAGACGGTCGAATACATCAACCAGATGCTCCGCCGTGATCGGGCCGACAGAGACAATTTCGTGGGCCCGCACAACGGTCACGTGGTGCGGGAGTAGAAACACGTAGAGATCGCACAGTCCGGCGAGATCGTGGAGCCGGTGCGACGACAGAACGACGGCAGCACCCCGATCGCGCTTCGACTCCAGCGTCGTTGAAAGCCAGCGACCGGCGTCCGGGTCGAGGCCCTCCCATGGCTCATCAAGCACGATGAGGCCGAGGGGATGACGCCCCAGCACCGTCCGCAGGCCCAGAAGTTGTCGAGTACCTCGCGACAGCGTTCGGAGCCGCCTGCTCTCGCGTGTCACCTGGTCGCCCGCGATGAGACTTCCCCACTGCGCGGCACGCACACTGCCAGGCAACGTGGCCTCGCCAGCGAAATAGCCGATGCCCGTTCGGCCGATCGCATCGCGCGGCATCAGTCCATTGATTCGAATCTCCCCCGATCGCGGCGTCAGGCAGCCCGCGATTGCTCTCAGGAGCGTCGTCTTGCCGGAGCCATTGGGCCCGACGACGCCCGCCGCCTGCCCCGCAGCAAGATCGAATGAGAGCTCGCGAAAGACGAGGCGCCGGCCGTATTGCATCGCGAGATTGCGGACAGAGACCGCCAACGTCACTGAGAGGCCTCGAGTGGCACGTCACGCTGCGCGATCCACCTGCACGAGACCGTCATCGCAAAGACCGCCAGTGCCAATACCGGAACGACAGCCATCACCTGCGGTCGAACAAGGTGCTGTCCGATCGCACCGATTGGATAGACGAAGAACGTCCAGGCCGGCCAGGCGAGCGCTTCGATGCGGGTGGACGATGCGGTCCACTCGCCCATGACACCCTGCGGGAAAGTCGTCGTGGTCGTCACGGCAAGAAGCAGCCAGCCAATGCCTGCTGAGAACCGCGGAAGCGCAACACCCATGGCCCACGGCAGTGTGGAGACCAGGAATACGGCAGCACACGTGCCTGACGCCAGGAGCGTGGCACGTGCTCCGGCGCTCGTGACGAGCTCCAGCCCTGCCAGGATGAGCCAACTTCCGAGGCCGGCGGCAATCGACGACATCCAGTGCATCAACGCAATCGAGATGCGACCGTTGCCCCGCGTGAACAGGAGGTCATAGTGTCCGCGCCTGGCGGGCAGAGTAAAACCAGACGAGGCGGCAAATGCTTGAAGCAGCAGCACAGGCACGAGCGCGCCTGCAGCCGCACGTGAGTCATTGACGATGGCGACCGCGGCCGCCAGCGTGAGCACGACGAATGTCCCCATCATCATCGACGGAGCAGGCGGGACGATGTGGAAGAAGCGGACGAGATACCAAAGGTCGCGCATGGCGTCTCGTCAGGACTCGGCTTGAGGAGGAGCGCTCATGTTGCTGACCCAGCGCGGAAGCCGCTTGCCGTGACCCCGACCCGCATTGCCAGCGACCCGAAGGTAGGCCTCGAGCGTGTGATAGCTGATGTTGAGCCTCTTGCACGCGCGACGTTTGTTGCGGCCACACTTTTCGAAGACTAGCCGCGCGTAGTGGCAGGCCCAGGCACGCATGCTTTCATCGCGTCCGATGGCCGGGCCCAGCACTTCGGCGAACTCACCTCGGATTCGCGCAGGAAGGTCGTCCAGCTCAATACGGTCTGACTCCATCAACGCGAGCGCGCGCTCCACGAGCCGTTCCAACTCGCGCACATTGCCCGGCCACGGATAGATCCGCAGCGCCTGCTCGGCCTCGGTTGAAAGTGACAACTCGCGGCTTCGATGCCTTCCGAGGAAGTAGCGCACGAGCTCCGGAACGTCCTCACTGCGGCTTCTCAGCGGCGGCACATGTATCTCCACTCCACTGAGCCGGTAATACAGATCGGCCCTGAAGAGGCCACGTGCGACAAGCTCGGACAGCGGCCGGTTCGTCGCGGCGACGATGCGCGTGTCTATGCGTTTGGTGCCGTGCCCACCGACTCGCTCGACGGCGAGATCCTGAAGCACTCTGAGGAACTTCGCTTGCGCCGACAGTGAGAGGTCGGAGACCTCGTCGAGAAACAATGTTCCGCCATCCGCGTGCTCGAACTTGCCACGACGGCCGCGAACGCCCGTCGCGGTCCGCTCTTCGATCCCAAAGAGCTCCGCCTCGAGCAGCGTTTCGACGACGGCGGCGCAGTTGACCGCCACGAACGGTCCTCGACGTCGTCTGCCAAGCTCGTGGAGTTGTCTGGCAACGAGCTCCTTGCCAGTGCCACTCTCGCCCTCGACCAGAACGGTGAAGTCGGTTGCGGCAACGCGCTCGATCTGCGCACGAAGCGCCTTCATCGCGTCGGTCGATCCGATCAGCGGACCAGCACCAAGCGGCGCGCTTGTGGCGAGCGTTCGTCCACGAGCGATCTCCAGCACGAGACCGCCGACGTGCGCGAGCGCGACCAGCATGTCGTAGTCGGGCTCGGCCAGCGGACGATCCGGCTGACAGGATGCTTCGAAGACGGCTTGAATCCTGGGATCGCCGGTGGGCACACCGAGGACGATCGAGTCGGAGGTCCGCGTTGGAGTAACCAGCCGCGCCTGATATCGAGCCCGCACCTCTCGCAAGCGTACGGCTCGCAGGTGGAGTGCCTGCCTCACGTGCTGCTCGAAAGTCGCTCCAAGATCATCGGTCGTCACGTTGGCGAGCGCAGTCCCGAGCGCCTCGAGTACTTGCCGCAGGCTCGCGACGTTCCGCTCGGGTCGCCCACCAGTCGCGTCGCCTTCTCGCATCACGGCGTAGGTCTCGCTCACAAGGACCTCCGCAGAGGAGTTACCAAACGCGATGCCAGATTCTTGTCGCGGAAAAAGTCTCGTCAATTCGAAACTTCCATCGATATCGCCACGCGACGCACCGTGTGTGCGGGTAGGCCCTCCCCCAGGCCCGGAAATACCACGGATAAACCGAGAGAAGGCGATACCCCTCGTCCCAGCGGTGCAGCGCAGCTGAATGACCGTGCGATACTCTTGCGGACTCGAATGAAAAGCCTGACCGGACATCTCTACTTCTGGGTGCTGCTCGCCATCCTTGCGGGCGGCGTATTCGGCTACGTAGACCCGGACGCGGCGGTGAAGCTGAAGCCACTCGGCGACGGGTTCATCGCCCTCGTGAAGATGCTGATCAGCCCGATCATCTTCTGCACGGTCGTGCTTGGGATCGCCGGCGCCGGAAACATGAAGAAGGTCGGCCGCGTCGGTGCGAAGGCGCTGATCTACTTCGAGGTCGTGTCCAGCATCGCCCTCGTCATCGGTCTGGTGGTAATCAACGTCGCCAAGCCGGGCAGCGGGTTCAACGTCGATCCGGCGACGCTCGACGCGAACGCAGTGGCCGACTACGCGAAGCGGGCTCACGCCCAGACGGCCACAGATTTCGTCCTGAGCATCATTCCGGTCACGTTCTTCGACGCGTTTGCCGGGGCCGGCAATCTTCTCCAGGTGTTGTTCGTCGCGATTCTGTTCGGTTACGCGATGACGCACATGGGCGAACGCGGCAAGACGGTGCACCAGTTCATCGAGGCGTGCTCGCACATCTTCTTCGCGATGATGAACGCGCTGATGAAGCTCGCGCCCATCGGCGCTGGTGGCGCGATGGCTTTCACCATCGGCCGCTATGGCATCGAGGCATTGAGACCGCTGGCCGCCCTGATGGGCAGCTTCTACCTCACCTGCCTCCTCTTCATCTTGATCGTCCTCGGCAGCATCGCTGCATTCACCGGCTTCAGCATCATCCGCTTCATCGTCTACATCAAAGAGGAACTGCTCACGGTGCTCGGCACGTCGTCGTCCGAGTCGGCGCTGGTGCCTCTGATGCAGAAGCTCGAGAGACTCGGGTGCTCTCGCTCCGTAGTCGGACTCGTTGTGCCGTCGGGTTACTCGTTCAATCTGGACGGCACGAACATCTATCTGACGATGGCCGCGATCTTCGTGGCGCAGGCACTGAACATCGACCTGACATTGCGGCAGGAGCTGACACTGCTCGGTGTGGCGATGCTGACATCGAAGGGCGCGTCGGGCGTGACCGGGGCCGGGTTCATCACGCTTGCTGCGACGCTCGCGGTCGTCCCGTCGATTCCGGTCGCCGGTCTGGCACTGATCCTCGGCATCGATCGCTTCATGTCCGAGTCGCGCTCGCTCACGAATTTCATCGGCAATGGCGTCGCCGCGATCGTCGTCGCGCGCTGGGAGAATGAGCTCGACACGGCCAAGCTGACGGCCGAACTCAATGGCCGCCGGACTCCATCAGTGCCGGAAGCGGCTGAGCCATCCCGGCAACTTGCGGATCTATGAGCACGGGCATCGCGGTCAGGCCGGTCGGCTGCAATTCGATCGGCGTGTTGAACGCCAGCGCACCTCGATACTGAACAACGTCTGCACTGATTTCCCAGACCGCGCATCGGATCACACGCGCACGGATCAGGGTCCGTCCTTGAGCCGAGGTCACGTGCACGTCAACGTGCGTTCCAGGCAACAGCCTCGTGGTTCCATGAACCAGCGCGCCGGTCACTGACACGTTGATCACCGACAACTCGCGTCCCAGCCGAAGACGAACGCGGGAGAGCGGATCCGTGGCGCCCGGTGTCCATCGACTCTCCCGCCGGCGCTCATGGTGATCAGTCTGCATTGACCCATGCACCAGTGGAGCGCTCGAACCTGAGAACTCGGGCTCGGGCAGTGACACCAAGCACACGCACTGCCCATTGCGTCTGGTCCCGTCCAACGATATACACACTGCCCGACGTGGCGGTGCCGTTCGCAGTGAACGAGAGGATCATCGTTCCGCCCAACGCCACTGCACTCGCCACCTGAACTCCGGGCGCGAGGCCGATGGCGGTTCCGGGAAACAAGTCAGCCAGATAGACCGGTGCTTCGATCACTCGATCAATCTGCTGTGTGATGTCCACCGCGCGCACGCCGTCGCCGTTGCCATCCTCCACCATGGAGAACCTGACGCCTCTCGCGCCCTGCTCGAAGTACAACGCGACTGTGGCCGAGTGGCCAACCGCGCGCGACCGTGCGAACGTCGCCCGGGTGGCGAGATAGCGCGCCGCGCCTGCCCCTCGCGATCGATCGACGACCGCGGCAACGCCGGACACGCTGATGCCGGCAAGGATGCAGATCAACGACGAGGCGAAGATGACCTCGAGGAACGTGTACCCCGCGCTGCCAAAGACGGTTGGCCGCGGGCGCTGGGGGGAGCGCCCGCGACCATTGCCGCATGCTATGACTACTGGCCCGCCGGCTCCCCCTTCGCAGGAGCGACGGTAACGAGCGGTTTGAGCTTCAGGAAGCTCTTCTCCCCCACGCCGCGTACGTTCATCAGGTCCTCGACCTTCTTGAACGATCCGTTCTGCTTCCGGTACTCGAGGATGCGCTCCGCCGTCGCTTTCCCGATGCCGGGCAACGTTTCCAGTTGCGCGACGGTCGCCGTGTTCAGGTTGACGGGCGCCGACGCCGAAGGACTCTTGGCCCCGCTCTGTGCCGAAACCGTCGCGACGCTGAGACCGATTGCCAAGAGAACCGCAAGGACGATGCGAATCATGGGCTGCCTCCTGTCCGCATTTGGCAGGCGCACTCACGCGTGAACGCGGGAACGTGCGGACGCTTCGAGACGTGAATCGGTGCGCGGTGACCTGCCACATGGCTCCTCTGCGCGCGAAGGTCCCGGCGGGGCTGGGTGCCACACGGGCGGTTGGGTGCACGGCTGACAACACGAACCCACCGGGACAGCCGGTGTCAGAGCAAGCGAGTGGCCGAGATCTGCACACAAACGCTGTGGTCGCAGCCCTCTGAGCGCGAGGCGGTTACGCCGAGACGACGGAATTGCGGAACTGGTCCGCTCCTGGAGTCGTGAACCAGAGTTGGCAGTGCTGGTCCTGGTCAAGCCGGCGTGAGCAGTTGCCGATTACCTCAGGGTAATGTCCCCTCGATCCTGGCGCTTCGCAACCCATACCGCGACACCACCCCATTTCGGTTCTCGTCTCGAGGCGTCGTACGACGTGCTCCTGGTGCTGGTGTCAATCGCGGTCGCCACGCTGGCGGCCTACGCGGCGTTGACCGTAGTCGATCGTATCGTCGCGGCCCGTCGATTGCCGCTCGTGCGCACGCTCTGGCTCGTTGCCGGCGCCACCGCAATGGGAACGGGCATCTGGGCGATGCACTTCGTCGGCATGCTCGCGTTCATGCTGCCGAGACCCGTCAACTACAACGTCTGGATCACGCTCGCGTCAGTGCTGCCGGCCGTGATCGGGAGCGGCGTTGCCCTGCACGTCCTCAGCCGTGAATCGGTCGGGCGGCGTCAGTTGCATGTCAGCGGCTTGCTGATGGCCGTGGGTATTGGATCCATGCACTACCTGGGCATGGAGGCAATGCAGATGGACGGCGTGATGGCCTATCAGCCCACGCGGTTCGCGTTGTCGATCGTCGTGGCGTACGTCCTCGCCACCCTCTCGCTCTACGCGCGCATCGCGCTCAAACAGCGTGCGATCTGGCTGTCCCTCCCGACCAGCGCTCTCGTTCTCGGGTGCGCCGTTGCGGGCATGCACTACACAGCGATGAGCGCGGCGATGTTCTACTCCGGCGGTGAACACGGTCGCCACGGCCTCGCCCTGCCCTCGACGCTCATTGCAGTCCTCGTCTGCGTTTTCGTGGCATTCATCCTTGGCCTCACGATCGTCAGCACGATCGTCCATCGCCGTCTGACATCGACCGCCGCCTCGCTGGCGGAAAGTGCCACTCGACACGCCACGGTGCTACAGACGATGGCCGACGGCCTGGTCACGTTCGGCGCAACGGGTCGCATCGATTCGACGAACGCCGCTGCGCTGCGGATTCTCGGATACGACGAAGACGTGCTGCTGACCATGAACGTCGAAGACATCTTGCCGGGATGTTCCGCGATGGCAGCCGCGGATCGCTCCACACCTGACCGATCACAATCGGCGAGGGACATCGACGGCCGTCGAGCCGACGGCACGACCGTACCGCTGGCGCTGGCAATCGGGTGCATGCAGGTCGATGAGCGCGCGCTCTTCAGCGTGGTACTGCGTGACGTGACCGAGCGCCGGCAGGCCGACGCAGCCATACACGCACACGTCGCGGAAGTCGAGCTTGCGCATCGCAAACTCGGTGAACAGGCGCAGGCACTCCGGCATCAGGCCGTGGAGCTCGCCGACGCTCGCGACCGTGCCGAGGCCGGTGCCCGCGCAAAGGCTGAATTCCTTGCGGCGATGAGCCACGAGATCCGCACCCCGATGAACGGCGTGCTGGGCATGACGCAGCTGTTGATCGACACGAAGCTCGACCCCGAGCAGCGCGACTACGCGCAGACCATACATTCGTCGGGTGTCGCGCTGCTCAACGTCATCAACGATATTCTGGACTTCTCGAAAGTCGAGGCTGGCAAGCTGGATATCGAGCCGATTCCCTTCGACCTGCACGCCGCGACGTGCGACGTGATCGATCTCCTGCTTGCGAACGCCGAAAGCAAGTCACTCGAGCTCGTGCTGCAGCTCTCGTCGGATACCCCTCGCTACGTTGTCGGCGATGCGGGGCGACTCAGGCAGATTCTGCTGAACCTGGTCTCGAATGCGATCAAATTCACGGATCAAGGGCATGTGCTCATCTCCGTTGGCGGCACGGCGCTCGATGAGCACTGTGCCTCCATCCGGATTGAAATCGCGGACACGGGGATCGGCCTGAGCGATGAACAACAGGCACGATTGTTTCAGGCCTTTACGCAAGCGGACTCATCGACGACCAGGAAATACGGCGGCACGGGGCTGGGGCTGGCGATCTCGCGCCGGCTGATCGAGTTGATGGGCGGACGCATCGGCGTGACGAGCGCGCCAGGCCGGGGGTCGACGTTCTGGTTTGAGCTCCCGCTGCCGATGTGGGAGGGCCCCCCGGAGTCCATACCAGCCGGCCTTGTGTCCGGAGTACGCGTCTTGATTGTCGATGACATCGACGTCAACCGCCGGATCCTGCGGAATCAGACGAAAGCGTGGGGTATGCGCCCGGAGTGCGCATCGAGCGGGATCGAGGCGCTTGTCATGCTGGCGACTGCCGTCGCTGAAGCCGACCCGTACGCGATCGCCATCGTCGATTGCCTGATGCCAGAGATGGACGGGTTCGAGCTCGGCGCGCGCATCAGGAATGACGCAGCCCTCTGCGACACTCGTCTGCTGATGTTGACGTCGGCGGCGGCGCGCGGCGGCGCCTCGACGGCAGCCGCGGCCGGTTTCGATGCCTTCCTGACAAAACCGGCTCGGCCCGACGCTCTTCGTCAGTCCATGGCGACGGTTCTCGTGCCGGAGCGCGACAGAAAGACACTCGTCACACGATATGCGCTACCCAGCCATCGGAGCCCGAGGGCGAGTGGGGAGAACGTCTCCGCCGAAGGACTGCGGGTGCTGCTTGCCGAGGACAACGTCGTAAACCAGAAAGTGGCTACCCACATGCTGACCAGACTCGGGTGCAGCGTGGACGTGGCGGCCAACGGAGCGGAAGCCGTGGACCTGTGGGCTCGGTTTCCTTACGACGTGATTCTGATGGATTGCCAGATGCCGGAGTTGGACGGACTCGCCGCAGCACGCGTGATCCGCAGCCGCGAGAAGGTCGGGGCGCGTGTACCGATCATTGCGTTGACCGCAAGTGCAATGCAGGGCGACCGCGACGTCTGCTTGCAGGCGGGTATGGACGATCACCTTTCAAAGCCCGTATCGATCGAACAGCTGGGCGCAGCACTCGATCGAGTGTTGTCCGAACCAGCGGAGCTGCCGCAGGAGGACGTCACTACGTCCCGATCGTAGCGCGCAGTGCATCCGACGCCACGAGGAGATTTGCCTGCGTCCACTGGAGCGGGACATGCGGGTTCGCGACGTACTCGCCCTCTCTGAGGTAGTAGAGCTCGGCGCACCGCCAGTGCCCCGTGATCTGTCCAAGCGAGCGATTGAAATGAGAGACCTGGCGCTCCCGATCCGCGATCGAGCCCGTCCTGCGATAGCGACGCCCGTAGTATGCGGACACGATCGGATCGAAGAGACACCACTGCGCCTCGTCGCCAATCTTCGATAGAAGCGTGTCCCGAGCCTCAAGGTCGTTGCTGAAGTCGCGCGTCCGATCCGCCTCTGAAAGACGCGCCTCGTAGTTCGGTGCAAAGTACGAGTCACCGAGGTAACGCCGGATGCCGTGCTCTCCGGCGAGGTAGCGATTGACGTCGTGCAGCACGAGGTCCGCCATCGCCTCGTCTGTGATGACCTCGAGCGGAAACAGCAGGAATAGCAGCGCCGCGTCGTACCGTCGATTCTTGCGGCCCGCCAGTTGAGCGCATTCGCCGGGCAGGATCGCGTCGAGCGAATGTCGGCCGCGTTCGGCGAGACTCGATGCGAGGCTCTCCATCTCAGGCCCCGATGCTTCGCGCCACTCGCGGCAATCACGGACCAGCGCGACAAACGCCTCGAGCCCGGCAACGACCGTCCCGATGCTCGACGCGGAGACCTTGCGCTGCTCTTCCCAGTGCCCACTGTCTTCGTCCTGCCAGTAGCGGATGGCGTGAAAGTAGCGCACGAGACGTGTCAACACCGCGACAGCTTCGGCATCCGGTTTCAGGGCCCCGATTACGGCGAGCGTGGACGACAACCACAGGAAGTACCCGAGCGCGTCGTTCTGCGCGTGCGCCCAGTGCTCCTCACCGATCTCGCTGAGCGTGCGGCCGTCGAAGCGCACGTGCGGACGATGGGCTACAACCCGAGGATCAGCGGCGCCAGAGATGATGTCGTCGAAACGATGACGATAGCGGCTGAAGAAGACGATCAGCGCGCCCACCACTTCCACCGCCACATGCGTGTCACCTGTGGCGTGGTGAGCCCATGCGACGTAGATGTTGTCCCTCACCCAGACGTTGGCATAGCCGGTGGCCGCGATCGCCTCTCCCGCTGACGAGGCCGAATAGAGGCCGGACGGCAGACGAACAAAGGTCAGCGTCTCGCGTTCACGGAGCGCCGCTTCGATGCGCGCCAGATCGGCGGGCCGGTAGCCCCCGTCCGGCACGAGGCGTTGCAGTGCTGAATTGTGAAAGGTCATCCGATCAGGCCCATTGTGGTCGAACGTGCAAGGTTTTCGGCCTCCCCCGTTCTAAGACCAGGAGGACTTATGAAGCATCGTCGTGCCTGTCTGGTGGTTGCCGTCCTGGCCTTTGCCGCTGCCCTGCCCGTGATGCTCCGGGCATCGGTCGAACGTCCGATCGCGGGCGTCGAGGTCATCGTCAACGGAGTATCGCAGCCTCGATTCGTCCACAACGGACGACTCTATGTGGAGGCCCTCAAAGGGCGTGAGTATGCCATCCGGTTACGAAACCCCTACCCGGTTCGCGTTGCGGTGGCGCTCTCCGTCGATGGCCTTAATACGATCGATGCCCGAGAGACGACGGCCCGTGATGCGCGCAAGTGGGTGCTTGCCCCGTATGAGATCGTCACCATCAGTGGATGGCAGACGAGCAGTACCGAGGCGCGCCGTTTCGAGTTCACCACCGAGGTCCGATCGTACGGCGCAGCGCTCGGGAAGACCGACAACCTGGGATTGATCACCGCGGCCTTCTTCAAAGAACGGATGCCCGTTCCCGAGCCTGACTCGTTGAACGAAAGGGGCCGGCGCGATCAGGCTCCGCCTCCCGCTGCGGCCCCGCCGCCGGCAAGCCCCGCGGAACCGCGTCAGGAGGCCGCAGGTGCGGCGGCTAGTCGATCGAAGGCGACTGACGAGTACGCGGCGACCGGCATGGGACGTCAAACCGACCACGCCGTCACGCAGGTCTGGCTTGATCTCGAGGACGCGCCGTCGGAGACCGTGAACATCCGCTATGAGTTCCGCCCGCAGCTCGTGCGGCTCGGGATCCTGTCGCCAACGCCAGACCCGCTCGATCGTCGCGAGCGTGCGCGCGGTTTCGACGACAGCTTCAGCCCGGTGCCTCCGCACTTGCGATAGCGCGAACGCGATCAGCTCGTTGCAGGTGGTCCGCTCGCCGCCTGCGCGAGCTGCCGAATGGCGCCCAGGTGATAGGTCAGGTGCGGAATGCTCCCGACCGCCGAGCCGAGGCCAACCTCGTCCCAGGCGGGCGGATGCTTCATCACCTCGAGCCATGCCGCCATTTCCCGAGTGAGATCAGCGCGGAGGTTTTTCCACTGATCCTCGGTTACGGTCTGATGAGTCCAGGCGTCCGCCCAGTTGGCAACAGCCCACAGCCTCTCGCCCTTTGCCTCGCGATTCAGCAGCTCGAAACCGTAACGCAGATGCTCGACGTGCGATGCGACTGACGATCGACCACCGGGTCTCGCACTCGCGATCTCTGCTGACAGCGCATCGAGCGAGGCAATGATCCCGCGGTCGCCAGTGTTCAGGAAGAACGCCTCGCCGCGCGGTCCGTAGAGTGCCTCGCTGAGCAGCGTGACGAGCACCTGCCTCAGCCTCGCTTCAGCGTCACCGTTCGACATGTTGACCTCTTGCTCGCAGTCTACATGCAGAACTGTGAAGGGTCTGACCCCACTTGACTACACTCATCTCGTGCTGCTGCCCTACGTCTGGCTCTCGCTCGCGATCGTGTGGCTCTGGCTTCCACCGCAAGTGCAGGCTCGAAGCGTATCGTCCCGCTACGGCGTCTCGGCCGTGTGGCTCGCCATCGCCATCATCCATGCCTTCGCGATCGGCATCGTCTCGGCCATTGGCATCGCCGCGATCGCGATATTCGGCCTCCTCTGTTACGGGTATTCGCGTCAGAACTCTGCGTCTATCGACGCGTTACTGACCGCAGGGACGATCGTCTGCTCACTCGCGCTCATGGCGCACATCGTTCCCGGCTTCTCCAACACGCTGATCGTGAGAGACGCGGTGCTGACTCCCGGTGCCGTGCCCTACATGCTCTTCATGAATTTCGATAAAGGGCAGATCGGCTTGTTCCTTCTCGCGTTCGGTCCGCCGCTCATCGCATCACGAGCGGATTGGGTGGCGATGCTGAAAACCGCGCTGCCAGGCGCTGTTGCCTTGATCGCCGTGCTGATGGCATCCGCGCTGCTGATCGGTCAGGTGCGCTTCGAGGCGAAGTGGCCAGACTTCCTGCCCATCTGGCTGTGGTCGAACCTGCTCTTCACCTGCGCGGCCGAAGAGGCGCTGTTCCGAGGAGTGATTCAACGACGGCTTCAAAAGTCGAGTCCGCCAGTCGTGGGGCTGATCGTCGCGGCGATCGTTTTCGGCGCCGCTCACTATGCGGGCGGCGTGTGGTCCGTGGTCCTCGCGACCATCGCAGGCCTCGGTTATGGCTGGGTGTTCTGGCGAACGAACCGAATCGAAGCGTCGATCCTCACGCACTTCCTCGTGAACACCGCCCACATCCTCGGCTTCACCTACCCCGCCCTGACCTGACTATTTCGCCGTGAACGGATCGACGAACTGGCGGACGTAACCGCTCGGCACCGGCTTCCCTCCAGCCAATCCGTATGACGAAGGCCACCGGTCGCCGGGCAAGTAGCACGTCCCGAAGAGTCGATCCAGCACCGGCAGATGGACTGCGAAGTTCTTGTCCACGGCCTCGCGTTCGGCGCCGTGATGCCAGTGATGAAACTGCGGAGTGGCCATCACCCAGCGCAGCGCACCGAAGTTGAACCGGACGTTCGCGTGAATAAACGTGGCCTGAATGCTGACGAACGCCACATACGCAATGAGTGCCGTCTCAGAGAAGCCGAGCACGTAGATCGGCACGTAGGTCAACCCGCGCGTCACCGCGACATCAACCAGATGCAGCCGCGATCCAGCAAGCCAGTCCATGACGTCCGCCGAGTGATGAATGCGATGGAAGCGCCACAGCATCGGCACTCGATGAAATGCACGATGCACCCAGTACTGCACCAGGTCGGTGAGCACGAGAATCTCGACGAACTGCACGACGAGCGGCTGGCTCGTTACCGCTCGCTGCACGCTGCCCGACACGGCCCACGTGAACAACGTCATCGCCGGCTTCATCGTCAGCAGGGTCGTCACCTGCACGAGCAGCGCGCTCAGGAAGAAGTAGACGAGATCGGTGCGCCACTCACGACGGAACACGTCCTGCTCCGGCAAGCGTGCAAACAGGCGCTCGAGCGGGATGAAGACCGCCGAGTACACCATCAGGTTCAGCAGAAACCAGTCGAGGCCGAGGAACGGGCCATTCTGCAACTCGCCATCGAGAGGGACGCGTGACCCACCGAGCAGCGCAGCGATCAGCGTCAGCGAGATGCCGGCCATGCCGAGGAACTTCCGACGGCGAAGACAGACACTGATGACTCCGGCAATGAACGCGCTCACGAGCACGAGATGCAGGAGCGCCCGGATGAACGGAACCGGATACAACCCGCGCAGCTCGGGCATCGTGAGGAGCGAGGGATAGTGAAAGCAGAAAACCGCACCCAGGCCGACTGCGCCGAGCGTGACGGACAGCACGCCACTCAGCCAGCCCGATCCGAACGCCCTCGATGCCGGCGGCGTCACCATCGCTCCGCGAAGCTCTGCTCGTCCGAGCGCGGTTGCAGGCCGGCGACTCGCGTGATCAGCCGCTCGCACGCTGGAAAGAAATCGATCGCCGTGAGCCAGCGATTGCACCAGCCGGTCGCGATGCAATAGTTCGCGACATACGGCGCGTGATGGTGGCTGGCGTGCGCCTCGATGCTCAGGATCGCGCCGTGACGTTGCAGCCAGCTGACGATTGCGGGCGGCGACGGCATGTGCGCCCACTGATGCACCTGATTGGTGGGCAGCGAGACCAACGAGAACGTCACGAGCGCGAGCGCCACCGCCCCGCCGACGCCCACGTCGGGAAGCATCAGCGCAATAGTCAGGAACGGGATGTTGAGCATCGCCACGTCGCCGTTGCAGTCGATGAAATCCCGCTTGAGAAAATCGTCTGGGTTGACGTGGTGAACACGAAAGGGGCGAAGGAATCGTCGTCCCAGCACCGGCATCGTTTCGCTGAACCAGGTATCGGCGGTCCAGTGCACCAGACCGGACATCAGATCGGCGGCGAGGCCTGCCGTGACAACGACGAGCGGCGCCCACCAGTGCAGGAGCAGGCCCTCCGCGAAGGCGTGGGCAACATTCGCTAGCAGCAGCGCCCCGGCGGTCACCAGCGAGGCGACCTCGATGCCCCTGGTCAGCCCGACGACGGCGTCGTGGCCGGGCAACCCCGCGGTGGCCTCCTTCATAGCCACCTTATCGGAGAATCTGCGTCTTTACCTCAGTTTGCGCGGACCGCGCGGGGATTGAGGCCGTTCTGATGCAGCACGACGGCTACGACCTTCCCGTCGGCGTCGGTTTCGAACGTGAGCTGCGCATCGACGACCTTGTAGAAGAAGTCCTGTTCCGTCTCCGCGTAGATCTGGGCCGCCCCCTGCCCCGCCAGTTGCGCCATGAATCGGTCGCCGTCACGCGTGATGGTCATGAACGCCGTCGGTGAGAACGAATACCGGCCAACGTAGCGATCGAACGTCGCCGGGCTGAGCGAGATCTCCGTGCGTGGCTTCGGCTGCACCAGCGCCGGTGAGTTCGCCGGCAGCAGTGCCGCTTTGGGATCGAGAAGATGCCGGCCGATGTCGTCGCCGCCGGCAAGGCTCACTGCGTTCATCAAGACAACGACACCCGTGCGCGCGCCCGGGTCGAAGCCCATGTAAGTGCGGTACCCGCCGGTCCCGCCGTTGTGCCACGCGATCGTTTTCTCGTTCGCGGTCAGGATGTGCCAGGCCAGCGCCACCTCGAGCCCGGGCGGGCCTGCAGCAGGGCGGCGTGGCTGCAGCATCGCTTTCATCGCAGGCGCTAAAGCCGACTGCGTATAACCCATCTCCGCAGCGAGGAACGTCAGGATGTCGTTGGCCGACGATCGCAAGGCGCCCGCACCCGCAAGCGATGGAATGTCCCAGTTCTTTACCGGCTGGAGGCCTCGATCGTGCCCGGGAGCAAGGCGTGCCCGCAGCGGCGGCGTCAATGTGATCGTCGTGCTCGCCATCCCCAGCGGGCCCGTGATTCGAGCCTTCACGAGCGACTCGTAATCCATGCCAGCGCGTAGCGCCAGTATGTGACCCAATAGCCCGGCGCCAAGGTTCGAGTACTCGTACTGAGCGCCCACGTCGCGTGTCAGCTGATACGTCGAGAGGAACTGATAGAGTTGCTCTACCGAGTAGTCGGCGAACGGGTTCTCCTGGTCCGCCGGCTTGAAGTTGCCCGGCATGCGCGGCAAACCCGAGCTGTGATTGGACAGATCCTGCAGCGTGATCGCTCGTCCGCGCTCGGGCACCTTGACGCTTGCGGGGAGATACTTCGAGATCGGATCGGTCAGCGCAACTTGTCCACGCTGGACGGCTTCTGCGAGAAGAAGCGACGTGAACACCTTGGTCATCGAGCCGATCTCGAAGACGGTGTCGCCGTCGAGCGGTGTGGTTGCGTTTTGAGACGCACGGCCGTAGGTCACGATGCGCCTGCCTGTTGGCTCGATCACGCCGACGACGATGCCGACACTTTGCCTATAGGTGTCTACACGCTCGGCGAGGATCTTCTGGATCTCGGCGTTGGAGACAACGCCGGTTGATGCCCCCGACTGCGCGAGCGTCGATGCGCTGAGAAGGGTGACACCGAGAACGGCGAGCAGCACGCGCCGCGTGGCCTTCATCGCTCCCCCGCGGTGCCGAGCGCGTCGATTCGGATTTGCAGCTTGCGCGCCATGCTTCGGGTACCCACGTGCGCGGCCACTAGTACGCCGACCAGCACGGCCGCCATGACGGCTCCTCCCCAGAGAGGCCTGCCGCGGCCCGCGGCTTCGATCGTCGCGCCGATCGTGATGAAGGTGAACCCGGGAACAAACGGGAGGAAGTACCACATCCACATCGTACGAACCCACTTGTGTTGCCGTATGAGCTCTTGACGGTAGTACTCGATGGACGGTCCGAATCCCAAGCCGTCGGGCATCGGACGCGAGCGATTCCACATCATGATGACAGCGACATAGAGCGCGCTCAGCGATCCCAGGGCGAAGCCGACGGCCAGGAAGATGTTGGGGGCGGTGCTCAGGGGCCGGAGGAAGAAGAGGGCGATCCCAATTCCAACGACAACTTCGATGAGCCGCGCTCTCTTGCCCATCCGCTCGTGCAGACGCACCTCCGTGACCAATGCGTCATGCGTCGAGGGCACGCGGGCGACTGTGTGATTCGGGACGGCGCCCAGAGTCGGACTCTGAAGACGAAGCAGATAGATCAGGCCAAACCCCGCGAACCCTGCATAGCCTCGCAGCGGAATGGCTACTTGCGGCAGCGCGAGAGCGAGGATGGCCTGCGAAACGAGTACACCCCCTGCCCCGACAAGCATGTCTACTGCGACCTGCTTCGCGGAAATGGAGATGCACATTTTGTAGGCGTCCCGCAGGACGAGGGCAATCATGGCACCCAGAACGGGCGCGACCGCTCGCACGCCTCCCCGACTCGCAGCGGCAAATGCGACGGACAAGGCGAAGACCTGAATGAACACCGCGCTCAGCGTCGACGTCCGGCGAATCCGGCTGGCGATCACGAAGGGCAACGTCGCTGCGGCGTCGAGCACGAAGCGCCACGGTGAGCGGTACCGCTCCCACAAGTCGCCGACGACATGCTCGCGGCACGCCGGCGGAATCAGCGTGCGGACGATGGCGTCAATCAGGACTGGCGGGCGGGTTTCCAGCGTCGGCCTGCGGTCCATACGTCTTCTCCCCAGATGCGTTCGAGATCGTCGCAGATGCGTTTGGCGGCGAGGCTGGCATCCCTCAGCGCGCGCTCCCCCGATAATTCGAGTCGATAGTGACGCTTGGAGCGTCCGCCGCGTTCTGGCGTCGGGTCAGACAGCCACGACGTGACGAGCCCCTTGTCTTCGAGGCGATCGAGCGTCGCATACACCGCGCCGAGCGAGACCGCCCTCGGCGAGATGAACTCTTCAACTTTGGCGTGAATCGTGACGCCGTAGGCCCCGTCCGCAAGCGCGAGGACGGCGGCCAGGACGACGTGCTCGAATTGACCAATCGACTCGGGAAGAGTCATTAGTCATACAGCGTATATTAAATAAGGCGGCTGTCAAGCGAACTGCAGACGGCTTGCAAACTCCCAAAGAGCCAACTCCCAACTCCCAAGTGGTTAACTTGGAGTCCTGTTTGGGAGTTGGAAGTTGGGAATTGGGAATTTCTTTTAAGGAAGCTGACCGTCCATCGACAACCCTTGCAGCGTCAGCCCACTGCGTGCGCCGGCACTGAGTTGGCCAACCTCTCCGGACTTGCCAGCGGGACGCTCGAGCGTCAGCCGGAATTGGTGAGTCTGCTTCTCCACGCTCACCGCCACCTGCTTTCCAATCTCCGGGAGCAGCGTGGCTAGCCGGTTCGGCACGGCGATGCTTTCGTAGCGGCCGCGCGTGGCCTGCGTCACCGCCAGGCCAACCTGTGTCTGATTGGCGCCACCGGTTGACGAGCCTGTCGTCGAGTTCAGCAGAACCACATGGACCGTCGTCGGCTTCTTCTGGATTCTCTCGAAGATCCGCTTCACATCGCGCTCGAGGACATTGGCATCCCCGGAGCTGGTGGCCGAAGAGATGATGACCGGGAAGTGATCTGTCTTGTCTTTCTCGATACGCTGCGTCGCCTCGTTCAACGACTCGACGAAGCGGCCGGCACCCGAGTCGGGCGCGAGCAGCGACAAGCCCTGGATCATCATCGCCTTGTCTGTCGTCGGACGTACGAGGGTGCGCGGCTGCGGCGCCGTCGTCACGATGGTGACCTCGAGATTGGCGGGTAGCGCCTCGATCAGGCCTCTGACGCCATCCTTCAAGGACTGAATGTTCTGCCCTCCGAGGCCGATGCCGTTATCCAGCAGCAGCTGAACCTTGACCGGCCAGTTCACCGGCTCGACTTTGACGATCTTCGCCTCGACACCAGCTTCCATCACTTTGAGGTCACTGGGCTCGAGGGATGCAACCGGCTTCCCGGTTACATCAGCCACGCTGGCGTAAAGCTGAAGCTGTTGTTGCGCGCGCACGTTGCCGCCGGCGATACACAGCGCGAGCGCGACTCCCATCAGAAGCTTCGAACGCATGCCTAACCTCCGTCAGATTGCCGTCTGGGATTCCGAATAACTGAGATGTTGACGATGAGACGATAAAAGAACCGGTTCGGTTCTGGCTATCTTACGTTGAGGTCAGGTGCGGCGTTGACCCCCGAGCGGAGTCCGCTGCCATATCAGGTTGGGCCGGGTGCTCGAATGTTCTGTGAAAACACGGTCAGCGCTGGGTAAGCCGCCATTCAATTTCGATAGGAGAGGGCCGATAACAGTACTTGAGCGTCGGTTGCCCCCGCGTTTCCCTCGTGGGCCTGTGACCTCCCGCGATCACGCGAAGGGGGGCCCCCGATGCTCGTTACGCCTTCGTTACCATCGACTCCCGGTACCACTTCACTGTTCGACCGAGCCCTTCTTCGAAACTGACAATCGGCGTGTAGCCGAGCAGGCGTTGCGCCTTGCCGATGTCTGCTTGCGAGTCGCGCACGTCGCCGGCGCGCGGCGATGAATAGTTCGGCTCGAGCGAGCTGCCTACCTCACGCTTCACGATCGAAAAGAGCTGATTCAGCGAGATGCGGCCGGCCGTGGCCACGTTGATCACTTCTCCACTCGCGGCCGGCGCGTGACACGCGCGCAAGACGCCATCGACGACATTCGCGACGTAGGTGAAGTCGCGCGTCTGCTCGCCGTCGCCGTAGATAGTCGGACGATCTCCGTCGCACAGCGCGCTGATGAACAGTGAAATCACACCAGAGTACGGCGACGAGGGATCCTGCCGCGGCCCGAACACATTGAAGTACCTGATCGTCACCGTCTCGAGCCCGTAGAGCGCCGTGAACATCTGGCAGTACTGCTCCGCCACCAGTTTCTGCAGTGCGTACGGCGACAGCGGCGCCGTCGGCATCGTCTCGACCTTCGGCAGCGCCTCGGAGTTGCCGTACGCCGACGAAGAGCCTGCGTAGACCAGCCGCTTCACCTTCGCATCGCGCGCAGCGACCAGGATGTTGACGGACGCGTCGATGTTGGCGCGATTCGACGTCACCGGGTCCTCGACCGAGCGCGGCACAGACGGAATCGCAGCCTGGTGCAGCACGTATTCGATGCCGTGCACGGCACGACGCGCGACGTCGAGGTCTGCGAGGTCGCCTTCCATGAACTCGACCTGCGGCAGGTGCTCGAGGTTTTGTCGCTTGCCGGTGATCAGGCTGTCCACGACGCGTACGCGCTCGCCGCGACGAACGAGCTCTTCACACAGGTGAGAGCCAATGAACCCGGCGCCGCCGGTGACCAGATAGTGCGCCATGGTTGTCGTTACTGCGGGAAACCCGATCGAGAGAGTCCAGGAATGATCGTCAAGGCGTTTTGAAAGTATAGCTTCTTGAGAACATCGTCTGGCAGCGCGATGCCGTAGAGCTTCCAGAATGCGTGGTAATCGCGGTAGTAGTCGAAGTACTCATCGCTCGTCTCGAGCACACGCCAGTAGTAGGGGTACTCGTCGGGTTGATAGTTATCTTTGCCGAAGAGAATCCGGTTCTGGTACTTGACGAAGAAGTCGTGCGCAAAGCGCGGCTGCCGGCCGATATCGTAGAGCACGGCACCAATCTCGCTGTAGACATTCGGCATCTCGTCGAACATCCGCCCAAGGCGCGCCAGATCGTTGGCGTGCCAGCCCAGGTGTGCTGTCACGAACTTCGTCTTCGGATGTTTCTTGAAGAGGCGATCGCGCTCGGCCATCAGCGTCTCGAATCGCGGAAACGCCGGGTCCTGGTATCTGCGATCACGAAAGAGCGCGAGCTCGAGCCAGCGTTCGTTCGTGTAGTCGATCGGGTCCCAGAACTTCTGCGGATCGGCCGTGTGAATGAATACCGGGATGTTCAATCGTGCTGCTGTCTCCCAGATCGGATCGAGCTCCGGATCGTCGAGCTGCAGGCGTGAGCCATCGGCCTTCTTCACGGTGATGCCAAAGCTCTTCGCAATTTCCTGAATGCCCTTCGCGCCAGCCTTGACGTCGGCCTCCAGTTGCGCCGCCGCTGTCTTACCGAACCCCGGTGCGATCTCCCGGCCGAACGCGAGGCTCGTGAAGTAGATGAATCGATCTTTGTACGGTGATGCGTTCGCGACCGCGATCCCCTGCTTGAGAGCGTCACCTCGCAGCTGCGGGTTGTTGACCACCATGCGCCGGACGTTCAACTCGTCGAGCGCTTTCACTACGCTCGCGAGCGCCTCGGGCGATGTCAGTTGCGGAGGATGGCCGTGGAAGTCGATCACGGGGAACTTCGCCCGCGGCACCGGATGTTGCGGCACGACGAGCGTCGACTCGGGTTTGTACTCGCGGATGTTGGGAACCGGGAACTCCGGCTCGCGGTTCGAGCCCGGGCGGGCACCGGGCGTGCCGGGAGGACCCTGACCTCGCTGGCCTTGTGGCCCCTGCGCGATGGCCACCGCTGCCGCCACGATGAGAAGGAACAAAGCGACAGGTGCTCTGCGAGTCATGGAGGCATTTTACTTGTGGGGCGGGTAAGCGTCGCAGTCAGCCGGTAAGCCGAATTCTGTTCACCTTCGCGCCTTGCGGCGCTCCGGCGCAACGATCATTCCTCTAGGCCAGTGATTGCTCACTGGCTCCGGCGACCTACCCGGTGGCCTTGGACGGGCCGTCCTACGGACGCTTGCGCGTCCGGCCGACGTCTTGCGACATCAGCAGCGCCACCCTATTTGGTCTTGCTCCGTGCGGGGTTTTGCCTGCCACCGACGTTACCGCCGGCGCGGTGCGCTCTTACCGCACCTTTTCACCCTTACCCTCGCGAACGAAGGCGGTATGTTTTCTGTGCCACTGGTCCGTCAAGTTGCCCTGCCCGGGCGTTACCCGGCGCACTGCCCTTCGGAGTTCGGACTTTCCTCCCGCCTTCGTCCTTCGGGCCTCAGCAGGACAAGCCCACCTCAACCCGGGTGCGAAAACCGGCGATCGTCTAGCTGACTGCGACGGATCGATTATCGTCGGTCCTCAGTCCAGGGTCCACAGGCCCATCGCCACTAAGGCGTTACTCGAGAGTCGATGGCAGCGTAACGGCCATGTCCGTTCTCTCAAGCAGATGGCGTGAATTGAATAGTCGCCGAAGTAGTGGAGGTCATGTCATGTCCGAAGCCAAGTTCACCCGGATTTGTCCGTTCTGTCAGGAAGAGATCAATGCAGCCGCTCTTCGCTGTAAACATTGTCATTCCTGGAGTTCTCGCGAGGCGATGGGACACCATGGAGTGTGTCCGCTCTGCAAAGAGCAAATCCATCCTGAAGCTAGTCGCTGCAAACACTGTCACGCCGATCTCTTGTCACACCCTGGCGCCGCTCATGTCAGCGCGAGACAAGGACGACAAATCGCGATTCCGTTGACCGATATCTCACGCGAGAAGAACACTCGCGCACCTCAATTGCTCGCTCGCAGGATCATGCCGAGCAACAACTTGCCGCGCCAGGGCCAATGCAGCGGTTGTCCTTCTGCAATTATCGAGGTCAGTGATGGCCAAGCGTCGGTTTGGACGTTTTCCCATTGCGATGAAACGTTTTGCTACTACGACTATGGCAGTGGCATCGTGTAGATCTAGGGATGCCGCGACTGAAGACCGCGGACTGTAGACCGGGGATCGAGCTATCCGTCGACTTCCTGCTTGATCCCGTACTGCTCGAGTTTCTTGTACAGGTTGCTTCGAGGCGTGTCGATCAATTCGGCGGTGCGTGAGATGTTCCAGTTGTTCTCGCGCAACTTTTGCACGAGGTATGCGCGCTCGGCGGCGTCTTTGAACTCGCGCAGCGTGCCCGATCCACCTGGCGCAGCAGACTCGGCGGTCCTGGCCGGAGCATCTGACTCCGATGTGGCGTTCACCGCGACCCGCGCCGGTTCCCCGCTGCGAATCTCGCCCGGGAGATCCTCGACGCGGACGAACTCCGCTGGCGACATGATCAATAGACGCTCAACCGTATTCCGAAGCTCGCGGATGTTGCCTCGCCAGCGATAGCGCGAGAGCGCATCCAGTGCCGACGGCTCGAACTTCTTCGGCTTGAGATTGTGCTCTTCAGCGGTCCGCTTTGCGAAGTGTTGAACGAGCCGTGGAATGTCTTCGCGTCGTTCGCGCAACGGCGGCACGACAATCGGAATCACGTTCAAGCGGAAGAACAAATCCTCGCGGAACTCACCGTTCTCGATCGCTTCCTCGAGGTTCTTGTTGGTCGCCGCGATGACGCGGACGTCCACCTTGATCGTGCGGGCAGAGCCGAGGCGCTCGACTTCCTGTTCCTGCAGAACACGCAGCACCTTGGCCTGCGTCTTCTGGCTCATGTCGCCGACTTCGTCGAGGAAGATCGTCCCGCGATCGGCCTGCTCGAACTTCCCGACCTGTTTCTCGGTCGCTCCGGTGAACGAGCCCTTCTCATGGCCAAAGAGTTCAGACTCGATCAACTCTTCGGGAATCGCCGCGCAGTTCACCTGGACGAAACGCTGTGATGCACGCGGACTGTTTCGATGAATCGTCCGCGCCACGAGCTCCTTGCCCACTCCACTTTCACCAAGCAGCAGGACTGTCGCATTCGTCGGCGCCGCCCGCGTGACAGCCTCCAACACGTTGCGCAGCGCAGGGCTCTGCCCGACGAGCTCGTACTTCGACTCCATCGCGACCTTGAGGTCGCGGTTCTCGCTCGAGAGCTCTGATTGCCTGAGGACGTTTCGCAGCGTGACGATGACCCGTTCGCTGCTGAGCGGTTTGTCGAGGAAATCGATGGCGCCGGACCGGATGGCTTCGACTGCAGTGGCGGTGTTGCCATGACCCGAGATCATGACGACCGGCAGGGTCTCGTCCACCGAGCGGAGCTTCCGCAGCACCTCCATGCCATCCATACCTGGCATCTTGATGTCGAGCAGCGCGATGTCCGGGCGTTCCCGTCGAATGATGTCGAGCGCTTCCTGTCCGCTGGCGGCGCCGACGAACTGATAGTCCTCGTACTCGAGGATCATCCGCAGCGAGTCGCGGATCGCTGCCTCGTCATCGATGACCAGTACTCGGGATTTCATAGCCACGAAGAGTGCGGGGTCAGTCGACTTTTACTGTGCGCAACTCGCGCCGTGGGCCCTCAGGCTTGTAGAGATAGAGGGCCAGCACTTCGCCTGAGCGGGCGTGAGCGGTCAAGCGGCGGAAGTCGTCGATTGAATGGACCGGCTGCCGATTGATCTCCAAGAGGATGTTGCCGCGCTCGACGTCGGCATCGTAGGCCGGCCCCATGGGATCGACTCGAGAGACGACCACGCCCTGCATGCCCTTCGGCAAGTTGAAGCGCGCAGCAAACTCGACGTCGATCTCGCGAACCAGCATGCCAAGCAGCGATCCAGTGCGGCTGGTTGGACGCGCACCTTCATCAGTTTCGTCCGGCTCGGGATCCCGGACCGGCCGCTCGGCGAGCTTCACCGGCACATTCATCGGCCGCCCGTCGCGAACGATCTGAAGTGTGGCCGAGGTGCCCGGCTGACGGGCCGCCACCAACTGAATGAGCTCGTCGTTGCGCACGACTTGCTTGCCGTCGACAGCGACGATCAGGTCGTAAGGACGGAGGCCGGCGCGTGCGCCTGGTGAGCCAAGCGTGACGTCCTGCACGAGCGCCCCGCTCGAAGAGCTCAACCCGAGCGATCGCTGGAGATCCGGATCCACGTCTCGCAGCGCCACGCCGATGTAGCCGCGCGATACGCGCCCCATCTCGCGAAGCTGCGGGAGGATCAGGCTCGCCTGATTGATAGGAACCGCAAAGCCGATGTTCGACGCGCGCGAACTGATCGCCGCGTTGATTCCGATCACCTCACCACGGGAGTTGATCAGCGGCCCACCGCTGTTGCCGAAATTGATCGCGGCGTCGGTCTGAATATAGCGGTCGAGTGACGAGTCGAACAGCTTGCGCCCGATGAAGCTGACCACACCCACCGTGACCGTGTGTTCGTAAGCCAGCGGGTTCCCGATCGCCAGGACCCACTCTCCCACTCGCAGGGTGTCCGAGTCCCCGAGCACGGCGTGTGGCAGTGGCCGCGGAGACGACACCTTGATCAACGCGATGTCCGTGTCCGGATCGGATCCCACCTTCTCCGCGCGAAGGCTGCGACCGTCGGCCAGCCGCACCGCAATCCGATCGGCGCCCTCAATCACGTGATGGTTGGTGAGAATGTACCCATCGGGATCGATGATGAACCCGGTTCCAGCGCCACGACGTGGCCCCTGCCGCTCGCGCTCAGGCGCACGCCCGAAGAGGTCCGGGCTGTCAGGCAGCGGATTTCCGGCCCGCTGGCGGGGACGGCTTCCCGCGCGCGACGTGGCGTCGATGTTGACCACTGATGGATTGAGCTGCTCGGCGACGTCCGCAAACGACGCCGCAGCCGGCCCCGACGTCGTCAGCTTCGACGGACGCAGAGTAGGGAAATTGGGCGTCGTCGCCGATTGCGCAGGCGTCGGCGTGAGCGAGCCGGCCACGATGAGACCGAACAGGAACGCAACGGTGGCCACCAGACACACCGTTACGATTAGAAATCGCCGTGCCATTGAAGTCCTTATTATAGGCTTTCGGCTCTTGGCTATGCGCGCTTGATGGCAGTTTACGAGTCCGCGATCTGCCCGATCAGTACCTTGAACGCGGCCTCGTCAAGCATTGAGACGCCCAACGCCCTGGCTTTGTCGGCCTTGCTGCCAGCCTCCTCGCCGACGATGACCGCCGTCGTTTTCTTGCTGACCGAACCGGCCACCTTGGCACCAAGCCCCTCGAGCGCGGCTGTTGCCTCCTCGCGCGTCATCGTGGCGAGTGTGCCTGTAATCACGTAGGTACGGCCGGTCAACGGCCCTGGCCCGGCGCTCACACGCTCGGACTCGGGCACTTCCATCCGGACACCTGCCGCACGCAGTCGCGACACGAGCTCGCGGTTACGGGGCT
>Ga0315912_10001239_pt1 | contig 32931 bp, 30 predicted proteins | sample VfabasoilMG_FD_204469 | JGI IMG/M metagenome (GOLD analysis project Ga0315912, IMG submission 204469) | Garden soil microbial communities collected in Santa Monica, California, United States - V. faba soil | ecosystem: Environmental > Terrestrial > Soil > Garden | place: USA: California...
GGGGCGGCGCTCGGTCTCCGGCATCAGCTCCTCAAACAGTCGCAGCGCAAATTGCGGCAAAAGCACGGCCAAAATGGCGGTAAACCGGGCCCAAACATCGGCCTGGACGAAGTGGTAAAGCCACTGCGCCAAATACCAAAGCCCGGTGTCGGCAGCGAAAGCGGCAAACCACAACTGAGGACGCCCGGGCCGACGGCGCAGCAGGATGCTGACCGCGATGGCAATGGCGAGCGCACCGCAGAACAACGACACCTGGGTCCTCAGATCCATGATTTACCCAGCCCGTAAAGGCCCTCATCAATGATGTGATCCAAAACCGCCTTGGGAACCAAACGCCGCAACATTTGCTCATTTTCGGCCGAGGGGTGAGCAGCTTGCTCCGCCAGCTGCTCACGCACCAAAGACGAGGACACCGCGGGCAGCACGGCTTCCGGGGCGGACGGATGAGACACCCCCGCCCGACCAAGGATCAAGAGCGGAGCCAGTTGCACGAGTTCATCAAATTTGTGCCAGCGGTCGATGTCAAACAGCACGTCAGCGCCCACGACCAAGCGCAGCTGGACACCCGGGCGCTGTCGAGCAAGCGCACGCACGGTGTTGAGTGTGTAATTGGGTCGCGACAGCTGCCGTTCGATGGAACTCACCTGGACGTGTGGTTCCCCCGCAAAGGCCAGTTCAACCAGGCGAAGCCGTACGTCGAACTCCGTGAGGGGCTTGTGAAACGCGTGCTCGAACACTGGAACGATGCAAACTTCATCGACAACCCCAATCGACAACAAATACTTGACCAGGAGCACGTGCCCGACGTGCGGGGGATCAAAGCTCCCACCAAAGACCGCGACTTGCTTCACGACTGCCTCGCTGCTTCAACGGTCACCCGTGACCTGCATGCGCAACGCGCGCGGCGCTGTGAGCTCATGTGCGGACACTTGATTGAAAGCCGGATCAAGGACCACAGCGCGCAGCTCCTCAGCCTCGTCGTCAATGACCATGATCCCGTGCTCTGGAAAGCTGCCGGGAGAGAGAAACCAACGCCGACCGATTTGCTTGACCAAAGGCTCTTGGCTTTTGCCAAAGATCAACAAATTGGCCGGCAAGATGTCCTCTTCCTCCAGGTACGCTTTGTCGTAGAGCATCACGGCTACCTTGCCAGCGATCAGTTCCACGCTCCGCGTGCGCTCTCCCGGTAGGGATTCAAACATGCGGAGCGCGGTGCGCGCCCGTTCGCGTGCAAGAAAATCATCGATTTCATCTGAGCTCCCCTGCAAACACTCCCGCGTCGCTCGGGACATGATGGTAAAATCATCAGCACTCGGACCAACGAGCGCCTCTGCCCAAACCGCCACGACGTTGTCCAGCTGTCGATCTGGCCCCAAGTAGACGACACGTTCTGCGTTCCATTTGGACTGCAGCATGCGCGCAGCTTGTGATAGCGCGTCGCTCTGATCCAGGGCTGGCCCCAAAAGTCCCAATCTCATCCCGCAAGATTATAGGACTGTATGCTGCACAATCGTACCTGCCGCGCGCTGACGCGACAAAAGCGCGGACTTTGCGCCACCTAGTCCTCAATCAACGTCCCAAACAGGCCTAATCCAGCCGCCAAGAACGCAAAGTCAAACACGAACAAAAGGCGCAAGTAGGCAAACATCATCGACAAGGAAGCACCGTCGAGCAGCGCGCGCGTGGCGGCGACCGCTGTCAAGACCACCGGCGACAGCAGCGGGAGGAGAACCACGGCGATGGCCAAGTCCCGTGCAGACGTCTTGACGCTCATGGCACCAAACAACGTGCCCGCGGCGGCAATCCCCGGGCTCGCGAAGAGAGCCAACATCAGAAGCCCAGGACCGTTTTGAAGTAGGTCGATGGAAAAGAACAGCGATGCCAGCGGAAAAACCACGAGTTCGATGGCGAAGAGGAAGACGAGCAGCCCGAGTGTCTTGCCCAAGAAAAGCGCCCCAGGGTTGAGCGGACTGGACAACAGGCCCAAGAGCGCGCGGCCCTCACGTTCTCGCGCCCAGCTACGGCCCAGCGACAGCACCGCAGCAAAGAGCACAGAGAGCCACACCACCCCGGACATGACCGCGCGACCTGCAAACGGTCCACCATGAAAGGACATCGAGGCAAGGACGACGACCAGTACCGCGAAAAACGCGCTGGTGATCGTCACCTCGTACGAGCGCATCTCGGCCTGCGCGTCTTTCCACAGCACGAGCACGACTTGTCGCGAAAAACCCGGGAGAATTCGCAAAGGAGCATCCTTGTTGCGTTGCACGAACCCGAGCATACGCAAAGCCGCCGCGATGCGGTATAGGCGACGGCATGTCGGAACATGTCCTGGTTGAACACGATTTTGAATGCAGCGAGCGCGGGTTTTGGGAAGTATTTTTGGACAACGCCTACAACCGAGAGATGTTCCTCTCGCAACTGGGGTTCGGGCGATGGGAACTCACGCGCTGGCTACCGGATGAGCAGGGGGTGACCCGTACGGTCGAGGTGGAACCAAAGGTTGGCCCTCTACCTGGACCAATCAAAAAGGTGATTGGCGAGAAAATTGGATACCGGGAAGAGGGGCGCCTGGACAACGCAAAAAATCGTTATGAGTTCAAAGTGATTCCTGGCCTACTCAGCGACAAGATCCAGGTGACTGGCGTTCAATATACGGTATCTCTCGGAGAGCATCGCTGTCGCCGTGTGTTTGAGGCGACGGTATCCGTCAAACTGTTTGGAGTGGGCGGCCTGATTGAGAAGCAAATTGCCGCTGATATGCGGCGCGGCTACGAAGTAGGCGCTGTCTGCACTCAGAAGCACATGGAGAAGAACAGCATCCGCTGAGACCACAACGGGCCGCACCTGCCTACCGTGTGTGTGTGACGCAAGCCACACAAGGCGTTAACCTTGGAGAGCGAATCGCCGCATTATCTCTCTAGATGTCACAAGACGCCACCGTACTGATTGTAGATGCTCAGCACTTTCATCCTTCGCTCGAAGAGCAATTAGGTGCGCGGCAAGTTTATGTGGAACACGCAGGCGCTGCTGATGCCCTCCGCATCGCCTCGGTGCTCGTGCCCGACTTGGTGGTCATTCCCGGAAAGTCTGGAGCAGACACGCTCACCGTCGAGCTGCATGCTCTGCGGCCACCCGTGCCCACGCTCGTGGTGGCCGATCGCGCTCAGGTCAAGAAGCTACGCGCGCTCGACCTGCCGCTAGCGGCGCTGGTTCCTCACGATCTACCCACGGCCGCGATCGCGCACCGCATCGCGACGATGGCCCGACGCGCCGCGCACGGTGAAATTTCGCCCAAACTCCACGATGGCGACCGCAAGTCCGCACCCGGTGCTCCTGCAGTCCAAGCAGCCGCAGTGAGCGCGGGGACTGCAACAGCGACCGCAGCCGCGGACGCAGCGACCGCAGTACCAGCGACCACAGCATCAGCGGCCGCAGCGCCGGCTCACGCGGCCATTGGGCGTGAAGAGCCCGCGGCACAACCCGCCGAGAAGGCGGCCAGAGAGGCCGCGCGTGCATCCACCCGCCCCAAGGCGGCCACAAAGTCCCCCGCCAGCAAGTCCGGTGAACCCAGTGTGGCCCAAGGGGAGAGAAAGGTGGTGCGCGACAAGCAGCCGCGCGCCATCAAGCCACTGCCTGCGGTGAGCGCGCCGCGTGATGTTCGAACCGCACCCCTCACGGAGCCCACGGCGTCGCTCAAGAACACCCTGCCCGGTGTAGCTGTGCCACCTCAAGTCGCAGAAATCATCGCGGCACGGAAGGACCCCAGCGCAAACAAGGGGCACGCTCCGGCTATCGCCCACACCGATCTGTCGAGCAAATCACTCCGACCGGGTCAGTTTGTCCCTCTTCCTTTGAGCGACATCGATCCCGATTCCATTCAGCTCTCGGAGACTGACGCGCACGCGCAACGCCTTGTACCTCGGACGTTGCCGGTAGGCCGCAGTGGCGCCAGTGATGAGTTATCCATGGTGGCGCAATTGCCCATTGATCTGCGCGTTTCGCTGTCCTCCGCCAAGAAGACCAATCTCACCCTGCGCCTCGCTTACCTCGACACGGATTTGACGCGTGCCGATCGCTTGACCACCGCGCTTCGGCGCAAGGGCTTGGACGTGTTTCCCTTGACGCCCGACGTCGAGCAGACGCGCTGGCCACTGCTGCGCCGCTTCGCTCCCCAAGCACTCATCGTGGATGAAAAGGGAATGGCCAGGCGCAACGCGGATTGGGTGGAGACCTTCCGCGGTGATCCGTTCCTGCGCCACGTACCGCTCATCGTGGTGCGTTTGAGCCGCTTGTATCACGAGCTCGACGAAAGCGTGGACCTGGAGCCGCTGCTTTTGCTGATTGAACGCCTAGGACAAGACGAGACTGCGTTGCTTGAGAAACTGGCACCCGCCCGCCAAGTCGACCTCAAGTTGGCTCAGCTCGGACCTGGTCGACTGATCCAGTTGCTGACCGAACAGGACCGCAATACGCGCATCGACTGTCGAACACCCAAAGATCGCTTGGTGTGGCCCTTGGGACCGGGCTACGCGGGGAACGCCAAGCTGCTACACGCCGGAAGCGAACGAGTGATCGCCAAGCTTGCGCCGCGCGATGCGCTTTTGTGGCTGCTCAAACACGAGGACCTCGACGTAGCCGTGCATGAACACACTGAACCCCTGGCCCACGCCAGCGAGAGCGTGGACTCCGTGGAGCTTTTGCGTGAAGCAACGGACGCATTGGGGATCCCCAAGCGTCACGAAAGCGTGCGCCCTGCTGGCTTCCGCAGCCGACCCGACACTGATTCAAACAGCAACGTGGCCTTGTCAGGGGCAACCATCGATTCTCGCCCCCCGGGACCGCCCACTCAAGCCTCACCCACCCATCACACCGCTGGTTCAAACGAAGCTCCCCAAGTAACGCCCATGGCAACTGCCTTGCCGGCCCTAAAGAGCGCATTTGACCAGGAAAAGCAGCGCCCACGAGCGCTAAAAGCCACGCTCACGCGGGGCTATCAGGCCTATGTCCGCAGGGCGGACCCGTGGGTCGCGCGTTTACCTGCGCCGCTCCGTCCGCACGCAGCCCCCGTTGCCTTGGCCGTGCTTGGCCTTATGCTGATCGCCCTTCCCATCTGGCTCACGAGCAACGCAGCACCTGCGCCTGGGGCCGCGGTTGGAGCCGGTGTGCTCACCCCCCAACCCAGCGAAAAGACCGACGCGGCAGCTGCGCGCCAAGGGACTACCCACGACCCCACCTTGGCCGCCACCGCAAAAACTCCGCCCCAGCCCGCGCTCGGCGCGGCAAAAGACGATGCGTCCAGCCAGCTGTGGCGGATTGCTCCTGACAGTAACAAGCCCACCTGTGAGCAAATTGTTGGCGACAAGAAACCGCTTACCCCCTCCCCGATCCTTGGAAAAAGTCAGCTTCAATCCGCGCGCAAGCTGCTGATGGTGGGCAAGACCGAACAGGCCCTAGAGCTCATGTGCCTCTCGGCATTCAACGATGAAACAGGGCTCGGGCCGGAATCGCTTGCTGAGCACTACCTGAGTAGACGCTCACTCGCTGAAGCAGAGCGCTGGGTTAACGTGTCTTTGCAGACCGATCCGAGCCGACGTAAATCGCTCGAGCTGCAGGCTGACGTCGAAAATCAAAAGGGCAACTGGGAGCAATCCCGTCAGTTGTTGCTCAAGGGCATGCGCCTAACCGGGAGCGAGCTGGGCACACTGCAAGCCATCGGCCGCAAGTTCGTCGCGGACGCTCGACAGGCCGAAAAGGGCGGGGACTTACCCCGAGCGGAGCGTGAGTTGCGCCGGGCGGCCGTGCTCGTCCCCGAGAGCGGCGGCATTGCGCTCGAATTGGCGCAGGTGTTAGCCGAGCGTGGCCAGAACCAGCCAGCCTTGTTGTGGGCGGAGCGCGCCTATGTGCTCGACCCAACGCTGAGCGCTGCCCTGTATTTTGCCGGAAATTTAGCTGCGAAGGAGGGACAGACGGACAACGCCCGCAAGTACTTTGACCGCATCGTCCCCGGGGATCCGCTGTATGGCAAGGCGAGCGCCCGCCGCGCTGAACTGAGCCGCTGAGCCCCAAGGTTGCCGAAGCGCGCAACTGATGGCAAATCACGTGGCGCCGTGCCCGAGCTGCTGACCAACCGAACGTCTGAGCCACTATCGCTCGAGGTCTGGGCTCATCATTATATCACTACCTGTGATTTGGAGTTCAAGCGTTTACCCGGCAAAGAGCCCACCCTGAGCCAGCCGGGCAGCGCACAGGCGCCCTCTTGTCCCGGGCGCCCCAAGGAGCTGCGCCTCACCACCGAAAAACCCCGCACCTTCAAGCCGGGTTCCCTCATCGCCGCCCGCTCACGCGCCGAGCTCAACCACAAGTTTTGGCACCATGAGCTGCAGGCCGCGGAGCTGTTTTTGTGGGCGCTTTTGCGCTTTTCTGACGCTGAGCCGGAGTTTCGTCGCGGCTTGGTCAAGATCTTCCATGATGAGGTGCGGCACATGGCGCTTTATGAGGAACGCATCGCCGCTGATGGGTTCATGATTGGGAGTTTCGCGGTACGCGATTGGTTTTGGGACCGACTGCCCAGCTGCGCAACGAAGGTACAATTTGTCGCGCTGATGGGTATGGGCTTGGAGGCGGCCAACTTGGAGCATACAGCGCGGTTTGCACAATGGTTTCGCGCCGCGGGCGATGAAGCTAGCGCCCAGGTGCAAGAGCGCGTGGGCAGAGAGGAAATTGCTCACGTGCGCTTTGCCAACCACTGGTTCGCCGAGTGGTCGGGCGGCATCACCTTTGCGGCATGGAAGGCGGCCTTGCCGGCCCCACTGTCACCACTGCTGATGCGCGGCAAGACGTTGGCACGACAGCGGCGCTTGAAGGCCCAATTTCCAGCCGCGTTCATCGACGAACTAGCCGCTTGGCAGCCGGAAGATGCCTAAATGCAACGAGTCTGGGTCATCAATCCTGACGCGGAACAGGAACTGCTTCACCATCGCTTGCGCCCGGGCTCACCGTATCAAGCGCCCGCGTCGCTCTACAAAGCGACGCACGACATGAGCCACAAATTTCGGCACCTGACTGAGCAGGACGCGCTGATCATGGCGGACTACAGCCGTGGGGCGACGCTCTGCGACGCGCCTCCGCGTGAGGTCAGCTGCTGGTGCCCTACTGCCAACCTGCGTCAATTGGTCGAGCGCTGCTGGGGCCTTACACTGCGAGCCCCCAGCATGGATGTGCTGGCACAGTGCAACGACAAGCTCTTGGTGAGCACGTTCACCTCTTGTCTCGAGGAGCGGGCGCCCGTGCAGAGTGTCGCTGAACTCGATGCACTGATCCTGGAGCGACGCTGGGGCTCCGGCGACGCGCAGAGCAAGAGTGTCGGGGACGGTGCACGGGCGACGGTGCGCCTCAAGCGCCGGTTTGGCCAAGCTGGGCGCGGCCAACGGCGCGTGAACGAATTTTTGAGCGCGGATGACCGACGCTTCATCAAGGACAGCCAAAAATGGGGTGGGCTCATCGTCGAACCCGAACTCGACGTGGTCAACAACCTGTCCATTCATGGCGTGGTCAGCCCCGCCGGCTTGCTGACAGGGGCGCCGTGCAGCTTTCAGACGGACCGCTTTTCTTCGCCCAACTCGACGCTCGTGGTGGTCGACGAAAGCAGCTCCAGCCGGACGGACGAGCTGCGCCGGGTCGCAGAAGACGTGGCTGCCACCCTCGAACACTTGGGCTACTTTGGTCCCTTTGGCTTGGACTTCATCGTGACCCAGGCGGGGCGCTTGGCGCTCGTCGACATCAACGCACGCTTTACGTTGGGCTTCAGCACTGGCCTGGGTAGACAGCGCGACGCCGCGCTTGCGCTCATCGATTGCGCGATGCGGCCCAGCTAGGGCGCTTCAATCAAGTCCCGAGCGCTTCAATCAAGGCTTGGGCGGTTCAATGCGGTAAATCTTGAGCGCCTCATTCGCTTCAAAACGAATGCGCGCAATGAGATCATCGGATTCAGCTGCGTCCTGCGCAGCGGTGAGTACCTTGAGCATCGCTTGACGCGTGCGGCGCAGTTCCACGACCAGCCAGCCCACCTCGGCAGCGGCCTCACCGGTCATGCGGGCCACCCGCGCCTCGACTTCACGCAAGTGATGTTCAGTCCGCACGTAAACGTCGCCCACCTTACCTGTGCCATCGCAATCTGGACAGGTGGACACGCCTCGCTCGCTTGATACTTCCCCACCCCCCAGACAAGTCAAACACGTTTCAGTGGTAATTTGGTTCACGGACATCGTTCCTCTTGGTCGAGCCATGCTAGCGCCGCAGCTGAACTCTTTCAAACACGAGTGCGACAGCTGCCTGAAGCCCGCTGCGTATCATTCGTAGCTGATGGAGGTGATCTCCAGCTCGATTTCGCCAGCAGGGCGTCGAACGAGCACCACATCACCGATCTTTCGCTTCATCAGCGCCTTGCCGATGGGAGATTGATAGCTGACCAGGCCGCTTTCCGGTTCTGATTCATCTGGCCCCACTAGCGTGTACGCTTTCTCCAGCCCGTCTTCATCGACCACCACGACGGTCGCGCCAAATCGCACGGTTTGATGTTGCACCGCGCCAGGTTGAACGATGACTGCATGGTCGAGACGTTGGGTCAAAAATCGAATGCGCCGATCAATCTCGCGCAGCCGCTTTTTACCATAAATGTACTCCGCGTTCTCCGACCGGTCGCCAAGAGCTGCGGCGTCGGCCACTTCTTGCACCACCTTGGGACGCTCTCTGCCCGCCAAATGTTTGAGCTCTTCTTGGAGTTTCTTCGCGCCCTCAGGCGTCAGATAGTTCGGGTCAGCCACAGCTTGCGGTGCAATTGGAGCGCCTTTGGGTGGCGCGCGCAAGGCAAGCGGGTGGCCTCGTACACCGCTTGTGTGTAAGATGATGTTCCCACCTCCCGCGCTGCCGTGACTGCGTCCCTACGCCACCCCCTTTTCGTCGCGATCGACGCGAGCATTACGTCGCTGCGCTGCACCATTTTTGACCCCCAAGGGCACGTCTTGGGCAGTGGTCGGACGTCGCTCGACTACATGCAAGTGGGCGAAGACGGGTACGAACAAGACGCCAACTCATGGTGGAGCGCGCTCTGCTCCAGCACACGTCAAGCCATCGCAGAGCTACCTCCCGATCGTGTGGTTGACCTCGCGACGCTGTGCATCGCCCACCAGCGTGAAGCCATCGTAGCCACCGACGCCAACGGAGATCCGCTGTGCCCTGCCATCCTGGGCATGGACAACCGCTGCCGACAGGATGTGACCGCAGCCGAGCGAAATATCGGTGGCGTCCGTTTGCACGCACTGTCCGGTAAGCCCGCCTGCACCACGCCCTCCCTCTACAAGCTGATGTACCTGTTTCGCATGCGCCCTGAGTTGCGAGACGTCAGCTTTGTGGCCGATGTGCACGCTTTTCTCGCGCGAAAGTTGACAGGCCGCAGCATGACCTCGTTCGCTTCCGCTGACCCCACAGGCCTGGTGGACATGCGCAAACGCGCCTGGTCGCACAGCCTGATCCGGATGCTCGGCATCGATCCACATCAGCTGCCTGAGCTCGTCGAGTGTGGCTACTTGATTGGCCCGCTCACCGAGCACGCCGCTGAAGAGACAGGCCTCCCCGCACACGTCATCTTGTATGCAGGTGCTGGCGACGCCCAGCTCTCAGGGTTGGGGGCTGGAGTGGTGCAGCACGGCCGGGGTTTCATCGATTTGGGCACCGCCATTTGTGGCTCGGTCGTGTCCGATCGCTACGAGATCGACAATGCATTCAGGACGCTGCACCACGCCGTGCCCGGGCGCTACTGTCTGGAGACGACCGTTCGCGGCGGGATGCTCACGCTGTGGTGGTTGATCGACCACCTGCTTGGCTCGACCACACGCGGCAAGACCATGCGTGACCTGGAGGGTCAGGCGCGTCAGGTTTTACCCGGCTCGGACGGCTTGGTGACCATCCCGTATTGGAATGGCGTCATGAATCCGTACTGGGATGACGGCGCGCGCGGGGCCTTCATTGGCTTGACGCCGCGCCACCGCCCAGCCCATCTGTATCGGTCTATCCTGGAGGGTCTGGCGCTGGAGCAGCGGTTGCACTTGGAGGGCGTGGGCAAATCACTGGGCAAGCTGGATCAGCACCTGGTCCTCATCGGCGGCGGCTCGAGGAGTGACTTGTGGTGTCAGATTTTTGCTGATGTGCTCGACCGCCCGCTTTATCGAACACGCAATCCGGACGCGACGTCGACCGGTGCCGCCATCCTGGGGGCAGTTGCCCACGGCTACTATCCGAGCTTTGAGCGGGCGGTGGAACAAATGACCAAGCTCGGCGCACGCTTCGAACCGGGCCCCAGGGTGCCCCTCTACGACCGCCTGTACCGCGATGTGTATCGTGGTCTGTACCTGGATATCGCGCCGCGCCTGCGTGAACTCTCGCGCATCCGTCTGCTCACTGCCGATCAGCCGCTGGCCAGTTTTTCACACCCGGTACTGGAGTGAGCGCGCTCAATTGAGCGCAAATAGCAGCGAATAACTGAGTACGGTGGGCCGTTTCGTAGGTGAAAAATCAACCGCTAAAAACGCCGCGGTCATGCACTTCTGGAACGACTCTCCGCCCAGTTTGGTCCGCACGCCACGCACCTCTGGTGCTCCACCGGCCGTGCCTACGTACAAATCTACACCAAACGACCCACCGCGCGCGGGTTCATCCACCCAGCGATAGCAACGCAAGAGAGCCTCGGACTGACGCTCGATGGCGCTCAAATAGGGTTGCTTGGACTCCGCTGTGTTGGACTCACCGCCGATGTGCATGCCCAGGTGCTTGAAACTCAACTCGGGCAGCGCGTGCGCCTGATCGGGCTCACGATCGTCGAGCAGCGGGTGAACGCTTGCCGTGCTGTGCGCGGGCTCAGCTGGACGCGAAGCCTGCTCGGCCGCTTGGGCTCCAGCCTCCGCCTCACTCTTTGGATGGGCCGGCGCGGGCCCTGGCTGCGCGCACGCCGAGAGTAACCCGCTGAGTACCAGCGCCCAAAAGCCGCGCCAGAGCGACGCTTGATGCGGCATGTTGCGAAAGACACGGCGCAGTGCGCGCACCGGAGCAGGACAGGCGTTCCAAGACACGCCGCAGTTTACCACGAAAACCTGAGCTCACCGCGGCTCTTGTCGAGCGGTCGGGGGTCCCCTTTTGAGGGTTCCCTTTTGAAAGACGGACGGTAAGCTTGCTCTCGGATCCCTTGGCGCGCACCTCCAATCGGTTGACGGCCCGCACCTGGCTTTTTGGGGTGGGGCTTGTAGGGGTAGGTCTGCTTCTCAGCAGTGCCTGTCACGCCCCTAGCAAACAGGCGAGCGAGGAGAGCCTGGGCGCGTCGACAGGCCTGGCCCTTGCTTCTGCGGCGACGAGCGCAGACGCAGCTGCACCGCTGCCAAAAGCGCAGCTGGACCCGACGCAACCGCCGCCCCCCGCGCCACGACCGTTCGTCGATGAAGTCGCGGCGCAAGACGAGAAGTACGCGGAGCTCTCCACCGCCTGGGGACCGCTCGAAGTCGTTGATTTGGGCCCAGCTGCATCGGTCGCGGCCACCCCGACTGGTGTGGTGTTCGTCACCCGCGATGACCACATCGTGATAGCGCCGCGCAAAGGCAAAGCTGGCCTGAGCCCCGTCGATCTGCCCCCGGAGGCCTTCTCCAAGTATGGATTTGGACCAGCGGCGTCCAATTCGCACGTGTATTGGGCCTCACATCGCGGTCAGCTGATGCGCGCGTCCCTGCAGACGTTGGCGAGTGAGCCGCTCTTTGACCGCGCGCGTCCCAACTCGCGCACCAGTGTACAGACCGCGGCCGGTCGTGATGTGGTGGCCTTCATCGCGGAGATTGAGCAGCGCCGCTTCGCGTACATTTGGGCGAGCCCTGGCACGAGCAGCGCCGAGGTACTGGACGCATCGGCCGATGGTCATGAAGCGACCTCGGTCGCGCTCGTCCAGGGAATACCCCACCCCCGCTTGGTGGTACTCGAGGGGCGCACCAGCATGTCCCCCGTGCACGCGCGCACGGTGCGCGTCACACCGCGCCGTGTGATCTTGGATCCCAATGACGTCGCCTGGATTGGACCCGGTTCGCATGAACTGACGGAGATCCACGCGATCGACACCAAGCCAGGCCACACCATCGCGTTTTTGCCCACACAGCGTGATTTTGATGGATTTGGCGTGGCCCAATTGTTCCTCGATCGACGGGGTGGAGAGGCGCAAGAGCCCAAGTGGCAGCTCTACCCCAACGGCTTAGACCCAGCGCCGCTGACCGCCGGGCACTTTTGCGGGAAGGACTACGTGCTCTACGTACGGCCTTCAGAAAAACGCCCGCACTCTCCGCAGGAGCTCCACCTGGCCGTACTCTCCGATGAAATGCCCGCCGAAGGCGAAGTGTTGGCGCGCTCCCGCGCCTTCAACGACGTGTCGGTGGCGCAAGTGGCCGGCGGCGCGCTCCTGGTCTGGACCGCAGATCGACGCACCTGGGGTGTGGTGCTCCATTGTCCACACTGAGTTCGGAGCGTTACTTCAGCGCCACGATGTACGCCAACCAACCGGGCTGGTTCTCCGCGCGGGTTGAGCGGCGATAGTTCTCTTCCGTGTCCGCCTCGGCCTGATCCCAATACACGTGCACGTCCTTGAAGCCGGCCTCCTTCAAGAGTTCGGTGATTTCTGGGAGCGACCAGAAACGCCACTCGTAGGTGAACGCACGGTTCAGCTTGGTACCGTCTTTGAACTCAAAATGGATGTGATTGACCACGTCGTGGGTGATGGGATCGAACGAGTGTTGATCCCAAACGTAGGTAAAACCGCCTGCCACACGGCGGGGTTCCAGCATCGGCTCCTGAGATTCCCAGCCGCCGTAGGCATCACACAAGAACATGCCTTGGCCGCTGAGACTGGCGCGCACCCCTTCAAAATAGCGCTTGAGCTCAGCCCTGGTCTTGAAAACCCAATAGCTGAAGTTGAGAGCATTGACGATGTCGTACTTGGCTTTGCGCGGTGCACGCACGTCGTCTGCGATGAGTGTCACGCGGCTCTGCGCGTCACCCAGCGGCTCAAGATTGTGTTTTTTTCCCCAGGCCAAGGTATCTTCGCACAGGTCGACGCCTGTGGCAGTGCGCTCGGCATCGCTCTTCACCCAAGCCGCACAAAGGATCGCGGTGCCGCAAAAGTCCTCACGCATTGTGAGCGCCTTGTCGCCGTAGGCCTTTTTGTACAACTTGTGCAGGAGTTCCACCTCGTAGTCTGGGGCTTGAACGCTCTTTTGGTAGAGGATGTGTCGGTCAGCGGTGCGGGCCGTCAAGCGAGCCGGGGCCTTGGGTGACGTTTTGTTTTTGCGGACTGACTTCTTCATGGTGGGGATCGTTCGAGACGAGATGGGCTGACCAGGTGACGTGCAGGACGGTTACAGGAACTCACGCGCAGTGACAACCACAGCCGTGCCCACGGGCGGCTTGGCAGTGCGCAAGTTCCGCAGCAGACTTGGCCCATGGCGGTGGTCGGTCCACAGCAAGGCCCACTCAAGAGGGCCATCGTGGGACGCTTGGCCCCAAGTCCAACGGGGCACTTGCACTTGGGCCATGCCTTCAGTTTGTTGGTCGCCTGGTGGCAGGCCAAAAGTCAGGGCGGTCGCGTGATCCTGCGCATCGATGACGTCGACAGCGAGCGTGCGGGGCAGGCCTTCGTCCACCAGTTATTGGACGATCTGGGCTGGCTGGGGCTCAGCTGGGACGGCTCGCCACGCGTGGCCTCGGAGCACACGGTCAAGCACGAGCGCGCCGTCAACCAACTGATCGCGCAGCGTGACGTCTACCCGTGCGTGTGCTCGCGCGCCGACGTCATGCGCGCCTTGGGTGCACCCCAGACGGGCACGGCTGAAGTCCGCTACCCAGGCGTGTGTCGGGGCAAGTTCACCCAGCGGCTCGAGGCAGAGCAGCTGACGGGCAAGGCCGCGGCGCTTCGCATCACGGTACCCCCCGGCGAGCGCAGCGTGACCGACCTGGTCTATGGCCGTCAGGCGGAAGATCTGCAGACCACAGTGGGTGATTTCGTGGTGCAGCGCCGCACCGGCACTGCAGCCTACCAATTGGCGTGCGTGATTGATGACCATTTGGATGAAGTCACTGAAGTGGTCCGCGGGCGCGACTTGCTTGGCAGCACGCTGCGTCAAAACTTGATCGCCGAACGTCTGGGATTGGCGGTGCCGCGCTACGCGCACGTTCCTTTGATCTGTGATCACAACGGGCGCCGCTTGGCCAAGCGGGAACACGACGTGAGCCTACTCGAGCTACGAGCCCGCGGCGTCTCTGCGCGACAAGTTGTGCGGTGGGCGGCGCTGTGCGCAGGGCAAACCCTGGCGTCCGATCTCAACTGCGCCCGAGATTTCGTCACCCACTTTGATCTGAGTCGCGTCTCCCCGCGTGATATCCTGCTCCCGGAGCGGCTGAACGAGGCCTTCTTAGACCTATGACCACACCGCATGGCTTTTGGTTCTTGCTGGCCCATGGCGCCGGGGCCAGCTCAACTTCAGCGTGGATGCTGCGCTACCGCGATCTCCTCGCTCACATCGCGCCCGTCGTGAGTTTTGACTACGCCTACATGGCCCAGGGGAAAAAGCGTCCGGACCCGTTGCCCGAGCTCGTGGCTCAGCATCGCGCAGCACTCACCCAGGCCGCGCAACTTCACGGCAATCAGGTGGTGCTCATCGGAAAGAGCATGGGCGGCAGAGTAGGTTGCCATCTGGCACTCACCGACCAGGTCTTGGCTGTGATCTGCCTGGGCTACCCGCTAGTAGGGCAGGGCAAACGCGCTGCCTTGCGCGACCAGGTGCTGCTCGACCTCAAGACCCCAGCGCTGTTCATTCAGGGGACGCGCGACCCGCTCTGCCCACTGTCCCTGCTGCGAAACGTCTTGCAAGAGCGCACTGCCCCAAGTGAGCTGCACGTCGTCGAAAGCGGAGACCATTCCCTGACCCCGACCAAAACGCACCTCAAGCAGAGTGGTCTGACCGAAGCAGACATCGAGCGAAGCAGCATGAAGGTGATCGCTGATTTTTGTGGGCAACTCAGCGCGCGCCAAGCAGCCCGCGCCGAATGACACGCGCGGAACGACGCTCGCGCTGAACGTCACTTCGCGTCAGGCTCGCCCGCAGTCCCAAACAGGCGATCCCACACCATGTTGGAGACACAGAAGCGAGCGTCCGGATCCTTGAAGTGATGCAGCATGTGATTCTTCTTGAGCCGGACCCCGTAGGCGGACTTGGGGGTGTAGTGATGCAAATAGTAGTGCGTCACGTCGTAAAACACGTACCCCAGGACGAACCCCGCGTGCCACGACCACACATAGGTGGCGCCAAACAGAGGATAGAACAGCGCGAGGAAGACGAAGTACAAGCTGATGCTCACCGCCGGCGGCATCACTAGGCGGTACTTGTCCTTGGGCCACGTGTGGTGCACCCCGTGCACGAAGAAGTGCATGCGTTCTCCCCATTTGCCGGGCGGAAGCCAATGAAAGAACGTCCGGTGCAGCCAGTACTCCACGAGCGTCCAAGCCACGAAACCGGCCAGTGCCAAAAGTACGGTCACGACGAAGCCCGCGCTGGTACGCATGGTGCTGTAGATCAACATCAAGCTGCAGACGGGGACCCAAATGATGGGAACAACGGACCAGTGGGTGCGAGAAAATAGGTCCAGAAAGTCGCTCTGGAACATTCTGGGTGATTCAGGAGTGGCGCGGAGCACGGTAGCTTTCTCTATTGAGGTGCCGAACTGTAGGAAGCGGTGCGGGTACGTGCAAGCCGGACAGGGGAACATTCGGGTGGATGTGACCAAAATATTGCAGGAATTGTTGCGTATTTTCCTACGCCCCAACGGCGGTTGTAGGTCACCCCGCTACAAAAATCATCGAGCGGAGCCGCAGCGGCTCAAGTAGCGCGTGCAATCCACCGTTTAATGGGGACGAATGACTCCGCGTAAACTCTCCGTCCGTCGACACTTGGGTCTGCCGCTCTTTCTTGCAGTCAGCTTGAGCGCGCCTCAAGGGACCGCGGCCAAGACACCGACACCCCACAGCGCCAAAGTCGAAGCGGGTCCTCCGACCATCAAGGACCAGCCCTCGGAGCTCGACGACCCGAGCGTCAAGGTCCTCAAGCGCGGCGTCGTGCTCAAGGTCGCGCAGCACGGCTGGGCAGACGTGCAGTTCACATCAACGCTGCCCTTGGGCAAGCATGGAACCCCCATCACTGTAGAGAACGTGCACGTGAGCCGGGGCCGCGTGGATGGCTTCGCCCCGAGCGACGGGACCGCGGGTGTGCTCTTGCATGGGCCAGGTGAAGTACAGGTAGTGACCGCCGCCGGGCACATCAGCATGAACGTGGGTCCAGACCGGATCACCGTGGCAACGATAGGGGGCGAGGCCCTGGTGGGGCGCAGCGGCGCGCTCAAAGTGCTCCCGGCCAATACCGTGCGAACGTTTGAACGGAAGGTCCCAAGGTTCACCGATCACGCCAGTTTGCCCGCACCCGATGCTGAGGCTCCGGGACTGGGACTGTCGCTCGGTGGCGAGACGTCCGTTGTGCTCAAGGTCAAAAACCCTGACGCGGCCGCGAGCTATTGTGGTTTCTTGTTTGACGCAGCCGGCCACACCGTAGCGCGCAGTTGCGGTCAATTGGACCCGAGTAACATTCGCCTGACCGCTCCGGCCGCTGGAGCCTACTGGGCCAGCGTTGCTGCGGTAGATGCAGAAGGTTTGGCAGGTGCACTCAGTCAGCCAGCCCCGGTGCGAATCCTCGGCCTCAAAGACGCCGAAAAAGACATTCAGAATGGTTCGGTGTCTCTCGGTGCTGGCGAACAACTGGAGTTGATCGGCTATGAGGGACTGATGATGCGTTACGGGACATCGCCGGAGTATTGTCCTGCCACCGCCACGGTGAAAACCTTGGAGCAAAAGCCCACTTCGATTGAGTTTCGCAATCCCCAAAAGCCCGATGACGCCGTCGTCTTGAAGCTCAGTCCACGTCTGCTCAAGACCCGGATAGATATTGGGCCAACGCACAGCACCTGGCCCCAGGATGAAGTCAAGGTCTCCATCGAAATGTGGGACGGACACGGACGCCCGCTCGACAATATGGCTGAATATCAGATCGTCACCAAAGTGGGCATCTCGCCCGTCCAGGTGCCTTTCACACAACAAGGGTCAGCCCTCGTCGGGGTCGTTCCTCCTCAAGCTGGGCCCGGGCCATGGGTGGTCCGCGTGAGCGTGATGGACGCCAAGGGCCGCGAGGTAAAGCGGAACTTTCTGGAAGTGGCGCGACCCGAACCGACCAAAGCGACGACTGCTCGGCATGCAGCGCCCACTCCGGGCGACGCAAAGTTGGCTCGCCGCTAAATTGCGTCAGCTGACCGGTTTAGTTCGTCTGGTCAGGCTTGGGGACCCCCAGCCACGCAAAAAATTCTGGCAGCTTGGCGCGTTGCTCCGCTGGCATGAACTCAAAGTTCCGACCGCGATCAATGATCTCCCAGAAGTCTTTGCTGACCACCTGCGACAAACCGGAAAAGATCGACAAGAGTCGCGCTTTGGGTTCATCAGCCATGTCCTCCGCAATACGCCGTGCGCGGCTGTCCTGGCCGTGCGCGAGATAATAAGCGGCCAACTTCACCTGTGCCTTGCGTATACCGACCAGCGCGCCCTCCTGGCTCTGCGTGCGCAGCGGGCGATCCAGGTCCAAAAAGCTCTCGAGCATGGATTGCTCGACATCCAACTGTAACGCGTGAGCCGCTTCAACCAGCGTCGACACGTCGTAGGCGACCGTCTCGGTGACGAAGGTTAGTTTCATGTCAAAACTGACATGGCCATAGTAGATCATGTGCCGCAGACCTTCGAGCGCGGCGTCGGTATGGCCACCCTTGAGCAGCGCCTCGAGCAACAGGCGGTATTGATTGAGCACGTTGTATGCCGTCCGCACATCGCGCGCGTTCAATGTGGCCCTGAGGTAGGAGTTCATGTAGCGGTACCCTAGGCGCACGAGCTCCGTGTCCTGGACCAGCGCTGCGGCCTCTGCGATGTAGCGCGTATCGATGGCAATCAGATAATTGATGTCGCGCATCGCCTCGAGGGCCTCGTTGTAGATGGCCAGGTACTGGCGCATGATTTTCCACTCGAGCCACGTGCGCCGCTGCTCCAGGTCGCGCAAGGATTCTGGGTCCATGGCCACAAAATCTGGGTTTTCTCGCATGCTGCCGTGCACCAAAAACCATGGCTGATCCGTGTTGGGTTTTTGCTTCAAGTAGCCCAGCGCGAGATCTTTGAGCGCATCCACGGCCCCGCTGGCAATGATCTTGTCTTTGCCTGAGATAGAAGCAGAGGCGATGTCAGTCAGCTCTTCGAGAGAAAGCAGAGCTGACCCCTGCGCCGCCGCCGCGGCGCTCGAGTCATGAGCCACGCTACCCCGCACAGCCGTAGTCAGGGCCTGGTTGCGTATGCGCTCGATGATATTCATGGGCTCCAAGAACCAAAACACGTAGCCAAAATACGGGACGATCAGGATGACCGCTGCGCTGGTCAGCACCAGCATCGTAGAAAGCACCAAGTGTGGCACGTAGTCGCGGTGCAGTGCGACGCTGAGCCACACCCCACACACACAAACCACTACGTAATAGCCAATGACGGAAACGTTGACCCGATCGCGCAAGAACATGCGCGCGATCCCCTTGAAACGCGCGGCGGACAGCTGCACAACGATGCTGACAACGGTAATGACGATACCCAAGACCGCGACCACTACGCCCGTAAGCGCGCTGATCGCGTCGGTGATGGATTGAGGGTCATAGCTGAGATAGCGCTCGAGCGGCGACCGCGTGCCATCATCACGCGCAGCATCGACCACATAGTAGTCAGCGCTGTACAGCCCCCAGAACAACAACAGCGCTAGGCCAGTAAGCAACAGAATTGGCCAGATGAACCGCCGTCCCAGCCTTGCGAGCGTTCCCGACCTGGGTTCAACGACGCTCACCATAGGCAGGGACTCTGAGGCCTAGTACCAGCGCGCCAAGTACTTTTCAGTAAAATGTGTGAAGGCGCCACCGATCATGTCCTCATAGATGTCGGGAATGTCCTTGGAAGAGTCCACCAAGATGCTGAAGTCGGGATTGCGCCAGGCACTGTAATCAAAGCGCATGGCCGGCTCCGCCTCCCCAGGCAGCTCAGCCAAGGCAGTCATGGTCATCGCAACCCCCATGTACATGGCCTTGGGCTTGCCCCCGACGTAGCCACCCGACATGCGTTCCTTGTGAATGAACGTCAGGGTAGGAACGGTGACGGCCCCCAGTTTTTCGTTGGCTGCGCTCGGTAGGGCAAGCGGCTCGAACTTGAGGATCTCCTCGGAAAACTCGGGCTGCAACTTGGCCACGACGGCGTCGAGCAGCGCCTTCTCGCGCCGGCGCGCGCTCTCGCCCAGCACGTGGCGGGACGGATGACTCTTCACGCCCATGTAGTATTCGTGATTCTTGATCACTATCTGGTCGAGCGACTCGGGGTCTTGGCCGAAATCTTGGTAAACACGCAGCTGCACGCGGGGCCCGTTTTGCTCGGCGTACGCGATGACCTTCTGCATGAATGGGAGCAAGTTCGGGTCTTTGGTCGACGCCTTGCTCTCAAAGTTCGCAAGGGCACGCTGGTAAATCTCGTGGCGGGCCGAGGACAGCTCGGCTTGGATGAGCGTGCTGTCTTTGTAGCGCTTCGACAAATCGGACAATGCCCGCAACGTGCCCTTTGCCCGTGCCGTCTGTAGCTCAGCAAGCAGCGCGGCGCGCAGCGCGTTGTGCACCTCACCGGCGATCTCCGTTTGCGGATTGGTCTCCACGAACTTCTCGATGGACTCCACGTTGCCTTGAGCGATCGCCTCCTTGAGTTCGGCACGCGGCAGAAGCAGACGCTTGACCTCGGGCCGCGAGCCCCCGCGCTTGATGTAGGCGCGATACGCCTCAATCGTGTTAGCCGTGATCGCCGCCTTGTACAGGCCTTTTTGGCTGAGCGAGTCTCGCCAAACGGCCACCCCGTGGCCCACGAAGAGCCCCACGACCAAGCTGATCCCTGCAAGCACGGCCACGCTCAGGAACTTGGGGCGCTCATGCGCCTGGGTGGGCGCCAAGGGATTGTTGATGCCGCTATCCACGAGCGGACTGAGGCGAGCACGTTCCAGCTGATCGCTTGGATCGCTCGCCTTCCAGCGCTCCATGCCCACCTTCGCCTTCTCTGCGGCGATGGCGGCCATATCCTGTGAACCTTGTGGGAAGCGGAACGTCGAGCCACCGACCTTGACGATCAGATCGGCGCCGGACGCAGTCGCGCTGCTGAGCGCAGCAGCGTCATGAACCACGAGTTCGCCAAACGTTGCCTGGACGAGCACGCCGGGAAATAGATAGGTACCCGGCTGATAGGGCATGCGCTCATCCGCCCAGGACTTGGCGTAAGCGAGCAGCGCGCAGAAGGTGGCGAGCACCGCAAAGATGATATGAACGATGCGCTGCCCCAAGGACGTGATGGCAAATGCACTGCTCAGCTCGCCCAGGCCGTACGAAGTGAATGCGGCCCACCCCGCCGCCACCACCAGGGCGGCTACGCCCCACACCAGGCTCTTGCTTTGACGCTGGGGAATGAAGCCGAGGGGAAGAGGCGCCGACACTGCCTGCGCCGCCTCAATCATGCGGTCTTGGATAGATCGGGGGAGGCTGTAAAAGTCGTGGTTCTCCATTGCCTCAGACTTCAGTAGTTGCAGCGTGAGTGAACCACGAGGCGGGTGAGGTTCACAAGCTGGGCGCGCATCAAGGGCAACTGCCTATCTTTTCACGCGTTCTGGGCGCCCGGCCGCTCCCCCAAAGGTCAGAGCCGCTAGGGCCCAACGTGTCGGTCGAGCAGCGATTCAACACGCCGCAGCCCAGCGAGCGCCGCGTGGGCGTCACCGGCGGTCTCTTCCGGCCACAGGCCCAACCAGGCCGCACGTCGCAAAGCGTCGTCGAAGGGCACGGGCGGAAACCGCTCACGGGTTTGGCGGTTCAGCCAGCGCAAGGTGCAGAGCGCGTCGACCTGTTCGTGAAGCCGCCGCACGCGATGTTGAGCGCTGGGGCAACCGCGCAGCGCTGGCGCGAGCCGAGCAAAAATTTCCTGCGCTTGTCCTTCTATCCAACCGGTCGCACAGCTCGGCGTCGCATGACCCTCACTCGCCCAACGCCCCAGCAACCCGAGGAGCTCCCGCAACGCCACGAACAAATCCGGATCCCATGTGGAGATGCGATGAACCTGGCCGTGTTTATGATTCTGCCCGTTGGTCGTGTTCGCGTCCTTGAGCCACTGCTCGAGCCGAGGTCCGGTGCCAAAGGGAATGCGCGCGGATAGCCGCGTTGTGATCATGATGGGTGTATTATCGATGCGCGCGACGGGCCCCAATTGAGCCAGCTTGGACAACAGGTAAAAATCCTCACCTGCCTGCCGATTGGGGAAGCCGCGCACGGCCGCATAGTGCGGCAAGCTGAATCCCATCGCGCTGCCTAGGCTGTGGTAGCCGTACGGCGATCCAGCAAAACTGAGCCCGAGCACGTAGTAGCGAAAGGTAGCTTCAACCTGTGCCATCCCCTCGACCAGGCGCGGCGCCGTCCCAACTGGGGCGTGATGTTCGAACGGAAAGACCAGCGCCGCAGCGTCATGAGAGCGTTCGAGGAACTCAAAATAGTTGACCGGGAGTTGTGCGTCGGCATCACTCGAGCCAACAAAACGGCTGCTGAGCCTGCCGGCCACATGCAGAGCTAGTGCAACGTCCGCCGCGATCTTACGCGCACGCCCCACACCTTCCTTTTCGACCAGCGCAAACGGTCCGTGGGTGATGTCGAGCAACAGTACATCGAGCCCGGGTAGCTGCGGCCATAGTCCGCCGAGCAAGTAGGCGTGCCGCTCTTGTATACACCTCACGTGCGTCGCGACTTGCAGGAGGTCCCGTACGAATTGTCTGTTCTGCTCGGCTTGTGCGCTCGATGCGTCGGAGCGTTCATTGACCACGCAGATCAGTAGCCGCGGAGCCTGCGCCGCGATAAGCCTAGTAAAAAGCCGAAGAAACTGCGCTGATTCTTCGGCGAACACCGGCACGATCACCGCGCTTTGATAGACCCCCAGCGTGACCTCCGCCGCGCCCAGGTGCTGCAGAAAAGCGCCAACGCTTGGGTCAGCGTGGCGCTGCAGGTACCGGGTGACAGTGTGCGGCTTGAGCACGAGATTAGTTAGTGGACGCGCGGCAAGAGCGGCAAGGTATTTACCACTTGCGCTTCGAAATCCAAAAGCGACTCAGCGCGCGCTCGCGCCTCAGCATCACCTGCGTAGTGCCGGGCCAAACGAAAGAACAACGCATGATGGCGTGACTCAGCGCGGGCGAGGTCCATGTACGTGGGCTGCAGCGGATCCGTCAGGGGTAGGGCGTCAGCCACGAGCTTGAGACGCTCGCAACCCCGCGCCTCCACCACGCCTGCGACGAGCAGTGAATCGATGAGCCCGGGCTCAGCGCCACGACGCCCCCACTCGCGCAACGCCTGTACGTATTCATCCTTGTAGTCGGGGCCCAGCACCAAGCCTCGGTCCGCGATGATGAGGTACATCCGGTGAAAATGCTCCAACTCCTCGCGAGCAAATTCGATCATCGGCCCAAGTAGCTCGCGCCGATCGGGGTAACGAGCAACGAACGCCATGCCCGTGGCAGACGCTTTGCGCTCACACGCGGCATGATCGAGCAAGAATTCATCGAAGTGGCCGAGCACACAATCGAGCCACTCGGCGCGGGTGGGGACGCGGAGATCGAGCATGGGCGCTCATTTAGCCGGCTCGCCGACCACATGCACGACCAGACTGCGCCGATGGGGGTGGTTTCTGTGCTCCCAGACGTACAACCCCTGCCACGTGCCGAGCAGCAACTGACCGCGTCCAACAGGAATGGCCTCGCTGCTGCGGGTGATGGCGCTCTTGGCGTGGGCCGGCATGTCGTCTGGGCCTTCGTCATCGTGCTCCCAAGCCCGGGATTGTGGGGCCAAGTCGCTCATCCAGCGCTGCAAATCACGCCCGACACTCGGGTCGGCGTTCTCTTGAATGACTAGGCTAGCCGACGTGTGGCGAATGAACACGGTGCATAGCCCCGTCACCACGCCGCTCCGCCGCACGAGCTCTGCCACCTGCGCAGTGACATTGGTTAGCCCCCCGCCCCGGGTCGCCACCAAAATCTCTTCTTGAAATGTCGTTGTCAAACCCGGTGCGTCTCCAAGCTCGGGTTTATGCGATAACCTGCCCGTCGTGAAGAGCACTCGCGCGGACATCAGAACCACCCAGCACGATGATTTCGCCGAGCAGCGGGAGACGCAACTGTTCGTTCCGGTCTCGTTTCTGCCCGACAGCATCAACTCACTGCTTGCGGACTTCCTTCAACAAACGCCCAATGCAGCGCGCGTTTACCTGCTCTTGCTGTCCCTTTGGAAACATAGCTCGTCGCGCACAGCCAATGCTATGGCGTTCGATCTGTTCATCGCGCTGATCCCCATGTTGGGGATCGCCGGTTGGGCGACGTCCTTGGCTCTCCACAGCCCTGAAGGGCAATTGAAGCAAAGCGCGCTCTCCTCCTTGGCCCCCTCGCAATTGGACGAGTTCTTGGGAAGGCACTTCGACGCGCTTTCCGCCTCACACTTGGCGCCGCTCGGCGCGCTCGCGGGCTGGTGGGTGTCTTCGTCGGCCTTCAACACCATGATCGGCGTGTTTGAAGAGACATTTGACTGTCACAAGCGCAGCTGGGTCAAACAACGCATCCTGAGCCTGGGGCTGGCGCTGTTTGGCATGACTTGCTTGAGCTTGGTCGGCGTATTTGGGGTGCTCATGGCGCTCGCGCCGGGCCGCGTCGCCGAGTACATTCAAAAGCTCGATGACAGTGGCCTCATGCGGGCGGGTATTGCCGGCGCAGCCTATCTCTCGGTCACAGCCTTCTTGGCCCTCTTGTATCGCGTGTCCATGGTTCGAGCGCGCAAGCGGCGCATCTGGCCCGGTGCGTTCACGGCGTGCACCATGGGGGCCACAGCAAGCGTGGGCCTCGGCTATTATGCGACCAACCTGGCCAACTATGCCGTATTTTATGGCGGTTTGGCCGTGATCGTCGTGGTCTTGTTGTGGCTGTGGTTGTGGAGCACAGCCATCCTGGTCGGCGCAGAAGTCAACGTGACGTTGGAGGATGCGGGGCCCGTGCAACAGCGCGCTGCTTCACTGCCCCGTAGGAGTATCACTGCCCCGTAGAAGCAATACAAATTCCCAGCTCACCACCCAAAGCAGATTGCTTCAAGCAGGTCCATCCCGTCGGGCAGCCGGACTCTGCGCTCACCGTGGAGCAAATCTGCAAGCATCGTTGCTCAGGACCGCAGACGAAACCATAGCCGCAATCGGCGGTGGCTTGATCACTGCAACTGTCCCCAGCTTGGGCTGCGCCCGGCACCGTGCAAGCCGTCGCACCGTCAGCCCGCACGACCATACACGCCCTGGTTCCCTGGCACACACACTGGCGATCGTCAGGACACGGATAGGGCTCAGTGAGTTGACAATTGTCTAACGGGAGACAGACGGGCACATACACTTCGGGCGTCTCGAGCAGGCGCCGTTCATCGCAGAAGCTATTTTCGTCGCAGGCATCCTCGGTGCCACGGCAACAATATGGCCGGCAAACGCCGGAGAGCGCCTCGCCCACGCACGCCAGGCCAGGCGCACAATCCGCAGCCGTTACGCAAGGGCTACCCTCAGGGCTCACACCGCTCTGGGTGCACGCCCGTTCGATGCTGCAGCTCGACCCTTTGCAGTCCGTCTGGGGCCCCACCTGGCAAGAGGCGCGCACTTCGTTCAAGTCACCGGGATTGAAGCTCACCCCCCCAGCTGCGCCGCCCAACTGTCCACCACCCTCACCCCCCACGCCCTCATCATCGTCATCGGCACAAGCCTTACGGTCGTCGGGGATGCATTTACCCTTGCCGCACAAAGGGTTGAGGGGCACGCCGTCGGTTCCTTCATCTCGGGTCCGTCCGAGCTCCAAGATCGAGCTATCTGGGGATCCACCGGGATTGCCACCCGTCGAGTCATCGATCGATGGCGACCCGTCGTACGCACATTGGATGGAGCCAAGTCCCAGAGCACCCGCCATGGCCAACAGCCCCAGGGGCCAGCGTCGCGCGAGCGGCCACTGCGCTTGCAAAATGGACCACTGCGCTTGCGAACCAAGCGACTGCGACAAGGGGGGCGACCGTCGGAGATGACGTGCCGCGCGACCGACGAGAGAGGAGAGAAACGTAAGCATCGTGGTTAAGCTATCCGGCAGTCTAGCTTTACTGCGCGCGCGTGCCAGTTTGCGCCACAAAGCCTCATTTTGCAGGCACATGGTTTTGCGGCCAAGTCAGGCCCGCTCGCGTCCAGGCCCGCCCGAACTCAGCGCGGGACACGCACGTGGGCCACTTCAAAATTGCCGGCGGTGTCGTACGCGCGCACGGTGAGCAGCGCTCCCGGTGCCCCAGCCAGGGAGGAGTAATCGAACGAAAAGCGCTCGCTGGTTTGATCGAAGATGCCGTCTTCTGGCTCAAAGGGGACCCAAGCAACATCACCGGCCAGCTTCACTTCCAAGCGCTGAATGGGGCCCACCCCATCAGTGACGGTCCCACTGAGCAGTTGCGCGCCCGCAGTCAGTTGATGAAACTGAGGTGCGGTGTTGTCCACGAGCAACGGATCGCTGATCAAGGCGTGCTTCTGGGTCCGGGTGGGCGGGTTGGACAGCTCATCACTCGCGCTGACCCGAATGACGTATTGCCCCTCGGGCAGGTCATCCGTCTTCCACTCGAAGGAGGTGTCTGTAAGCACTGCCCCGGGTTCGAGCGCGTCCAGCCAAGTTCCACCGGACTTGGGGCGATACTCCACGCGGTAGCGCACCTGATCCTCATCTGGATTGTCCACTTTCCAGTTCACTTTGACCTTGCTCGAGGCCTTGCCCTCGAGTGGACTTCCTGACTGGCTCACCCCCGTCGAACCCTCGGTCGACGCGGACGACTTGGTGTCGATCTTGGTCACCACGGCGCGCAGATTGTCCGTGACATAGGGGACATCAATGCGCTCCACGGATGCGTCCTCGGAGAGCAGCCGGGCGCGGAGCTGAAGGAAGCGGCCCTGTGGAATGGTCAGGGCGGCGTTTGCCGACAGAGGCTTGCTCCACTCGGACCAAGAGTTGTCGGGCTTCTTCGTGTTGCCACTGCGCGCCTCAAAGCTCACTTTTCCTGTCGCATCCCAGCTGGGTCGACCAAAACGCGCGCGGATCCCGCAATCCAGCACGTCACTCGTCCACATTGCTTCCTTGCCAAAGGTGCCCTCAATGGGGTGGACCACCACGGGGTCACTTGCCACCACGAAGCCACCGCTTTCGGTCGCTACGTAGGCGCTCACCTGACGCTCCTCTACGTCCGCGATGATGGCCCGATTGTGCTCACGGCCGACGCGAATCAAGCGTCCCTGACTGCCCGTCCCCACCAGCGGTAGCCCGCCCTTGTCGAGGGCGAGCGACACGAAGTGGTCGTTCTTGTCGCTGTACAGTTCCTCCGGTCCCGCCGCGCTCAGCCGGAAGAGCTTACCTGAACCAGCTTTTGCTTCACGACTGTTTGGCTCACCGGGTTTGGTCTTGTCGATCGAACGTGAAGAAGCGCCCTCCTTCAGTTCATTGACCGCCACGAATAGTGCGCCGTCATCGCCCGCGGCGATGGCGCGGACCTCGGTAGTATCGAAATCATAGACCACCTGCGCACGTCCTGGACCGGTCACCTCATAGAGTCGAGCGTCACCACTACTGCCCGCATACACCCGACTGCCACGGCACAAAACGCTCACTAAGTGCGGCTCTTCCGCATCAAAATACACTTGGGCGGTGCCGTCCGCCACGACACGATACAGCTTACCCTCAGGGCCAGTCGCAGCGTAGAGTGCTTGCTCCGACTGGTTATAACAGGTCGCCCACACTTGAGTGTCGGCCGGAAGTTCAGCAAACGGCTGCAGTTGGTCGCCCTTTTGCTCCAGCAGCTTTGCACCCGGCATGACGCCTACAATCAGTTTGCCAAACGCCTCCGTGACGGAGGTCAGGGCCAGCGCTGGGTACTTTGCCACTGTGGACGCCTTGCCTTGCGCAACCAGAACCAGCTTTCCCTCGTTGCCGGTAGCCAAGTACAAACCTTGCGGCCCGGGGTGGACGGCCCACACCGCATCGACGCCGGTCACTTCAATCGCGCCCAGCGCAAGGCCCGGCGACAGGCGCCCCAAGGAGTCCACCGCGACGCCCTTGAGCTCTCCCGCTTCAAACTCCTCCGCTGATTGTAAGACGAAGTGACGCGTCCCCACTGCCGCGCTTTCCCGTGGATACAGAAGCACCGCCCCGGCGAGCAGCAGCTGTGAAACGCCAAGCCTGACGATAAAACGCCGCATGCGGTGACTAGGTCCCCGGGCTTGATTCTTTTTCATTGTAGCTTCGGATAGCGACAGCATGTTCTTGATCTCGATGCACTGAAGTTTGGATAAAAATGAAATGAAGGCTTAGCGCGGCTGCTTGCGCACTTTGATGTCCACAGCATCGGCCCCAATGAGGTAGAGCGGCGACTTTTGGAATTGATGCTGTTCCGTCAAGAACCGATCCGGCGCAATGGATGAACTGGTGGACGAAAGCCGGTCGACGGCGTGGGGCGGCAGATTGGACGCCAACTGCCCATGGTACGCGGCCCCCGCCTCTCCTGTGGAGTAGCTAAACGCGATGCTCTTGGGCTCTTTGGGTTGCGCCGCCAGGTTGGCCACCAGTTCAGGGAGTGACTCCGGGGCCGCGCGCACGGGCTCGACCATGTAGCCCGGACGAACCCGAACGTTGACAGACGTCCCCGCATAGCGCGCCGGGATGGTGAGTGAGTACACTTGGGTGAGCAGCGGTCCGTCGTAGGGTTCGAGCGTCACGCGCAGTCGTGCTTGTCCTCCCGGATCCACTTCGGGCGTCAAGAGTTGTACCCCGCGAATGCGCGCCACTTCGCGGGCGAAACGCAGTGAAATATTGACGCGCACCTTGTTCAATCGCACGTCTTGCCAAGGGTTGTTGAGCACCTGACCAAGTGCATCAATCGCCGTCGACTCCAATACAGCCGGGCCGGTCGGCGTGCCCGTGGGAGATGAACCGATGTCATAGATTTCGATGGGCGAGAGGCCCTCGAACTGCAGCTCCGTGCGCATTTCCCAGGTCACGTCTCGACGTTCAGCCGCGGTATTGTTGATGCCGCTGCCGATCGCCATCCCTAGCAAAGAGGGCGTAAGGAAGCGATCGTACGCCGCCTGGAAGGTCCAGTCGTTGTAGGGCGCGCCTGGCTCACCCTGCACGTGCACTTCCACCTGGACGACTGGAGGCTTGGCCTTTTGATCAACGACGATGGAACTTTCTCGATCATTGACCAGCGCACCGTTGTCCGCCGTCGCCTCACCCATCTTAAATGATCGCTGCACGCTGGCCATGAACCAGAGTACACGCGCTTCTGTCGTAGGAAGCGAGGTTACCCCCACGTTCATCATCGGATGACCAAACGCCACGAGGCGCTCTCCTTCCACGCGAGTCACCGTACCCAGCCCCATGGCGCTGATGTCGCCGCTCACGAGATTGACGCCGATGGCGCCACCGTCCACGTAACCCTGGGCGCGACCGGCCGGCGATTGACCGCCGCCCCCAGCCTGCACGGGTACCAGGCCCAGCGGTTCAAGGACCCCACGCGCCATGTCGATGATCTCAGCTGAAACACCACTCATGAGCAGGGGCGTGCTCACGGGGGTGAGCTCACCATAGCCGTGCTGAGGTGCCGCGCGCGCGCTGGCCTTGGCTAACTGCGCGGCGTGCTCAGTGAGTGAATACTGAGAGATATCTCCAGCAAAACGCCCTGTCGAGAGCGCTGGCTGTGCTTTGTGCACAGGGCCGATACCCAGCGGATAACCATGGATCATCTTGGGAAGAGGTCGCTCCAGGTCGTCCAACATGGACCGGATCGGCGTGACTCCGGCGACCGGCTCCACGCCAAAGCTCCAGCCGTATGCATAGGCACCCACCATTTTCCCTTCGATGTAGATGGGACTGCCGCTCATCCCCGCAACGATCTTGGCCACGTCCAGCCGTGGGTGCGGGGTCTTGATCAAAATCAATTCCTGGCGCGGCCTGAAATTGTTCAGGACATCGATCACCTCTACATCAAAGCGCTCGGGCTTGGTTCCTTCGAACACCGTGAGTCCGTAGCCTTTCATGCCCTTTTTGATTTGGGATGCTGGGAGGATGTCGGAGCGCTGGGCTCGACCGTCCGCTTGGGCATCGAGCACCAAAGTCGGGAGGGCAAAGGCGAGCCCTAGGGCGGCAGCAAGGGGGAACAGGAAGTGGGTACGCACAGCTTGGCGCACGGTAGCATGAATCGCCCAAAACAAGCCGCCCGCTGACGGCTTCTGCAACAGTAGCCAGCTGCCAGCCCGATCAGCTTGGAGCCGACGTGGCCCACCGTCCCGGTAGCTTTCCTAAGCCCCGCGCAAGGGGCCACGGTGCCCTTGGCTTACGGCGCGGACCTGGCTCCGCTAGGCTCACCCGGGTGGGCCTTCCGCTCTATCTCGCCGTCGTCGTGCTGTTTGCCGTGTGGGTGACGGTGCATGTGCTTCTGTGCATGCGGATCAGCAAGAGCTGCTGGTGGCGGGGCCTCCTCGGTTTGTTGGCGCCACCATTGGCCATTTACTACGCCCAGCGCTACCAAGTCGGTGCACTTGCCCCGGTGTGGGTGGTCAGCTTCAGTTGCTATTTGGTCGCCCTCACCGCCGGATTCATTGGATAAACGCGTGCCCAAATCCAATCAAACATGGAACGCCCAATTCCTCGCCGGGCACCCGCTGTTCGCTGCGTTTGAGCCACTCGCGCGCAGCCTGCGCGGTCCGTCATTTCCAAGCTGCGAACAACTGACTGCCCTTGCTGAACAGGAGCGCCTGCGGCGCGCACCGAGCGCTGCTGCTCTCAGGTTCGTACCCGCGATCAAGAAGCCGCGGCGCGCCAAGCGCACCCGCTTGGTGTTGGATGAGCTGTATGACGGGAGCATTCATTTGCGGCGGCAGGTGCCCTGTTTGCGGCACAGCTACCATGATTTATTCAACGCCTTGGCCTTTTCGGCCTTCGTGCGCTCCAAACGTGCGCTCCATGCGCGCCAATTCGAAGCTTTGCGCGCCTGGGTGGGTGACGCACCGCAGCTGCCCGGGCGCCGCACGCGCGAACAAGACGCCCTCACCATCTTCGATGAAGGGGGTGTGGTGGTGTTGCTCGACTCGACCATGATGCGGACCTGGCGCACGAGCCAAGAGCGACTGCCCTTGTTTGCGCACGAGCCAAGCAGCGGCGCGATTCCGCTGTTGTTTGGTCACGCGCTCGTGGAGCACCTGTTCGAAGGTCACACGCAAATCCGCGCCAGCGCCGTGGTGATCGAGGTTGCTCAACCACTGCCGACCATCTCCGATATTCTGGAGGCGGCAGACGTGGAGCTGGCGGCGCGCATCAGTGACCCATCACAATTCGTGGAGCCAGGTGCGGATGCCATCTTCTTCATGGACCCCGAGCAGGTGTTCCTCGGCCCCGCCAAACCATCCTGGGCCGCGTGGAACCCAGGTGATCGTGAGGCGTTTTCCAGCCGCTATCGGCCCTTTGTTGACGCCGAGAGCGCACCCCCCAACGCTGGATCTGCATCATGACGGCCTTCGATGAGACAGCGCGCCGCGCCGTGGTTCTTGGAGGCACTGGTCTTGTTGGTCATCTGTTAGTTCAGCTGCTGCTTGTGCATCCGACCTACAGCCAAGTCACGCTGCTGCTCCGCAGAAAGACAGAGCTCAGTCATCCCAAGTTGACGCAGCATGTGATCGATTTTGATCAGCCTGCTGCATGGGGTGAACTGGTGCAGGGCGACGTGTTGTTTTCTGCTCTGGGCACAACGCGCAAAGTGGCCGGATCAAAGGACGCGCAGTTCAGAGTGGATCATGATTACCAGCTTTGGGCCGCACAGAGCGCCGCACAGAGCGGCGTGCCGCACTATGTGCTCGTTTCCTCAGCCGGCGCCGACGCTGGTTCGCTGTTTTTTTATCCGCGCATCAAGGGTCAACTGGAACAAGCGGTCGGGGCCTTGGGCTTTTCAACTTGCAGCATCCTGCGTCCCAGCATCCTCGACGGACAGCGCGTGGAGCGTCGCGTGGGAGAGCGCATGGCCTTGAGCGTGATGCGTGAGTTGCCCAAGTGGCTCTTACCCCAAAGCGCGCGCCCCACCCCAGCGAGCGCAGTAGCGCAGATGTGCATCAACGCCGATCTGGCCGGCTCACCCGGTGTACGTGTGATCGAGGCCCAAGAGATCTACGCCGCGCTGGCCTAGATAGTCACCGAGCGCAAACGCACAAGGTTGAGATCGGCAACGCCGATGCCCATCTCGGCCGCGTGCCTGATGTAGTGCGGAGGCCGTCCCGCCTTCTCCAGCGTCATTCCTCCGCGCGCGATGCGTTCCTGGTTGATGACCTGGTGACCGATGGTGTCGAGCGCCACCGGATCGGTGGACGCATAGATCGCCCCATGCGGGACGCGCATGCGCGGATCCTTATCGAGCGGGCCCTTGTCGTAGGTGATCTTGAACGCGTCCGTGATGTGCAAGCGCACCCGGCTTTGAACAATGGGATGGTTGTAGAGCACAGCGATTTGGGGACTGGCCTGGTGATCGTGGTGATGATGAGGATTGTCGATGTTGCCGTGGGTGATGTTCTTGAGCGCACCGGTAAAACCGCACAGCGAGTGGTCTTTCATCATCGTGAGGTTGATGACGCAGCTGGCATCGGTAAAAAAGCGACAGTACCGCGTCAGCACTTGTTTGTAGACGGCCACCTTGGGCATCGCGTGGTCGCGATTGTTGTGGGTCCCGGTACGCACCTCACTCGGCAGTTTGAATTGTCGGACATTGACCCGACAACCCATGAGGTAGGTGGGATACTGCTCATACACCGTGATTTGGGACGCGGGGACACCCACTGCGAGCACTCCTTCAACTAAGCGCGCGATCACTTCAAAATTCACAGCCATGGTGGCACCCACTTGCCCAGCGATCCCGTTGACCTTGATGGCCACCACGTCCTTGGGGTGCACCAAGCGCGCCAAAGCATTCTCAAACGTCGGAGCACCGGTCAGGTCCGTCAGTGCGCGCTCCAACATGCGCGCGGCGACGTCCGCCTTGGGCCACAATTGGTTGGGCTGCATCATCGAGCCGAAGTCACCTTTGGCGGCCACTTTGACCACCAACCCAGGCGCCACCCATGGAACGAACTCCGCCGGTGGGCGTGCAACCCACTGCTCCAATGAAAACGGCGCGGGGTCGGACGATGTCTCAGCCCGAAGTCCCGATGGCCAGCATGTCACCGCCGCGCCCACGAGACCGAGTGCCTGCCGACGCGATATCCGGTCGAGTCGCTCCTTCGCATCACCGCTCACGCACCGGAGTCTTCCACTCCTCTATCGCAACAACAAGGGCGCGTGAGCTGAACGCGAATCCACCCGCCGCGCCACGGGGCTCCTCACCGAGAGCCGGCGCAACCCCGTTTATGGCACGTGCTCAGCTGACGCATCGAGCGTCATCATGGCAGCAGCGATGGGTGCTGCCGTGGTGGGCGCGGCCACAACTTGCTCACGACCGCTGGCCCTGGTGCCGCGTGAGATTGGGACCGGCTGGCCCGCGGGCGGTGGGTCTTGGGTGGGCGCCGGCTCGGCACCGGGGCCGGGCAGCGGACGGTCGAGAACCAGTCGC
>Ga0315912_10001240_pt1 | contig 32906 bp, 15 predicted proteins | sample VfabasoilMG_FD_204469 | JGI IMG/M metagenome (GOLD analysis project Ga0315912, IMG submission 204469) | Garden soil microbial communities collected in Santa Monica, California, United States - V. faba soil | ecosystem: Environmental > Terrestrial > Soil > Garden | place: USA: California...
CTCGGGTGGCGTGCTCGGTGTGGGAGCAATGCCCGGTTGGGCAACGCCAAGCAGTGTGCCATCAAACCGTTTTGCGACTCCACTAGGGGCGCCTGGATCGACCCGTGTGGGCGCGGAAGCACCGGCAAAGTCCGTGAGCGAGCCGGCGCTTGCTGTCTGGTTGAGTGCGAACGCGGGAGCGCTTGGTCCTTCCATCGCACTGCGCACGTCCTGACTCACGGGGTAGCCCAGCTGGGTCGACGAAAAGGGTGTGGGTGAATGGTGAGAAGGCTGCGGAGCTACCGGCGGTAGGGGGTTGCTCGTTGCGACCGGGCTAGCGATCCCCACCATTGTGCCCGTAAGGGCTGTTTTTGGTGCGGGCGCGGCGGATATTGGAGATGGAGGCTGCGCAGCGACCGCGTCCGGCAAGACTGGACTGGGCATACCAATCATGGTCCCTGCCAGTGGTCGCGCGGCAACTTGAGGCACGACTGGTGTTGGGACGGGCGGTGGCGTAGGGCGGGGTTGCGTCCCGGTGTTGGCCAGGGGCTCCACGCCCGGGGATCCAGCTGGTTGTGCAAAGGGTGATGCCATGCCCAACATGGTCCGAGCGCCCAGATGTGGGGTGTCCTTGAGTTTGGTTCCACACTGCGGGCACACCGCGGCTTGGGGGGCGCACTCGGCGCCACAAGTTGGGCAATTGGCCATGCTCCATTCGAGTACCCAATTGCCCGAAGAAAGTCCAAGGTTGCGCGCGCCTGCGCGGGCCGCTCTCACCGCGACCAGACTTGGTCGAGCCGAGAGCTTTGAGGTAGGATAATGTGCGCAACGAGCAACTGCAGGCAAGTTGGCCGAATTGTGCCGCGTGATTTAAGGACGAGCAGGGCCACGGCCCCAAGGAACCCCCGCCTAAGGAGAATCTGAGTGTGTTGGCGAAACGTTTAATTCCGTGTCTCGATGTGCGGGACGGGCGCGTGGTCAAGGGTGTGAACTTCGTGAACATCCGCGATGCAGGAGACCCGGTCGAGTGCGCCCAACGCTACGACGCTGCGGGTGCAGACGAGATCACGTTCTTGGACATCACCGCCTCCCACGAAGGGCGAGGCGCGCTCTTGGACATCGTAGCGCGCACCGCGGACGTGATTTTTGCTCCGCTCACGGTGGGCGGAGGCGTGGGGTCGGCAGACGATGTACGTGCGCTCTTGGACGCCGGTGCCGACAAGGTGAGCGTCAACAGTGCCGCGGTGCGAAGCCCCGGGATCATCAGCGAAGTGACCGCGGCTTGGGGCAACCAGGTGTTTGTGCTGGCGATCGATGCGCGCATGAGCGGGCCGAACAAATGGGAGGTCTTCACCCACGGTGGGCGGCGCGGGACTGGCATCGACGCCGTCGAGTGGGCACGTCGCGGCGCGCAAGAAGGAGCAGGGGAGATCTTGCTCACGAGTATGGACCGGGACGGAACCCAGCGTGGGTACGACTTGGAGCTTTTGCGGGCGGTCACGAGCCAAGTCACAATCCCGGTGATCGCATCGGGTGGCGTGGGCAATCTGGAGCATTTGCGTGAGGGGCTGGTGGACGGCGGAGCCGATGCAGCGCTCGCCGCGTCGATCTTTCACGATGGAACCTTCACCGTGGGGCAAGCCAAAGAGTATCTGGCGCAAGCCGGCGTGCTCGTGAGACCTGCTGCCACCAAGCCGGGGGAAAAATGAGTGTATTGGTTCGGGACGTCGTAACCGCGGTGCGCCATGGGGAAGCTGCCCTTGTGGGCGAATCCTGCGGCTACTTGGTGCTCGGGGCAGCGGATCAAGTGCTCGAGGCACCGCGTGCCGTGCACTTCGACTCAGTCAGCCTCACCTCGGACGGCGCTGTTGCGTTGGACGCGGTGCCGTGTTCTCTCGTCGAGGCGGAACAGTCCTTGCGGCTGCTCTTGGGGCAACTGCTGCGCTTTGTGCGGACGCCATGTCCCAACCTGCGTCGTGTGGCAGACCGCGCCGAGAGCAAAGGTCTGCACACGCTCGTGCTCGAACTCGAAGCGGCGCTCGTGCCCGTAAATCGGCGGGCCGCTCGTCGCAGCCTCAGCCGTCTAGTGCGCGAGACGGCTCGCTCGCAGGCCCAACTGCGAGCACGCGCAGTCGTGGAAGAAGTACATACCGTTTCGGCGTCGCCCTCGAGCGCTGCCCTCGGCCCATTTGAAGAAAGCCCAACGTCGGCGCCCTGCGTGGAGTTGACCCGACCCGCCGCAGCAGTGTGCCCACCGGAAGTTCAAGCTGCAGCAAGAGCGGCATGGACGTCTGTCGAGGCGGCGCCGTGGGCGGACTTCCTGCACAACCCGGGTGCGCTTGGCCGCGTGGAACATTCACTGCAAGCCATCAGTCCCGCCCGAGCCGAAGTCGGCGTGGACCTCGGTCCTTGGGCTACCTTGATCGCCAGCCAATTCGTGCAGCAAACGCCCGCGCCTCACGTCACGGAGGACCCCGCACGATACACGGAGCCGGACGTGTTTGATGAAGGGCTCGACGATTGCCCGACCCAGATATTTCAAGGAGCACTGAGTGAGCGGGTCATCGTACCCGAGCCAGTAGCTGCGGCGCGCGACGCGGTCACCGCGCACAAGCGCACCTTGACGCCTCCGCTCCCGCTGCATGACGCCGCAATCACTCCACCTTCACTACCCACCGCGATAGCGACTGCGGTGATCGAAGAAGGTCCGGCGCTACGCACCGAACAGTCCCGGGGATGGACCTCCCTGGTGACCCGCCCGGCAGAGGATCCGTTGATCCTGAGCCCATGTGCGCCGCCCGTGGTCGAAGTTGCACCCGACGTGGAGACTCCACAACTCCTGAACCTGGTCGCCAGCCTTGAAACGCCCACGCTCACGGAGGTCGCGGTCGAACCGCCTCGACGGGAACAGACGCGGCGTGCGCAGCCGTTCTATCGTCACCGCGCGCGTCCGCGCGCACCTTTGGCTGAGCACATTTCGCTGCTCCCCGAAGCTGAGCCCCCTGCGCCCCGTCGTCCCAGTGAGATCGGACAGCTGCTCAATCGCTTTGCCCCCGAGGATCGCCCTCAGGACGCGCTGTTCGAGCAGCTACAGAACTTGTCGCGGGTCGATCTCACGCCACCGGCAGCCCTGGTGATGTCTCTGCGGTCGCGTGACTGAACAAAGGCTCGAGCGCGCTTGTGGCCTTGGGCGAGCTTGATAAAACCGAGACCATGCTTGGTCGTAGCAAATCGCAACCGCGAGGAGGGGGCGGTGTGGTCCGCTTGGGGCGCACGCTGGCGTTTGCGGTGGTCATGCTCAGCGCGGCACACGGTGAGGTGCTGGCAAAAAATGAACGTGCGCTAGACCCTGTGTTTTCTGTGGAAGAACGGCAGCGTTTATTTGACGGCAAGTCAGTGAAACGCAAATTTCATCTGGAGGTCAATGAAGTCAGCTACCGCGCTGGGTTGGCCTACCGCTTGGTGCGCAGCACGCCGCTCGATGTCGTGAGTGCGTTACGTTCCCCTCAGGCACTGATGCGCGCCATCCCGTACGGCGTCGAGGCCACGACCCTCGGCGAACGAGATGGGATCGCGCGCGTGAGGATCAGACAAGGCAAGCCGCCCGTGGTGGGCGGCTATACGGTGCGCATGAAGTGGGAACTCAACCAGTACCGGGCGCGTTTCTGGTTGGACCCGAACGATGAGCACGATCTCAAGGACATTTGGGGATCGTTTACCGCACGTGAGGTCAGGCCGGGGCTCACGCTCATTTGCTTTGCGGTGGCCTTCGACCTGGGTGGGGTGGGGGAAATTCTGGGTTCAAAGGTGCATCGCTGGTCGCTCTCGACTGCGGACCGGATCGCCGAGTTGGTTGAGGAGAAAACCGGGATCCGCTATCCATAGCCATGCTGCTTCGCATTCTGAGCGTCGCGATGAATACGTATCGCGAGGCTGTTCGCGCCCGGATCCTGCACGGCCTTTTGGCACTCGCAGTGGGGACTCTCGGCTACTCGCTCGTCGTGGGGGCCTACGCACTACAAAACCAAAACCGAGTGGTGAGTGATTTGGGGGCCGCCTCCATTTCCGCGTACGCCATCATCGTGTCGATTGTTCTAGGGGCTACGTCGCTGCATCGCGAGTTGGAGCTCAAGACCATCTTCCCCATCCTGGCGCGCCCTATCCGACGTTGGGAGTACCTGGTGGGTAAGTTCATGGGTACGGTACTTACGCTGGGCGTGTTCGTTGGACTCAACACTGGACTTTTGTTGTTTGCGCTCGGGAGTCTGACGCGCCGCTCGCTGCCGTTGACGTTTCTCTTGCCCTCGCTGATCGTGGCGGCCGTCGGGCTGTTGGCTTGGCGCGTGCCGCGCTTGCGCACCGCCGCACCCATTCCGCTTGCTGTGGTATTGCTTGTGAGTGGCGCTTATTGGGGGCGCGATGGGGTGAGTGAGCGCAGCGTGATCTTGGGTCAAGCCCTGCTGACGATGTTTGAGGTGAGCATAGTCACGGCTCTCACCCTGGTGTTTGCGGCGTTTTCGTCGCCGTTTTTGACCGCGGTTTTTTCGTTTTCCATCTTCATCGTCGGTCGCTCCGCCGATACGCTGGCGCGGTTGCCCGCGCGGGTGTTTGGGCAGGGAATCAAAACCTTGGGGAAGGTGCTCAGCCACGTATTTCCCAACTTGATGATCTATGTCCCACCGCGTGTCCTTTTGACGGGCGAGGCCGCCGGGGTTTCGTTCTGGCCGTACGCTTCTTTGGGAGCGTTCCAAGCGCTGTGTTGGTGTGTGGGACTATTGAGTTTGGCCGCGGTCGTGTTTCGACGGCGCGATTTTCTGTGATGCGCGAGGCGGGAGTGAAGCACGGGGCCGTGCCCTCGGGCGACGGACGTTGGCTGCGTAACTTGGCGCTCTTGGCTGCGTCTTTGCTTGCCCTACTGGCCGTCGCGGGGGTCTCGCTCACGCGGCGGGGCGGACAAGAGATGCGGCTGAGTGATGCGGCTTTCCACGACGGCGATCTGCGAGCGTCCATCGTTCATGCCAAGGCAGCGGCGCTGGCCTATGTTCCTGGATCGCAACATGTACTGTCGGCCTATGCGCGCCTTTTTGCCATCGCCAAAGGGGCGGAAACGCGGGGGGACTTGCTGCTAGCGCGCTTTGCGTGGGAAACCTTGCGCAATGTGCACGTGGCCACCGACTACCCAGGTCGGCCGCGCAGCGATTGGGAACGGGATGCGGCCGCTGGGATCGAACGCATCGACACGGCTTTGCTCCGACGTGGAGGGGACATTCCAGCAGCGAGACCCTGATCGACCTCGATAGGTATTGTTTCTTGTGCGCGCGTCTAGCGTCCGGAGCTCGCCCGAAATGGTGCCGGCGGCGGGGTGATTGACTATGATGAGCGCGTGCAGGAACCCCTGACCCAGCCGAGTTCGGAAGGCGACCAACCGCGTCATCCGCGGTTGACGGAAATCGACCGCTTCATCGCGCATCTAGCGGGTGAACGCCATTACTCGGAGCACACCCAGGCGGCCTACTGCGGTGACCTGCAGCAGCTCCATGAGTTTCTGCGCGAACAGGCCTTTGCCGGTGGGCTGTCCGCTGTGGGAAAGCCTGAGCTCCGCAGCTGGCTTGGGGCGCTGTCTGTGACCGTGTCGGCCAACACCTTGGCGCGCAAGGTGGCCAGCGTGCGCGCATTTTTTTCTTACGCCAAGAGGGTGGGCCTTGTCGCTGATGACCCAACGCAAGGGATGCGGCTGCCGAAGCTGCGGAGGAAAATCCCCCGCGTACCGAGCGCAGAGACGGTGAGCGAGATGCTCGCCACGTTGACACCGCTGCTGGGGGATGTGACTGGCGCCCGCGACCTGGCCATACTCGAAGTCCTGTACGGGAGCGGCTTGAGAGTGGGTGAGTTGGTGGGGCTCGACGTGGCGGACATCGACATGGTCGCTCGACGCGCTTGGGTGCGGGGCAAGGGCAAAAAAGAGCGCTTGGTCCCGCTCGGGGCGGAGGCGATTGCTGCACTGGTGCGCTACCTCAAGCAACGCGGGCAGGGTGTGGGCGCGGGGCAAGCGGCGCTCTTTTTGTCCAGGCGCGGCGGGCGCATGGGCGTGCGCCGGGTGCAAGAGCTGGTCAAGCGCGTAGGTATGTTGGGCGCGGCGCGCAGTGACTTGCACCCGCACGCGCTTCGTCATGCCTGTGCCACGCACATGCTCGAGGGTGGGGCTGACCTGCGTGCTATCCAGGACTTGCTGGGTCACGAGAGCGTGGCGACGACACAACGTTACACGCACTTGTCGGTGCAAGAATTGGCGAAAATCTACGACAAAGCGCACCCGCTGGCGCGGCTTTTGCCCAGTGGGGAACGTCCAGCAGCCGCCAGCCCTGCCTCGGGGGGGCGACCAGGTGTGAGCAGATCGTGAGCAACGAGCTAGGCAGGCCCCCCAAACCAGGTGACTTCATCGGCTAGCCAGTACGAGGTGTGTGGAGGTGGGCTGCTGACCGCACTCTGGGTGTAGGTTTTCAATCAGCTGGTCGTCCGGCTGACCTTCTCGCTACAATGGTGGAGATTCCATTCGTGAGACCGTAGAAAAGCAGTAAAAGTTGGGCACGAGACCCGAGATCCCTTGCCGTTCAGCGGCACGGGGGTGGTAGGGTTGAAACCAAAGGGGATTGCTGATCGTGTCGCACGTGTCCATTGTGTTCTTGGTCGAGCTAGGAGAACGAGGTGTGGAACTGGGTCGCCTGCTCACGCGCGCGGGGTTTGACACGCGCGCCATTTCGGCAATCGAAATTGGCAACGCGCTGGATCACATCTTACCGGCGGTGATTGTGTGTCCACACGTATGCGCGGACGGCGTGGCCAAGGCCTTGCGCGGTCGCCCAGGCAGCACGGAGATCACTTGGTTTGCCATGGCGCCTGAATCGGCGGGTCCGCACGTGAAGGGCTCTCTGCCGCGCGAGGTGACCGCGGTCGTGCGCGACGACATCGATCCGGGGATCTTGAGCTTGCGTCTCAAGGCCGCCACCCAACAGGCGCCCGGACCACGCGCCATGGCGCAGACGCTCATGGGTGTGATCGCGCCCGCTGATGGCCCGGCCTTGCAAGGGCCAGGGTCCGTGCCGCCCGCTTCTTGGTCGCAGCCGCCGGCTTCACACCCCTCCTCGGCAGGCGCTCCGGCGTCCGTCAGATCCGCTGCGCAGGTCGCTGCCGGGCCGCAGTCGGTTCCCCCTGCGCCGCAGTCGGTTCCCCCTGTTGTTGCGGGCGCGCAGTCAATTCCCGCGCCGCCGCAGTCGTTTGTTCCGGGACCATCCCAGCCCGCCCAGGGCTTGTCGAACCAGTTGCCGTCGCTTGTCCCAACTATCCCGCCCGCTCCCTTGTCGCAGCCATCTGGTGCAGTCGTTGCCCCCGGTGCGGCGTCGATTGCCCCGCTCGCCGGGGGTCGTCCTAGCGCTCCGTCGAGCACCGCGTCGGTGGTGATGCCCGACGTCGCTGCTCAGGATCCGCAGGTGGGGTCGTGGCCGTCGTCCAAGAAGAAATTCGTGCTGGCCGCGGCGGCCGTCGTCGTCATCGGTGGAGGCGGCGCCTTTTGGATGAGTGCGCCCGAGCAGGTCTCCGTTCAGGCGGCTTCTGTGGTTCAACCTGCACCTAGCCCGTCAGCGGTGGCTTCTGCGGCAAATGCGGCAGTCGCGCCGAGCGCGCCCGCTGCGCAACCGGCCACTCCCGATCCAGCACCGAGCGCGCCGGCTCCGGACTCATCAGCCACTCATGAACTGTACAAGGTGAGCAACGTCACCACCGTCGACGACTGCGACAAGGTGCTGGAAAAGCCGCTCAGCTACTACGAGAAGCAGCCCAAGTGGAAGGCGGCGGCTTACTGGAAAACGGCGCGGCGCTTCTTGCTGCAAGGCAAAGATGACTTGGCCTTTGCCCAGATGTGCCAAGCCGTCAGCGTGGATCCGGCGAGCCAAGCGCTGGGCGGCCTCGTCAACTACTTCTTGCGGCACCGTGCCTTGGCGCAAGCGCAAACCTGGGCCGAGCGGGGTATCGCTGCCAGCAAGAACAATCGCATCGCCAAAGACGCGCTCGGTGACACCTTGAGTCAATTGGGCAAAGTCGACGAAGCGCGCGCACTGTGGCTGGAGACGGCCAAGCTGACGGAAGACAAGAAGGCCAAGATGCAGGCGGTGGCTCGCAACTGGCTCAAGCTCGCCAAAAAGTCGCAAAAAGGCGGCGATTGGGCGCTTTCGGAACGTCTGCTGCGCCGTGCCGCCGCATTTGACGCGGACAACGCGGATGTAGCCAGTGCATTGGCCGCAACTCTACAGAAGAACGAGCAGTCCGAGCTGGCCAAAAACTGGGCAACGCGGGCGCTCGAGCTGGACCCCCAATCCAAAGACGCCGCGGCGCTGCTCGCCACGCTCAAGTGAACTGAATTTGCCCAGCCCGGCGGCTGGCACTGCGTGCGAGCATGCCCTAGAAGTGGCGCGCGATGAGTTCACCCCCCACGCGATCCGGGCTACGAATCTTGGTCGATACGACGCTGGTTGCGCTGCTCGTCTCAGGCATTTTGAGCGCAATTTTGGCGCTCTTGGGGGGCGACGGTCTGCAGCTTGTGCGCTTTGGGTTGTTGGTGCCGCCGCTTTTCGTCGTGGCCCTGGGCGTGGGAGCCGGCCTGTCAGGTTTGGGGCGTGCGACGGAAAACCTGGATTGGACCGCTGCGCTCGGGCGACGCGCACCGGAGCTGTTGCTTGCGGGCCCGGTCATGCTCCTTGTGTGGTGGATCTTGGGAGTGGGTGGACTGCGGGTGCTGGCGAGCTGGGGCGGGCACGCGTCCAGCGGTGGCGTAGTGCTAGGTGTGTTGGCCGTCGTCGTGGTGACGTTGGGCAGTTGGCTGATTGAACACGGCGCGCGCCGGCTCCTTCCGCGAGCCATTGCGCTGCGTACTGCGCTCGTCGTGTTGCTGCTCAGTGTGGTGGGAGGCGTTGCCATGAGCGTGGTGATCGGCTCGACGAGTGGCACGGGCTCAGCCTGGGCGCTGTTTGGCGTGTTCAAGCGCCCTGAACTCGATCTGTCGGGCGTGGTGACCCTTGCCGGGTGCGCGCTTGCCTGTTTTTCTGCCGGTTTTTTGGTACGCGCTCGTTCGTACGCTGCGCTCCGCTCGACTTGTGTCGTGGCTGTTCTCGTCATGCTCGGGGGGGTGCTGCGTACCGCCCAGGTGGACTACAAGGCCGCCGCAGCCATCGAGCGGGAGGGCGGGCTAGCGGCCACGTCGCTCCGCGTACTGCAGCGCTTGACTGATCGCGACGGGGACGGGAGTGCCGTTTGGTTTGGCGGAGAAGATTGTGACGACGGCAACCCCGCTGTTCACCCTGCGGCGATTGAGAATTACGACACTGCGCAGGACGACAACTGCGATGGGCTCACCGCTCGTCCGGTTCCGCCTGCGTCGGCGACGTCCCCCGAGGCGGCCACGAACACTCGATCACCAGCCACTGGACCTGCCGCGCTGCGCCAGGACCTCAACGTGCTGTTGCTCACCGTGGACACCCTGCGCGCGGAGCTTGGGTACAGCGCGCTTCCGGGGACCCGTCCGGGCATTTCGCCGCATCTGGATGGCCTGGCCGCTCGCTCCACGGTGTTTGACCGGGCGTACTCCTTGGCATCGTACACCAGCAAGAGCTTGGGCCCGATGATGATTGGGAGGTATCCGTCGGAGACTCCGCGTTCGTTCGAGCATTTCGATCGCTTTCCCAAGCAGGCGCGTTTCATTCAGGAGTGCATCTTGGAGGCTGGGATCCAAACGCTCAGCATTCAAGGCTACTGGTACTTCTACCTCAAGGGTTACGGCTTTGAGCGTGGTTGGGAAACGCTCGAACACGGTGCCGCGCCGCGGGTGATCGCCGTGGAGGGTGACCGCACCAAAAATGGCGACAAGGTGGCGGACGATACGATCATGTATCTCAAACAGTTGACCGATCGTCCTGGTCGCTTCTTCATGTGGACCCACTGGGTGGATCCGCACGCTGAGTACGTCACGCACGACGCCCACAATTACGGCCCGAGCGAGCGCGAGCGCTACGACGGTGAAGTTTCGTTCGTCGATGCGCAAATCGGGCGCATTTTGGCGGTACTCGAGGAGACGAAGCTGGCGGAAAAAACGGCCATCATCATCACGAGCGACCACGGAGAAGCGTTTGGCGAGCACGGGCTCATTCGTCATGGTTTTGAAGTGTGGGAAGAGCTGGTGCACGTGCCGTTGCTCGTGCATGTGCCAGGTCGGGACAATAAACGAATCAGCGCGCGGCGGAGTTTGATCGACGTGGCTCCCACGATCTTGGAACTCCTTCAAGTGCCCGTGAACGCGGAGGCACTGGCCGGAAAATCGCTGCTCGCGGATGTGCTTCTGCCGGACCCCAGCAAACCGGAAGAGCGCCCTGTGTTGGTGGACATGCCGGAGGGGCCCCACAACAAGGAACGACGCGCCTACTACAGTGGCGAGCATAAGCTAATTGTGAGTGCTGGTCGGGTACTGGGGCTCTACGATTTGCAGTCAGATCCAGCAGAAAAGCAGGACTTGTCCGACAATAGTGAGCTTTTGGCGCGTATTCGGGCCGAATACGACAGTTTCATAGCCGGCCTGACCCTCGTCCCGGCCAAGAAGTGATGCTAGCCGCGAGCGCGGCCCATGCAATAATGCGCCCATGGTTGGTAAGCTGCTCGTGGGCGCGTGGTGTGCAATCTCAGGCATTTTGGCGGCTGTGTCGAGCCCGGCCGTGCGCAAGACGTATTGGTCGGCGCTGCTGATCCTGTTGGGTGTGGGTTGGGGCATGAGCGCGCTCTTGCTGTGGGCGGTCTTTCATCTTGTTTCGATCCCCGCGACTGCGTCCGTTTGGGCTGAAATAGGTTGGTGGGTACTGCGCGTAGTGCTGAGCTTGGGTGCGCTGCTCGTGGCCGCGGTGTTGGCCTTGCCCGTGGCGCAGCTCATCGCGCCCCGCTTCTGTGCGGCGCCGTTTTTTGCCGGGTTTCGTCGCCGCTCCCCGCTCCGCGCGACGAGTTTGATGGCCGCTCCTGGCTTGAGCATGCGGGCGGCGCTGGAAGCGTTGTTCCGCCGTTTGCCCCGGTTTGTGGGCGTGGCGGGCTTGGCTTTCGCCAGTAGTTTTGTGCCCGTGGTGGGCGGGCCAGTGGCGGCTACGCTGCACTGGGGCAACGCGGCGTGGATGGTGTGCAGCGAGCTGTTGGACCCCTATTTTGAGGCGCGGGGCTTGGATCATGCGCGACAGACGGAGCTCATGGCCCGGCATCGTTTCGAGTGTTTGGGGTTTGGTCTGGTGTGTGCACCGCTCTTGGCGATGCCGGTACTGGGACCGTTCTTCTTTGCGTGGCTGCAGGCGGCGGCAGCTGAATTGGTAGCGGACGTTCTTGAATTGGATGCGTAGCGGCGCCTTTGTTTCGGGTGCTTTGCGTCATGCCCAGGCGCCGGTACGCAAGGCGAAACGCAGAAATTCAGCCTACGCCTGGCGCGCACGCAACCAGCCTGGCGCTCCGCGGTGCAAGTAGCGCAGCGGCACAAGCCTTGTTCAGTGGCTGAGCTAGGAGGCGCGCGCGTCGAAGACGCGCACGTAACGCGCAAGTAAATCTTGGTGTCGGCAGCGTGAGTGCTTGCGGAGTGATTATGTGCGAGCGCGTACTCGGGCGAGCATGTTCAGTGATTTTCTCGTGCTCGATGCCGGCTCTTGTTGAGTGCGCAGTGTCTGCTGACCGCGCGGTTTCTAGTGATCGGCGCAGCTCTGCGGGGCGTTAGCGATGGAAGGTCACGTGCTGAGTGGAAGGCGGTGCTCGCTCACGCATGATGTGTCTGTGAGCTTTGTGGGTTGACGACAAGAGGTGGTCTGTTCTATCAGCGAAGATAGCTCGCGATCTGCCGAGCTGGGAATTGAACTGGGACAAGGGGCGGGTCCAGGCGCCAGGAGTGAACTCTCTGGTGGGGACCTGAGGGGACTTTTGCGCGTAAAATCCCTCAGTTTTTGCTGGATTCTGCTCGTCCTGCGCTTGTGACCAAGTGGGAAGAGTTATGGCTATTCCGAATCCGTACATCATCCACATCGAACTCTATTGGCAAGACGGAACACGTCCGAACCAAAATCAGGTTGCTCGCGTCAACGCATTCGAGGCGAACAACGCGTGGAGAGGGCAGAGCGGTTACAATCCCAGTACGGGAGGATGGCAAGATGTCGTCATTCAAAACAATCCGCCCGTAGTCAACTTGCTGGACCTGAAGTTTCAAGTGGTCAGTACTTCAGAGCAGCAGCTGCACATGACCAAGGTCTTTCAGGATGTCCCTGGTGGATCGACCGTCAAGATCATCATCGGGCTCAGTGACGAACTCATCCCGCCAGGGGGGGGCGGCACGATCCTGTTCACCGTGACGGGCAAAGTGACGGACCACACGGGGGCCATTGTTACGGTCGGCAGCGTGCAGGTGTGCGACGTGACCAACGGTCACACGGCCATCCTGGGCAGCTCAACCGTGAACAGTACGGGCATCTACTCGGTCACGTTCCCCAAGGCTGCGTTTCAAAACAACGGGGGCACCTCCCACGATCTGCCAAACCTGGTCGCGAAGTACTACGACACCGAGGGAAGCCTCCTCAAAGAGGCATCGCCCACTGGTCCTGTCGGGCAAAACACACTCATCGACATCGTCCTTCCTGAGCCCGCTTCCACCGCCGACCGCATGGTCTTTGGTGACATCACCAACACCCTCGATCTGCCGGTCTCGGGCGTCGTGGTTGAAGCGTTTCACTTGTCGTGGACCACGTCAGGCATTGTCGAAATTTTCTTGGGTCACGCGCTGTCGGACGGACGCGGCGCTTACGAAATTCACTATGCTGCTCCGTCGGGCGGCGCGACCCCCGCACCTTGCGCTGGGGAGCTCTCCGCGACGGGCGTCAACCTGCTCTTGTATGCCAAGACCGGCACGCTGGAAGAGCCCGACGAGGAGCTGGCGCGCACCAATCCGTATTGTGATGCACCCGCGCGGCTGCAAGTGGACATCGAGGTGGACGCCGTGTCCGTCACCGTGGGGTCGGAGTACACACGCATCGATGAGAAGGTGGCTCCCTGCCTGGGCGCCGATCCGGCCGCTCAAAAGGCGTTTCTGATCCAGCTGGACCAGCGATCCGAGTACCTGACGCTGATCGCCAAGTCGACCGAGTTGCCGGAGGACCTTTTGCGCGCCTACGTGCGGGCTCGTCTCATCGCGATCGAGATCAACGAGGCCATTGATTGGTCCACCTTACCTCCATTCGACGATTTCGATCCCGAGGTGATCTATGCTTTGGTGCGCTCGGGCAAAGGCAGCACGCTCGATCAGCTCCTGTCAGTGGAGCCGACGGAGTTTTATGGCGTGTTGGTCGACGCCATCAATCACCACATCGTTCAAGTGGCACTGGGTGATCGCCTGTCGCCCGACGCAGCCAGTCCTGTGCAGGCGCAGTGGGCGGAGGTGCTCGCTTTCTTCCTGGGAACGGGCCAAGGGGAAGACGGCCCCCTGTGGCAGACGGAGCTCATGGCGGTGGTCGTCAACAAGTACGCCTACATGAGTGGTTCAGTCACTGAAGACGAAGCCGAGCAGATAGCACTCGAAAAGCGCTCCGAGATTGCTAAGCGATCCTACGACTTCGTCGGGCCTTTTGAGGATTTCGTGGACACATTGGTGCCCGATGTGCTCGATGAGACACTGGCCGAGAGCCTGCTCTTCGTCTTCGAGGTGTACGAGCTTGTCGATCAGTATCTGCCGATCGTCAAAACCCTCTACGACAACAAGAGCAGTCAGGATTGGCACGTCGCGGCCGATCTGGCGACTGTGCCGCTCGACGGTTCGTCGGGAAGCGACTGGCTGACCTACGCCGCGAACCACGTCGGCTACAACGCAGGCAAGTTCCCTGGCGACGTCCCCGGCAAGACCTCCGAGGAGAAGGCCCGAGCCTACGCGCAGCGGCTGTACGACATCTTTGGCGACGCCGAGCCCGAGGTGCGTTTTGTCGGAGAAGCGGAGAATGACGCCGCAAGCAGTGGTGATGCGGTGCTCGGCGCGGCGGCGGACTTCATCAAGGACAATCCCGAGTTCGATTTGGCCTCCACGCCCATCGACAAGTACATCGAAGACGAAGGCCTCACTGTCGATCAGGCGGTCGTCGATCGCCTCAAGCAGCTGCAGCGCGTCAATCGGCTGACGCCCAAATACGAAGTCGCCACCGCGCTCATTGAAGCGGGGTACGGCTCAGCAGTCAGTGTTTCGCTCGTGACTGAGGCTGACTTCGTGGTCCGCTTGGAGCCGGCGATTGGTTTGACCGACGCGCTCGCCGTACACAGAAAGGCCAAGCACTACGCCAGCGAAGTTTATTCCGCCTTGCTCCGGGCCTATCAGAAGGTGGTGGACAATGAGACGATGGCCGTCGTCCCCGCCGCGACGAGCCTTCAGGATTTGCCGGAGTCCGTCATTGGTTCCGACAAGTTCCCGAACTGGGTGACGCTGTTTGGAGCGCTCAACAGCTGCGCGTCGCGCCACTGCCAAACCGTGCTCAGTCCCGGTGCGTACCTGACGGACCTGTTGCGCTTCATCGAGGACGGTCCCCAAAATCGCCTACTCTCGCGACGCCCGGATTTGGCCGACATTGAGGTCACGTGTGAAAACACCGACCGCGTCCTGCCGTACATCGACCTGGTGATCGAAGTTTTGGAGAACGTGCTGTCTCCCCGCAGGATCCCTCAGACTTCCGGGGCCGCAGGGCCGTTCACGACGGCGAGTTTGGAAGGCGCGGTCGACGTCACCGACCCGAACAACGCCGATCGACGCCAAGTGATGGATACGATGGCCGCAGCTGGTTACCTCCTTACCGAGCGTGCAGTCGTCAAGCACAGCGTACTGCATCAGCCTGCGACGACGATGCAGTGGGTGATCGAGGACGACTCCTGGCGCTTCCGCTTGTCAAAGGCCACAAGCGCCCCAGATACCTCGATCGTGGCCTTTGGAAGTGAGCAAACCAGCAAGACCGCGACTGACCTCGACGTCTTTCCCGAGCACTACAACGAAGGCGCCGCCACCGTGCTCGCCAGCGCGATCTACCCGCTGCATTTGCCGCTGGAACTCGGACGAGAAGAGCAAGAGCTGCTTCTCTCGCAGCGCGGTTCCAATCGCTCAGAGATGATCTTTCACTTTCGAGGGGGGCGCGACCCAGCGCTGCCTGAGCCGGCCAACGGCACGCTGTATGCCGACCCGTCCTTGGCGCGCGAACACCTCGAACTCACTGCACGCGAGGCCAATGCCGTCCTGCTCAGTGGCGCCAGCGTAGCGAACTTCTGGGGATTCAGCGGCTCGGGCAATGAAACCATTCCTCGACCGGAGAGCCCCAAGATCTTGGTGACCGGGCAGTGGTACGAGCTGTTGGCCGAGATGTCGATTTTCATGAATCGCTCTCAGCTCAAGTATGCCCAGGTGCTTGAGCTGCTGGATACGGAGTTCGTTCACGCCAGCACCTCCCCCCGGATTGGCATCGCCGCATCCACCGAGGATCAGCTCAACTGCAACTACTACCGCTTTCAGCTCACGAACCTCACCGAGGGGGGTCAGTCACTGCGCCTGGGGCTGATCAACCACATCTTGCGGTTGCGACGGCTGCTTGGCTGGACAATCCGGGACATTGACCGCTACCTGATGGTGCTCGAGGGGGGCAGTGTCCCCAGTGCGCTCACCGTTCTCTCACAGTTTCAACGACTGACGCAGAGTTGGAGGTTGGAGGTGCGTGAGGGCATGTGTCTGCTCGCCGATCTGGACCTTCGCCGCACCGGCCGCAACCCGCGGAGCCAGTTCGACGAATTCTACAAGAAGGGAGCGTCCAGTACGCCCGAGTTTTCTGCGATAGAACAGCTGGGGCAAAGTACTTTGACGTCTGTGCCCATCACCGGCTGGGGGACGGGCGAGCAGCTGACGTCGGTGGACGGCTTTAAGAACCACATTCGTGCGGCCCTTGGTCTCAAGGCCCCCGACATGGACATCTTGTGGGATCTCGTCGTGTCGCCCAGCCTCACGGACCTCAGCGTGGCGCACCTGTCGGCGATGGCACGCGTGGCCGTGCTCAGTAAAGCACAAAGGATCAGTGTGGAGCAGTACCGTTCGCTGTTCAACACCAGCGCGGGTGACGGGTTGTTTGGCATTTCTGCGTTCGCCGACAGCACCAGCGTGCAAGCGCGCATCAGCTCACTCTTCGACGCAGCCGAGCAGATCGCGCGGCTGAAGAATTCGGGCGCCTCGATCGCACAGCTGGACTATGTCTTGCGTCACTTCGACCTGGAGGGGCGCAGCCTCGCGCCCTCGGCGGGCACCGACGCCGAGCTCCACGGTTTACTCACCACGGCGGGGCAGTCGATCCTGGAACGCTACCCCGATCGAGAGGTGCCCGGTCGCGATGCGCTGGCTCAGGTCTTGGGTGAGGTGATGCCCGCCGAGCGCGTCCCTCGCATTTTGGATGTACTTTCCCGCCCACCCGGCGCGGCTCCCAGCGACGAGGAAGGGTATTTTCGCCGCTATCTCACGTTTGCCCTCGGCGCGCAGATCGATGCGGTGCTTCAAGATCTGCTCGTCGACACCACCTTGGACGAGGAGGCTCGCCTCGGGTCGCTCTGGGTGAGCTTGCGGCCGGAGTTGGTGCGGCGTGCGCGAGCCACGGCCGCCGTTGACGTTGCCACGGCCATCACCGGGGCCAGCCGGGACCGGGTGGACCGCCTGCTCAATCAGATGCTCACCAGCTTGGCCGACACGGCCGTCCCCGCGATCTCGGACTGGATCTTCGGTCTGAGCGGGTGGAATACCGGCGACGACGCGATCGACCGAACCTCGGTGAGCGCTGCCACGACTTGGGAAAGTGGTTGGCTCGTGCCGAGCAGCGGTCACGTCCAACCTGTCGTGGCGCTGGCCAGCGTCGATCCTAGTCTACAAGGGACGGTCACGCTCTCGATCGACGGCGGTCCAGCGCAAACCCCTGTGGTGGAGGTGTACGATGAGCAAACCTTCTTGCTGTATCCGCAGCTGCCCGACACGGCCGCCGGAACGGTGGTGCGTATCCAGGTGAGCTATGGCGGCCCACATCCCATCAGCATCATGGCCAAAAAGGACAACGACGATCCGCGTGTCCTGGGGACGGGTGCTCTTTCACCCTTCTTCATGCCGGCGCACTTGAAGCTGTACCAGGCTGAATTGCTCTCGAATGCCCTGGGTTTGGCCAGGGACGAACTTGTCTATCTGAGCGACCGGTTCGACATCTTGGACGAACTTCCCTTGGACACGACCACGCCCATCGCTTGGAGCACGTTTACCCCGTTTCTGGATGCCCTGTCGGTCAATCGTGCTGTCTCGCTCGACGAAACGAACCTGGTCCGACAATGGCTCGAGGAGCCGTACTGGCCCGTGGGGCAGACCTGGACTGATGAGCGCGCCGCTCAGCTCAGCGGCTGGAAGTCAGCTGATCTCGCGCTGCTGCGTGGTGCGCTGTGGACCAGCCCCCCCTCGTACTCCGATCCGTGGACGTGGCAGGTGCTCGCTCAGTGCATGAGGCTGCTGCGCACCACAGCTCTGTCTGCCCAGCAGGTGCTCACCTTGATCGTCGAGGGACTGCCCACCCCAGGTTCTGCGGCCATTTTGCGCGACGCGTTGCGCTCGAACTACAGCGACGACAACTGGTCGAAGGCCTTCAAGCCGCTGCGCGATCAGCTGCGGCAACGGCACCGCGATGCATTGGTCGGAGTGCTGACTGACGGTACCTCGCGCCAAGGTCGCCCGCAGTTCGTCGACGCCAACGACATGTACGCGCATTTTCTCATCGACTCGCAGATGGAGCCCGATGTGCAGCTCTCGCGCATCAAGTTGGCTCTCAACGTGGTGCAACTGTTCGTGCAGCGCGTGTTCATGGGACTTGAGGGCGAGAGTGCGCTCTACGAACTAGAACGCAAGAAGGACCAGTGGTCCTGGATGCGCAACTATCGGGTCTGGGAGGCCAACCGCAAGGTGTTCCTGTGGCCCGAAAACTGGATTGAGCCCGAGCTCCGCGACGACAAGACGGACCTATTCAAGACGCTCGAAGATCAACTCCTCCAGGATGAGGTCACGGACGAGCGCGCGCGAGAACTGCTCGTTCAGTACGCCGAGGGCATGGAGGAGGTTGCCAAGCTGCTCGTGATTGGCGCCTGCTTTGAGTCGGTCTTTGCGGCTGGGGTGACCAAGGTGCTCCACGTGGTCGCGCGCACACGCTCCGCCCCGTACACCTACTACCACCGCACCTTCGATGGGGCGCAGTTTCACGATGGCGCGTTCTCACCTTGGAAGAAAATCCCTCTGGAGATTGATGCGGACTCAGTAGCGCCCGCCGTCGTCAACGGCGCGCTCCATATCGCTTGGCCGCTGGCGGTGGAGAAGGGGAAGGTCGCCAAAGAAGACGAGGAAGACGCGGTGGACCCGCTGGTCGAAGTCCGCTTCATCTGGTCCAAGTTGAGCCCAGTGTCGGGCAAGTGGTCCAAACCCAAGGCAAGCAAGGAAAAGATCATCGACTACGAACCAGTTAATCTCTACCACCGCGGGGCGCAAGACGACCGCCCCATTACCAAGTACTACCACTTTCGCACAGCGGGCGAGACAGATGGCACCGTTCGCTTTGAGCTGATCAAGACCAACGATCCAACGCCCATCTTTCCTCAGTTTGACGCTGAGGCGTACCGCGATGCGCTCCGCGACTCCTTCTTCTACCTGCTGTTCGGTGGAGCGCTCGTGCCGCTCTTTGAGCAGCTGGCGCGACAGGCCTTCGACGAGAAAGTACGTCAACGAAACGAGCAAAATGCGTACATCATGCCTCAGCGCTTGGGTATCTTTTCGGTCGATGGAGACGGGACGGAGTCCGCGACAGTCGAGAAATACAATCTGACGCTGAGTTCGAACATCCCGCGCCACGTCACGCTCATCAGCAACGCGGCTGAGAGTTTTGGTCCTTGGGAGGTCGACGGGGAGTTGCCGCAGAACCGCTACGGCTTCCGCAATCGCGAGACCCTGCTCAATCGCGTGTATCAGACACATCGTACGGTAGCCACGAACCTTGGCTTCTTCGGCACCAGTCTGGACGAGCCATTCTTCTTCGAGACGTCACGACTTGGCCTTTTTGGGCTACACCGAGAGACGCGCAGGGTTCCGGGCCTCTCGGGCGTGGTCAAACAAGGCGTGCATTTTACGACATTCAATCATCCGGTGATGGACGACATCATGACTGCGCTGCGCGCCAAGGGTCCAGCCGGCATCATGGAGCGTTTGGTGCAGGCGCTGCCTACGGCGGACTATCGCTACTACTATAACTACTCCAACAACTATCTCAGCACCACGGCCGGTAGCTACGTGAGCGGGTACTCCAACAAGTATAGCTACTACGGGTCGCTGTACTTGGGGTACCGGATCGCCGGTGATTACATGGCGCGCGGGGTGGCGCAGCGGGAGTTTGAGGTGGAGTATCGTCCGACCAGCGCGGTGCAGCCTTGGTACCCCTGGCCCACCGTGTCCTTCGAGTACGGGACTTCGATGGGGATCTACAACTGGGAGCTATTTTTCCACGTTCCGCTGATGATCGCTGATCGGCTGAGCCAGCAAATGCGCTTCGAAGATGCCATGAAGTGGTACCACTTCGTCTTCGATCCGCGTCAAGACCTGAACACCTACGAGAAGAGCAAGAGCTGGGCCTACGCCTTGCCGCCCGGCGCTCGCTACTGGAACTTCCTGCCGTTCTTCGCCAACGACGAGGTAGATGAAACGCTGCTCGACGTCTTTGGCGTGACCAAGGGCCTCACGGTGGAGGAGCGCGAAGATCTCCGCAAACTCATCGACGCTTGGCGCAAGAACCCGTTCAATCCGCATCTCATCGCGAGGCAGCGCATCTCCGCCTACCAGAAGGCGACGGTGATGAAGTACTTGGACAACCTGATCGCCTGGGCCGACCAGCTCTTTCGACAGGACACCTTCGAGTCCATCAACGAAGCGACGCAGTTGTACGTGCTTGCGGCAGAGATTTTGGGTGATCGCCCTGAAGTCATCGAACCGGTTACCACCGAGCCCCGCTACACCTATCGAGAGCTGGCAGCCCAGACACTTACGGACTTTTCCAATGTCCTCGTGGAAGTGGAGAGTCTGCTGGTTGGCAACGCAGAGAGCGTGGCCGGCAAGGAGGTCGATCGCAGCAATCCGCAGTTAGAAGTCATTCAGGGGATGTCGCTGCAGAGTCTGTATTTCAGCATTCCGCGCAACACCAAACTGGACGGATATTGGGACACGGTGGCCGATCGTCTGTTCAAGATCCGCAACAGCATGAACATCGATGGCATCAAGCGCACCTTGGCGCTGTTTGAACCGCCCATCGACCCGGCGCTGCTGGTCAAGGCTGCCGCGGCGGGCATCGACTTGAGCACGGTGATCGCGCAGCTTAACCGTCCTCAGCCCCACTACCGCTTCCGCGTGTGGATGCAGAAGTCCGTTGACCTCGTAAGCGAGGTCAAGTCCTTTGGCGGTGCGTTGCTCTCAGCCCTGGAAAAGAAGGATGGAGAAGAGCTGTCGCTACTGCGTCAAGGTCACGAGATTCGACTTCTCAAGCTCACTTCGAAGGTGCGGGAGGAGCAGGTTAAGGAGGCCGAGGAGAACATCGAGGCGCTCTTGGGAACGCGTGCCATGGCTGTCGACCGCTTCGAAGAATATACGGGGCGCGAATACAAGAACGACAAGGAAAACACGTCACTCAAACTGGCGGAGACCGCGCGCAGCTTGGACATCACAGCGGGCGTCATGAACACCATCGCTGGGACGTTGGGTGCCATCCCCCAAGTGGCCGCGGGAGCGTTCTCCGCCACGGCCGAGTTCGGTGGGCAGCACCTCAATGCGATTTTTACCGCCATTGCTGCTGCCATCAACACGGCGTCCGGCGCGGTGCGTTCCGACAGCGCCCAGGCCAGTACTTTGGGTGGCTATGATCGCCGCCAAGAGGATTGGGACCTGCAAGCGGATCAGGCTGAGCTTGAAATCGCCCAAATCGACAAGCAGATCGCAGCGGCCGAAATCCGCGCGGAGATCGCCCGCAAGGAACTCGCCAATCAAGAAGTGCAGATCGAACAGTCCGAAGAAGTGCAGACGTTTCTCCAGGAAAAGTTCACGAACAAGGAGCTGTACCAGTGGATGGCCAAGGAGCTCACGCGCACCTACCGTCAAGCTTACACCTTGGCCTACGACGTCGCGAAGACGGCCGAGCGGACCTTCCGTTACGAGCTCGGTCTTGCCGATTCGGACTTCATTCAGTTTGGCTACATGGACGGCCCACAAGGCTTGTTGGCTGGCGAAAAGCTGGGACACGATCTGCGTCGGATGGACATCGCCTATCTGGAGCAGGACAAGCGCGAGTTTGAACTGACCAAGCAGATCTCGCTGGCGACTCTGAACCCCTACCAACTACAGACTCTGCGGGAAACAGGCTCGTGTGAGTTCTCCATCCCCGAGGTGGCCTTCGATCTCGACTTCCCCGGACAATACTTTCGGCGCATCCAAGCGGTGCGTGTGACCATTCCGTGCGTCACAGGACCGTACACTACGGTCAGCGCCAAACTGAGCCTTTTGACCAGCGCCATTCGCGTCGAGGCTACCGCGCAGCCAGGCGACTATTCGTATAAGGGCTTCGAAGATCCGCGCTTTTCACACAGCGTGGGCGGCATCCAGAGCATCGCGACGAGTTCGGCGCAGGACGACGCGGGCCTGTTCGAACTGAACTTCAACGACGAACGTTACCTGCCCTTCGAAGGAAGCGGAGCGATCAGCCGCTGGCGCCTGGAGTTGCCTGAGGTGGCTCGACAGTTCGACTACCACACCATCAGCGACGTGATCCTCGGCATGAGCTACACGGCGCGCGACGCAGGTGGCTCGTTGAAGCAGGGAGCCAACGAGGCACTGGCCAACGCCCTGAACCACCTGCTGGAGCTGGTGGCCAACGGCACCGCGGACACAGGCATGGTGCGCGTCTTCAGCATGAAGCGTGAGTTCCCCAATGAGCTGCACCGCTTGCTCACCTCTCCCGACCGCACCGCTACCCTCACGCTTCGCCCGGAGCACTTCCACTACCTGCTGCGTCAACAGCGCTACGAGCTTCGCCCCTTCCAACCCGAGGTGGATTGGACCTTGATCACCAAAGCAGCTCCAACCGCTGCGCCCACGCTGCAGCTGGCGCTCGGTACCGCTGCGCCGACCGATCCAGGGACCTTCACCCTGGTGGAAGGAATTCAGGACAACGTGCGCGCGACCAACGTCGTGCGCAGCGCCACAATTCCGTACGTCGAAGAGTGGCAGCCGGAACAATGGCAACTCACTCAGACCAACCTCACGCCTGACGTGGTCGACGACCTTCTCGTCACCATCCGTTACGTGGTGCCCACCACCTGAATCGAGGAAGACGAACATGACCAACGTAATGCTGTGGCCCGACTTGTATCGCGAACACGGGCACTGGTTGCCCGCGGTGAACCTGGCCAAGTCTCTTCAAAACCGCACCTACAGCGTGCGCTTCATGGGCATCCCCGACTGTCAAGAGATTGTCTCCCCGTACAACGCCGAGTTTCAGCCGATTTTCTCCAAGATTTACCCCATTGGACACACCGTGGCGGACGCCCTGGAGCCGGTGGGGCAACGCTGGAAGCCGCATCACCTGATGCCGCTGGTACGACGTGAACTGGACAGTGTCTTCACCGCAGCCGACGCACCCCACTTGTTGATCGCTGGCTACTTCGTCGGCCTGGAAGCCCTGATCGTCCACTACCTCTACGGTATTCCGCTGATGATCTTGACGACGTTCTTGCGTCATCCTCAGGAAGATCCAGCGACGTTTGCGCGTGGCAAGTTGATCTACATGCCCGAACAGCTGCGCTACGCCATCATGCGCGGCGCCACCGGTAGGGATGACATCACGCTGGAGGAGTTCTTAGAACCGCTCTTGGAAGCGGAAGAACTGATCCCGTGCCCGGAGGACTTTGACTTTGCGGACGATGATTGGGAGCACGGGGAAAAGACTCACTACGTCGAGCCGATGATTGCACGCGCCTCGCTGTCTGATGACCCGACGGACGTCCCTCCTGCCTTGCCCACTCCTGAAGGAAAGCGGGTCATTTTTGCCACTTCTGGGTCTCAAGTCTCCGACTATGAGGACAAAGCCAAGGTCTTCTTTCAGGCGCTCATCGACATGATGAAGACGGAGAAGATGGAGGACTACCACTTGGTTTTGGCAGTGGGTGACAAGCTGCTCGAGTTCTTCAACGTGCAGTATGGGGTCGACGAGAGCACGGGGTCGAACGACCTGCCTGAGAATGTGACCATCGAAGCTTGGGTTTCGCAGCTCGATATCCTAAAAACCGCAGACGTCGTCTTCATGCACGGCGGTCTCGCCACGATCAAGGAATCCATCTACGAGGGCGTGCCGATCGTGATCTTTCCTCATGGCAAAGATCAGACGGAGAACGCCCTGCGCATCGTGCGCCACGGGCTCGGGGTGTTGCCCGACGACCAACGTGTCACCCCGCAGTCGCTGCGCAAGCTCCTGACCGAGGCCACCAGTAACACGTGGATCCGGCAGAAAATCGCCGGCATGCAGGCGCTCTTTCAGTTGCAGGACCAAGCGGATCCTCCGGCCAGCATCCCGATCATCGAAGGCGTGGTTCCGCCCACCATTTGAGAGAAAGCAGCCAAGAAGATCCAAACGTTGTGCTGGGGAGAGCTAGACCGTGACACGACCCACCGAGCCAAACAGCAGAACTGATGCTCGCCCCGAGGCTGGGACGAAGCTGGGGCCAAGCGCGCCCGCTGCGACCAGTTCAAAGGAGGGGGGCGCACAATCTGGAGAGGAGGGGCAAGACTCAGGCTCCGGATCCAACGCTCAGTCGCTGCTGCCCGCACTGACGTTGCCCACGGGTGGTGGCGCCATCCGTGGCATGGGTGAAAAGTTCGAGGTCAACGCGGTCACTGGCACGGCGGGGCTGTCCATTCCGCTGCCAGCTTCGCCCAGCCGCGGCGGCCAGGGCCCGCAAGTGGGCCTCAGCTACAGCAGCGGCGCGGGGAACGGGCCGTTTGGGCTGGGGTTCAGCCTGTCCGTGCCGAGCATCACCCGCAAGACGGACCAAGGGTTACCGCGCTACTTGGACGAGCCCAACTTTGAGACGGACACGTATCTTTTGTCCGGGGCGGAGGATCTGGTGCCGGTGCTCGACGAAAATGGTCAGCACATCGGACCGCCCGATCCCACCAATCAATATCACATCTACGCCTACCGCCCCCGGATCGAAGGGTCGTTTTCGCGCATCGAGCGCTGGGTCCAGGACACGGATGGCGACGTGCACTGGCGGGTGACCACGCCGGACAACGTCACGCACATTTATGGGACGCGCATCGACTGCCGTGTGTTTGACCCCACGGATGATCCCAACGCTGACTTGGACATCGTGGGGCGCGGGCGGGACGCCAAGATCTTCTCCTGGATGCTCGCCGAAACACGCGACGATAAGGGCAACGTCACGCGCTACGAGTACAAGCGCGAGGACGGGGTGGGGGTGGACCCCTCGCACCCCGCTGAGAGGGCGAGGTTTGACTATTCGACCACCGTTCCAGGGTTTTTTGCCCGTGCGCAGACGTATCTGAAGCGCGTGCTCTACGGCAATCGAGTGGCCGAGGCGGGCGCGGCCCCCGAGGAATTTCTGTTCGAGATGGTGTTCGACTACGGCGAACATCAGGCGGCCACCCCCAGCTTCGTGCCCAGCCCTGCAGAGGACAATGCTTGGCCGGTGCGGCAAGATCCGTTTTCCAGCCATCGCTCGGGCTTCGACGTGCGCACCTACCGGCTGTGCCGCCGCGTGCTGATGTTCCACCGTTTTGACCCGACGCCGCTCTTCGTGCGGGCGACGGAGTTCGACTATGAGCCGGGGTCAGCCTTCACGTACCTGATCGGCGTCGAGCAGCGGGGCTACCTTTTCAACGGCGCGACTTGGGACAGTGGCAAGATGCCGCGCCTTTCCCTCGACTACCAGCGTCCAATACTGAGCGACGAGCTGCGCGCGCTCCCCGAAGGCAGCCTGGAAGGACTTGTCGGCGGAGCCGACGGGGCACGCAAGCAGTGGCTCGATCTCGATGGTGAGGGCATCCCCGGTGTCCTCATCGATCAAGGCGGTGGCTGGTTTTACAAGGCGAACCAGGGTGGGGGACAACTGGCGGCGCCGCGACGTCTGCATACCCAGCCGAGCCCCAATACGCTCGGCGGCGCCCAGACCCTGGAAGACATCGACGGTGATGGTCGCCTCGAACTCGTCGCGCGCAGCAGGTCCTTGAGCGGGTACTTCGAGCGCACGCCCGAGGGTGACTTCGAACCCCTGCGCGGCTTTGAAACCGTCCCCAACGTCAATTGGAACGACCCCAACCTGCGCATGATCGATTTGGACGGGGATGGCCACGCGGACATCCTGATCACGGAGGACCAAGCTTTTGTTTGGTACCGATCGAGAGCGAAGCAGGGCTTCGAGGAGTCCAAGCGCGTCCCCATCCCCTTCGATGAAGCAGACGGACCGCGCGTGGTCTTCAATGACCGGGAACAGAGCATCCAACTTGCCGACATGAGCGGCGACGGCTTGGTGGACATCGTCCGCGTGCGCAACGGCGAGGTCTGTTACTGGCCCAACCTTGGCTTTGGGCGGTTTGGCAAGAAGATCGTCCTCGACAACTGCCCCACCTTCACCACCCCGGAGGAGTTTCGCCCCACCCGGGTGCGCTTTGGGGACGTCGACGGCAGTGGCACCAGTGACTTGCTTTACCTGGGTCGCAGTCAAACCACGCTCTACCTGAACCACGCGGGCAACGCCCTCGGCGACGGTACGGTCATCACCGCATTTCCCCCCGTCGACAACGTTGCCCAAGCGAACATCACTGACCTTCTGGGCACCGGGACCAGCTGCCTGGTGTGGAGCAGCCCCGTTGCGAACCCCAGCCAAAACATCTTCTACGTCGATCTGCTCGACAGCAAAAAGCCGCACCTGCTCACCGAGGTGAACAACAACCTGGGCGCCGTCACGCGCACCACCTACGCGAGCAGCACGAAGTTCTATCTCGAGGACAAGCGCGCCGGCGTTGAGTGGCTCACCCGGTTGCCGTTCCCGGTGCAAGTCGTCGAGCGCATGGAGCGACAAGATGCCATCAGCGGCGGCCGTTTCGTCAGCCGCTACCGCTACCGCCACGGCTTCTTCGACGGCTACGAGCGGGAGTTTCGTGGCTTTGCCCGGGTGGAGACTGAAGACGCGGAGGACTTCGCCGAAGAAGGGCAAGATCCACTGCTCTATCAATCTCCGGTGCGCACCATCAGCTGGTTTCACACCGGCGCCTGGCTGGAGAAGGAGCGTCTGGAGCTTGCGCTGCAGAAGGAGTACTTCCAAGAGGGTCCACCACCACTGCTCGTGGAGGACAATCTGCGCCTGGAAGAACTGGATGCGGCCGGTAATGTCCAGCTGGTTGCGAACCACAGCATCCAGGACGCGCGCGAAGCGGCGCGGGCGCTCAAGGGCAGCCCGCTGCGCACGGAGGTGTACGCCATCGACGGCAGCGAGCAAGAGGCGCTGCCCTACGTCATCACCGAGGCCAATCAGCAAGTGCGGCGGCTTCAGCCGAGCCGCGGAGAGGACAAGTTCGGCGTCTTTTTTGCGTACAACCGCGAAACGGTCACCATCTCCAGCGAGCGCAATCTGACTGATCCACGCGTCGGTCACCAGTTTGCCCTCGATGTGGATCGCTACGGTGCCGTGCGGCGCAGCATCAGCCTGGTGTGCGGGCGTGATCCGAGCATTGCGGGGAGCCAACCCGAGCAACAAGCGCACTACGCCACGTTGAGCGAGGCGGACCATACGCATCAGGATAGCGCGACGGGCACCTACCGTTTGGGCACGCAGTACGCGTCGCGCACGTACGAAGTCCACAATCTGAGCCTGAATTGGGCGGGCGGACAACTCGTCACGCTTTCCGATCTCGAGACGGCCCTCGGCGGCGCAAGCGACATCCGCTTCGACGACCCGGTCCCTGCTAGCGGCGTCACCCGACGGCTGTTGGATCGCCAGCAACAGACGTTCTACGCCGACGACAACGCCACAGAAGCTCCGCTTGGCGATCCTGGGACGCGCGCGCTGCCCTACAAGACCTACCAACTCGCGCTTACCGCGAACCAAGTCCAGTTTCTGATCGACGAGAGCACTGCCCTGGTGGGCGTGACCGGCGCCTTTGACCCAGGCCTGCTCACGAGCGAAGGCGCCTACCTCGATCGCGAAAGCAACGGAGAATATTGGACCCAGAGCGGCCGCGCCCTCTTCTCAGGAGCCAGCCAGTTCTACCTACCCAGCGCTGCCCTCGACCCGTTTGGTGGCATGAGCAGTGTCAGCTGGGACAGCTACCACCTCCTTCCAGAAACCACGACCGACCCCGTCGGTAACATCATCCAAAGCGAAAACGACTACCGCATTCTGGCTCCTTTCCGCGTCACCGATCCAAACTTGAACCGCTCCGAAGTGCGCCACGACGCCCTGGGCATGGTGATCGCCACGGCCGTGATGGGTAAAGCCAGCGAGGCCCTGGGCGACACCATCGACGACCCGACGAGCCGGCTACAGTACGATCTGTTGGCGTATGAAGAGCGCCAAGAGCCGGCGTTCGTCCACACGATCGCGAAAGAAACGCACGGACCTACCACATCCACCACCCGCTTTCAGGAGAGTTACGCCTACAGCGACGGCTTTGGTCGCGTGGTGCAACAGAAGGTCCAAGCTGAACGCGGCCTCGCCCCCGAACGCCTGGCGGACGGCACGATCAATCGCGACCCCGCGACGAACGAGCCCATCCAAGTGCCCACCGACCCGCGCTGGGTCGGCACCGGCCGCACCATCTTCAACAACAAGGGCAATCCCGTAAAGCAATACGAGCCATTTTTCAGCGATACGGAAGGGTACGAGGATGAGGCAGACCTGGTGGAGTGGGGCGTCACTCCGATCATCCGTTACGATTCGATTGACCGCGTCATCCGCACGGATTTGCCCGACGGCACGTTCACGAAGGTGGAGTTTGACGCGTGGAGTCAGACCAGCTTCGATCAGAATGATACCTGCCGGCACCCCACGGACCCGGCGCAACACGCGCAGTGGTACCTCGATCGCGGCGCGCCCGATCCGAACGGGAGTGAACCTTCAGATCCGGACACGCGGGCGGCGTGGCTGAGTGCGCAACACGCGAATACGCCAAAAATCGTCTACTTAGATTCACTGGGTCGGGAGTTTCTCGCTGTGGCGCACCGTCGCGCGCTCGATCACGCGTCCGGTGTTTGGCAAGACACTTACCTCAAGACACGCACGGTTTTGGACGTCGAAGACAATACGCTCGCCATCTATGATGCGCGTCAGCACGACACAGCTTCGGCGAGTGCATTGGGATTGAATGTGCCGGCTACTGCCAGCTTGGAGCAAGTCTTCGACGTTCTTGGACGGAGACTTCGGTCGATTTCAGTGGATGCAGGCACGCGCCTAGCCGTTCAGGACGTCGAAGGGCGAGGGTTGCGCGCGTGGAATACTCGAGGCTTCACCCAGCGTTCAGAATACGATCCGGCGCAACGGGTGACTCACGCTTGGGTGAGACCACCGGCTGGCGCCGAGATCTTGGTGAGCCGAATCGTCTACGGAGAAAGTTTAGATCCAAGCGGCGCACAGAATACGGATCCGAACGCAGCGAGCCCGGCCCAGGCGTTGAATCTGCGCACGCGCGTCTACCTGACGTTGGACACGGCTGGGGCGGTGAAGACTGCACAGATGGACTTCAAGGGCAATGTGCTCTGGGCGCAGCGTCGCATTGCTCAAGAATACCAAGACACCGTTGATTGGAGCGCCATTGCTACCGAGACTGATCCGAACGCCATTGAAAGCGCCGCGGAGGCCCTTTTAGAAGCGGACGTCTTCGAAACGAGGACGAGCTACGACGCACTCAACCGCATCACGTCGCGGACCACCCCGGACGGCAGCGTGCACGTGCCCACGTACAACGTCGCGAACTATCTGGAGAGTGAAACGGTGGACGTCCGTGGCACCGGGAGCTCTACGCGAGTCATCTTTGGCCTTGACTACAGCGCACTGGGTCAACGGCTCTTGGCGGAGCATCAGGATGATGGAAGCGGGACTTCGTCCCATCGCATGAGCTACGAGTACGACCGCGTCACACGTCGGCTGTTGCGCCAAGTCACCAGGCGCAGCGACGGCAGCCGCCTCCAAGATTTGCGGTATTTTTATGACGCTGTCGGGAACGTCACCGAGAAACTGGATGACGCCGACTGGGACCCCGATCTGGCGAGCGCGCTCGGGGATGGAAACAGCAGGTACGTTTATGATTCGACGTACCAGCTGCTGACGGCAACAGGACGAGAGCACGCCGGTCAGCAGGTGACAGAAGTCGAGCCACCGTTGGGGAGTGTGCCCCACGGCAACGACCTGAGCGGATTGAGAGATTACCGAGAAGAGCTGAGCTACGACCACGTTGGTAACATCACATTGATGCGGCATCTCACCGGTATCAGCAACAGCCAAAGCTGGGGTCGCAACTACGATTATTTCCCCGATACGAACCGGCTGCGCGCAACGAGCGTACCAGGCGATGTGTCCGGAATTTTCAGTGCGCGCTATGAGTACCAAGCTGACAGCGCAAACAGCGCGGGCCTGCATGGCGCCATGACGCGCATGCCGCACCTGAGGCGACTGGAGTGGGACTATGCCGACCGACTGCGACACACGCTGAAGGAGGAGACCACCAACCCTGCGGATGAGCAGCATACCTATTTTGTGTATGACGGAAGTGGGCAGCGCGTGCGCAAAGTGTACGTGCACGGCGCACGCATTGAGGAACGCATCTACCTGGGCGACTTCGAACTGTATCGACGGCGTGACGGGGGGACTTTGGCGCTGGAGCGCGAAACCTTACACGTCAAGGACAACGCGCGACGGATAGCGATGGTGGAGACCAAGACCGTGGACGTCGCTGGTTTGGAGCCAAGCATCCCGCTCTTGAATGCGCGGTTTCGCTATCAGCTGGACGACTCGCTGGGGTCCACGGCAATCGAAGTGGATGGCTCCCCTGCGGCTAACGTCATCAGTTATGAGGAGTACCATCCGTTTGGTTCGACGGCGTTTCATCTCTTTTCCGACAGCGCAGAGGTGTCAGCGAAGCGCTATCGGTACACCGGAAAAGAGAAGGATGATGAGACCGGCTTGTACTACCACGGAGCACGGTACTACGCGCCGTGGCTCGGTAGATGGACATCTGCGGATCCCAATGAAACCGCGGGGGTCGTCAATCGCTACCGTTATGTGTCCAACAATCCCATTCGCCTGCAGGATCCAACGGGTGAGGAGGAGGAGGGCGGATTTTGGAGCGGCTTTGGTGGTGCCGTAAAGAAGGCCGCGGGTGACTTCGTTGACGGGGCGGTGGAGTCGGCCAAAGGGGTCAATAACTATCTTGAAAAAACAGGGGAAGCGCTGGGTGATCTGGCCTACGGAGCGATCAACGACGACACTGAAGCGACGATCCGCGGCGGCGAAGCGCTGATCAAGAGCCTGGAGACCATCAGCATCCAAAATCAGGTGCGGGTTGTGAAATCGATGGCGGTCGCCACGGTGGAGTCGGCGAAAGCGATTTATACAGAGGGTGCAGCCGCGGTGGACGCGGTGGCACGCGGCGACTCACGGGCCGCCGGAGAGCACACGGCCAAGGCACTTGGTAATACGGTGAACGTAGCTCTCACCGTGCTGCCAGCAGCGAAAGGGCTGCAGGCTCTCAAGGTCGCGAAGGCCGCCAAAGCTACCAAGGTGGTGGCTGCGGCGGAGGCTACGAGTACAACCGCTAAGGCAGCGAAAACGGCGGTAGCAGCCGAAGCGGCGACGGCCGAGGCGAGTGCCGCTTCCAAGGCGGTGGCCGTTGCTGATGCGCCAAAGCCGAGCGCTGGCCCGCTGAAGAACGCGTCGGGGCCGTTGGATGAGGCAGCAGCGAAGGCGAGGACGTACAATCCGAAGGGTGAGGCCCTACCACCGAAGCCAAAAGAGGTGCTCTTGGACACCAACGCGGTCAAGAACTTCAAGCAGAGCAGAGGCGCCTTGAAGCCAGGAGAGGTCCCGGTTGTGAGTCAACAGGTTGTTCGTGAAGTCGAGGAACAAGTTCTGAAGGGCACCAAGGGATTCGATGCCAGCACTGCAGCATTCGTTCGCTCCTTCCCGATCGTCGAAGACGTTGTGGACATCTTCACCCAAGCGCGGTTACGTGGAGCGATTGCCGCCCACACCGACGCGAGCGTATTTAGAAAGCTAGGGCAAGAATTCCCGGATCTCAACAAGATTCAGGGACTCAGTGGCGACGCAATCATCGGAACCACTGGTATACTAACAGGCAGACCGATCATCACCCTTGATGTCGCATTCGCGAAAGCATTGCGCTCGCTTCAGTTTGAGGTGCGGGGACTTGGGAAAGCAGGCCCATGAAAGAAGTCACAATGGCAGAACGAGAGTATCTTTCCGAAACAGGCGTGGTGATCACATTTCACTTTGATGTTCAAGTTCTGGATGTAAACCTACCGAACGGAGTCGCCCGCAGGTACATGGTTGATGTGCTAGGCGATAGCTTATCTGGTCACGACGTTCTCCTGCACGAGTTCTCCGACAGTGTAGTTTTTCTCGAAGAACACGGCAGTTGCGTGCTGAAGATCGATTTGTTGAGTGGATCCATCGTCGAAGTCGGCAGAATGGAACGAACCCCGTTGATGGAGGAAGGTTTCGACTACTGTTTTTTCCACGTCATCAATGGTTCCATCCTCCTCTGTTGGGAGCTGGGCGTAAGGTGCTACGATTCCAATGCAGGACTGATTTGGGAACAGATCTTCGACGATATGAAAGTACACCCCGAGATCACTCAAACGCGAATCCTCTACGATGAGAATCAGCAGAAGACCGAGCTATCACTTGCGGATGGAAGTCTGAGAGTGATTTCCACCGAAGACTAAGGATCGAAAGAAGCGGGGGTACATGCGGACAGGTTGCAGAAGAAATGTCGAAGCACAATTCCAAGAGCGCAGGAGCTTTCTTTAGGATCCCATTGCCAGATGGTCAGTTGGGTTACGGTCGATTGCTCCCATCTGAATACGTAGCCATCTACAAGCTTCGAACTCAGCAAGCGTCCGACGACCTCGATTTCATTGAAAGGCATCCTATTCTCTACCGCTCGCACGTGAACGACCGCATGTTCAAGCGGTGGGCCTTCATCGGCGCGCGCCAGGTGACCGGCGAACTGGCCAAGCCTGACAAGTGAATCGCCCCGGATTTCCCGGAGGCTCCAAAAATTGGGAGAATGGAATCATGGGAAAGCAGAGCAGGTTCTCACCGGAAGTCCGGGAGCGAGCGGTAAGGCTATTGAAGGAAACACGAGCGAGCCACGCCTCGGACTGGGCAGCGGCGGTTTCAGTGGCCGAGAAGATCGGTTGTACACCCGAGACGTTGCGCACCTGGGCACAGCAAGCGCAGCGTGACGCGGGTGAGCGACCCGGGCCGACGACGGACGAGAAGGCGCGCATCAAGGACCTGGAGCGTGAGGTACATGAACTCAGACGAGCGAACGAAATTCTTCGCAAGGCTTCAGCGTATTTTGCCCAGGCGGAGCTCGACCGCAGACCGAAGTGATGGTGACGTTTATCGACGATCACAAGAGCGTCTACGGAGTCGAGCCGATGTGCAGAGTTTTGCCCATCGCTCCGTCGACGTACTACGAGCATGCGAGGCGACGGCGCGAGCCCGAGCGT
>Ga0315912_10001241_pt1 | contig 32872 bp, 23 predicted proteins | sample VfabasoilMG_FD_204469 | JGI IMG/M metagenome (GOLD analysis project Ga0315912, IMG submission 204469) | Garden soil microbial communities collected in Santa Monica, California, United States - V. faba soil | ecosystem: Environmental > Terrestrial > Soil > Garden | place: USA: California...
TGCCCGAGGACCATGTCATGCCAGAGGAAAGAGTAAGCGATCCGTAAACACTCAAATGAAAATAGTCACTTAGCTTCGGCGCATTTGTCACCCCGGTCCAATCCATATCCCGGCAATTGATTACGGTAGTATCGATGTATACGGTATCGCCGGTCGAAGGAAAAGAATTCATATCAAAAAACACGTTATCTCCCGGGCTCGGAATGGTAACATGAAATACAGTCCCTCCACTGGACGTCGCCCAATGATGCGCATAATCACTCCAGGCTCCCGTGCCGCCTACCCAGTAATAATCCGTTGCCCGGGCAAAATTTGAAAATGCCAGGAAGAATAAGCAGTAAATAATTCGTTTCATATCAATCGATTTTAATAGTAGCCCAATGTAAGTAACGCCCCAACACCTTACGCATGCCTAATATTAGGTAGTTTATGTTTTGCCATTTTTAGTATGTCAATATTCCATGCCGGTTCGGCTTCAGACTCCACGCCGAAGAACGGCTTTCAAATACCACTAAACTTAAATAAGGAATGAATCGCTCCATAGCATCAATTTTTTAGAATTAATACTCAGCAAAAAACGTTCAAACAAATCAGGAACTGTAAGTTACCGATTTTTTCCGATCTACAATCTGCTGTGCCAGGATGCGGGTTTCACGGTCGCATTCCACGTAATCACTGTATTGAGGACGTTCCTGGAAGGGGATCTGTTGCATACATTCCGCGATTAAATCGCTCATCTCCAAAAAGCCCGTTTTGTCCTGCAAAAAAGCCTCCACTGCCACTTCATTGGCGGCATTCAGGATGCAGGGAAGGTTGCCGCCACGGGTCAAGGCTTCCGTGGCCAGGGCCAGGTTGCGGAAAGTCAAGGGGTCCGGTTTTTCAAAAGTAAGGGAACCGTAGTTTGCAAAATCAAACCGCGGAAAATCGGATTTCAGCCTGTCGGGAAATCCCAATGCGTACTGGATCGGAAGCTTCATATCAGGCAACCCCATCTGCGCCTTCATGCTGCCGTCTTCAAACTGTACGATGCTGTGAATGATGCTCTGCGGATGTAGGATGACGTCGATCTGTTCCGTCTTCAAATTGAACAGCCACTTCGCCTCAATCATCTCCAGTCCCTTATTCATCATGGATGCCGAATCGATGGTGATCTTCGCTCCCATGTTCCAGTTGGGATGCTTCAGCGCCTGTTCCTTTTTTACCGTTGCTAAAAAATTCCTGTCCTTCCCGCGGAAAGGTCCGCCGGAGGCGGTGAGATAAATTTTTTCGATTTTATTGTTCCACTCCCCCGCCAGGCACTGGAAAATGGCGCTGTGCTCGGAATCGACGGGATAGATGTTGACACCTTTTTCATGCGCAAGACCTGTTACCAGTTCGCCGGCAACAACAAGCGTTTCCTTATTGGCCAGCGCGATTTGTTTGCCTGCACGAATGGCTGCCAGCGTAGGTTTCAATCCGGCATAACCCACTACGGCAGTCAACACGGTGTGGATGCTTTCCATTTCCATCACTTGCGACAACGCTTCTTCCCCGGCATATACTTTTACCGGGTGGGCCGACAGGGCTTCTTTTACTAATGCGTATTTTTTTTCATCGCCGATCACAACGGCATTGGGTTGAAACTTCACCGCCTGTTCAATGAGCAGGTCAGCGCTGTTGTTGGAAGTCAGCACCTCGACGCTGAAAGCGTCCGGATGCGACGCAATCACTTCCAGGGACTGTTTGCCGATGCTTCCTGTGGAGCCAAGTATGGCGATGGGTTTTTTCAAGGGATAGTATAAATTACCACGGAGGCACGGAGAACACGGAGTTACACAGAGATCTCCGTGATTCTCTGTGCCCTCCGTGCCTCCGTGGTAACAAGTAGTTGCAAACTATTTTTGAGACGTCTCACAGCCTGTAAATTTACCGAATAGATTTGATTCAACCGGTGATGAATTGATTGAGCTCATCGGCAAGGCTCCTGTCATTGGCCAGGCGCGGAACTTTGTTTTGCCCGCCCAGCTTCCCTTTCGAGCGCATCAGGCGGATAAAACTGTCTTTTTGCATGACCCGAACCACGAGGGGTTTTAATACCCGGCCTTTTAGCAAATCGCGGTAATAAATATTCTGCTGCTGCATCAGCTCATCGAGCTTCGCGCTGAAGGCCGGCAGGTCGGCGGGCAGGCTGTCAAATTCAATAAACCATTCATGGTAGGGCAACCCCTCCCTGGGATTCACCTGGGGTGCAACGGAAAATTCCACCACCCGGGCATGGCATTGCGCGCAGGCTTCCAGCAAGGCCTTCTCCACTTCCTCCGCAATCACATGTTCGCCAAAGGCCGAGATGTAATGTTTGATGCGGCCGGTTACGACAATGCGGTAGGGCTTCAGCGAAGTAAACTTCACCGTATCTCCCAGCGAATAGGCAAACAGCCCGGCATTGTTGCTGATCACGACGACATAATTCACGCCGGCTTCCACATCCTTTAAAGCCAGGCGACGGCGGTCTTCCTGGAAATATTCGGCGGCGGGAATAAATTCAAAAAAGATCCCCGAGTCCACGTTCAGCAACATGTCGCTCCTTTGCTGGGAGTCCTGGAAGGCAATGAATCCTTCCGAAGCGGGATACAGTTCAATGCCGTCGACACGACGGCCGATGCTGGCTTCCAGCTTCCGGCGGTAAGGCTCGAAGTTTACGCCGCCGTAAACAAAGAGATTGAAATTCGGAAACAGTTCTCCTATTTTTTTTTCACTGCGACTCGTAAGCTTATCAAAATACATCTGCACCCAGGGAGGTATGCCGCTGATCATCGTCATGTTCTCCTTCAGCGTTTCATCGACGATGCGTTCAATCTTTTCTTCAAAATCTTCCAGGCAATTCGTATCCCAGGAAGGTAACTGGTTTCTTCGTAAATAGGCCGGCACGTGGTGGTTGATAATTCCGCTCAGCCTGCCGATGCGCAACCCGTTTTTTACTTCCAGGGCCGGGCTGCCGCTGATAAAGATGAGCTTCCCTTTCAGGAAATCCGCATGCTTCTTTTCCGCGATGTAACAAAAGAGTGCATTGCGCGTGCTGTTGATGTGATTGGGCAGGCTTTCGCGCGTGATGGGAATGTACTTCACCCCGGATGTCGTGCCCGAGGTCTTGGAAACATACAGCGGCAGGCCGGGCCAAAGGATATCCGGTTTGCCTGCCAGCATGCGTTCGATATACGGACTTAATTCCTCGTAATCGCGCACGGGAACCTGGCGGACATAATCTTCGTGACTCCGGATGGTATCAAAACGATGGTCCCGTCCGAAGGCCGTATGCTTTGCCGAATGCATCAAACTTGCAAAGATCCTTTCCTGCGCCCTGTCGGCATGCAAACTCCTGTAACGCAGGCGTGCAGACGCCGGGCCGGCTAACAGGTTGCTGAGAAAAGACAGGATGCTCATCGGGGAATGGATGAATTGATGAAATAATGAAAAAAAAGTCAGATGCTAAAATATACTTTCAGCTTCCCTGCTTCAGAAAGCAATGTATTTGAGGGGATCCAGCGGCGTGCCGTTGTACCAAAGTTCAAAGTGCAGGTGCGGGCCTGAACTCAGCTCGCCGCTGTTGCCGATAATGGCAATCACTTCGCCGGCTTTAACAAAATCTCCTGCCTTTTTCAGCAGTGCTGAGTTGTGCTTATAGAAAGAAACCAGGTTGTTACCATGCTGAAGGGCAATTACGTAGCCGGTTTCCGAGGTGAAGTTGGATAAAAGGACGGTGCCGTCGAGGGTAGCTTTGATGGATTCGTTGGCGTTGGAAACAATGTCAATGCCAAAGTGCTTACGGGAAGCGTCGAAACGCGAAGTAACCGTGCCTTTCAGCGGCGGGAAAAAGAGGAATCCGCTGATGCCGCTTGCCGTTTGATTGGCTTTGAGCGATAACGGGCTCTGCGACTCAATCTCTTTGCGCAGGATGGAATCAGCCACGGACTTTTTCAATTGATGTACCGTATCGTAACGGGCTGACGGGGCATTGTTGTTCGCCGGCAGCGCCGTACTGATGTTGCCGTTAATGATATCGCGGATGTTGTTGATGTACCGGTCGCGGGATTGCAGGGCCTTTTGCATGCTGTCGGCTTTCAGAACCAATCCGTAAACCCTTCGCTGCATGGTTACATCGGCGTAACCCGGAATATATTCTTTCAGCGGGGTGAATGCGATAAGAATCGTGGTAAGCATAATCAGCAGGATAACGGTCAGCCCCGAAAAGACAAATACATTCAGCGGCCGCAGACGAAAAGCAGCGCTTTCTTCCAGCGTATCTTCGTTCATGATAACGAGACGGAAACGCCTTTTCAGCTTTTTCAGCAAGGTCCTTTTTTCCTTTTTTTGTCCTTCCATCCTCCTCTAGCCTGTTAAAATGCGGACAAATATCTAAAATATAAACCGTTTGTTCAGAAACCCTTTCCCCGGGCATCAAAAGGCATGGAGCCACATCCAAAAAATAAAATATTTTTGCAGAAACTCTGTTAAATAGCCAGAACCTATCTCAAAAATATGTGTTAGTGATTTTACAAGCATTTGAATGCCAGGCAAGGCGCTTTTCGCAGCTCATACCAGGCGGCTATGAGCAAAAAAAGCAACGCAGCATGGCATGCAAAGGCGCCGAACAAGCGCAACAGATATTTATGAGATAGGTTCTTCTTCGCGGCCGCTGCGAAACATCGGTATGACTTATATCCGTATACATAGAAGAGAAGTAGTTTCTCTGCCCTTCCACGGAGGGTTTAAACAGCCTTTAACCCAGTCGGCCGGTTTCCATGCGTAATATCCATTTCCCAAAAAAGATCTTTATTTTTCTTTTGCTTTTTTCAGGGGCCTGCTCCAATACAAAAGATACCCGCCTCAGCCGGCTGTTTCACAATACGACCTCGCATTACAACGGCTATTACCATGCCCGGCTTAAAATCAAGGAAGGCGTGGACAAGCTGGCCGAGCAGCATGAAGACAAGTACGATCGCATCCTGAAAATGTACCGTTATGCCGATGCGACGAAGGCCAAGTCCATTTACCCGCTTATGGACGAAGCCATCAAGAAACTCAGCACGGTTATTACGCGCCATACGATCCTGGATAAAAGCGGCAATGAGAAACCCGATTCCGAAAAATGGATTGATGACAACTGGCTGGTTTATGGCCAGGCCGAATTCTACAAGCACGATTACTTCGCCGCCCTCGAAACCTTTGAATTCGTCGAAGCCACCTACCGGAACTCCCCTACCCGGCACCTGGCTTCCCTCTGGATCATGAAGACCTACCTGGAGCTGACGCAACTGAATGAAGCGGAGTCCAAACTCGACTACCTCCGCAATACGAAAGATTTCCCGGCCAAAAACCGCGGCGAAATGTATGCCGTCTTTGCAGACTATTACCTGCAGGTGCGCAATTTTCCAAAAGCGATTGACTACCTCAACAAAGCCATTGAATCGGCGAAGGAACGCCAGGACAAAGTCCGGTTCCTTTTCATCCTCGGCCAGGTGTACCAGAAGCAGGGCGAATTAACGAAAGCGTTCGATACCTACACGCGCTGCATCAAAAAGAACCCGAAATACGAAATGGAATTCAATGCGCGTATCAACCGTGCGCGTTGTTTTTCCCCGGATCAGAAAAAAGCGATCAACATCAAGCAGGAACTGCTGAAGATGGAGAAGGATCCGAAGAACAAAGAATACCTCGACCAGGTTTATTATGCCCTGGCGAGCATTGCCCAGAAAGAAAAAGATGAAATCGCCGCGATCTATTACCTCGACAAGTCGATCAAGGCCAGCATTGGTAATACGTCACAGAAAGCACAGACCTACCTGGAACTGGGTAAGATCTACCTGTCCCACCCCGAATACAGGAAAGCACAGATGTATTACGACAGCTGTGTTACCTACATTTCACAGGACCATCCCGATTATGAAATCGTAGTCAACAAACGCAACAGCCTTTCCCGACTGATCCGTTTCCTGAACACCATTAACCGGGAAGACAGCCTGCAGCAAGTGGCGAAATTAAGTTCTGCCGAGCTGGAAAGCCGGGTCGACGATCTCCTGCAACAGGAGGAAGCCCAAAAACAAAAAGAGCTGGAAAAAGCGAATGAGCCTCAAGGCGAACAGATCTTTGGAAACAAGACGGGTGTGCCACAGGCTTCTACCGGGTCCTGGTATTTTTACAATCCGTCTACGATCAGCTTTGGACTGAACGACTTCCTTAAGAAATGGGGCAACCGCAAGCTGGAAGACAACTGGCGGAGAAGCCAGAAAGAACAGGAATTCACCGGGTCAGAAGAATTCCAGGGTGCAGGCAAAAAAGCACCTGTCGTGGATTCCGCGGCAGCCCGCGAAGCACAGGAAGCACGGGCAGCACGAAAACAGGAACTGAAAGGCAACCTCCCCACGACTCCCGAGCTGGTAGAAAAATCCAACAACAAAATCATTGAAGCGTACTACAACGCCGGCCTGATTTATAAAGACCAGTTGAGCGACAACAAAGCGTCAATCAACATGTTTGAAGAGCTCCTCCGCCGTTTTCCAACATGCAAATATGAAGTGCAGAGTTATTACCATCTCTACAGGCTATATGCGGCAACGGGTAACGCACAGAAGTCCGAATACTACAAGAACCTCATCCTGAATGATCATGGCGACACCGAATATGCCGAACTGATCCGGAACCCCAATTACGGCGCGGATAAGGCGAAAGAAAAATCGAAGCTGGAACTCTATTACGAAGAGACCTACCGGAAATTTCTGAACGGCGAATACACCACCGTGATCGATCGCAGGGAAGAAGCGCTGAAACAGTTCCCCGAAAATGTACTCATGCCGAAGTTTGATTTATTGAAAGCCCTGTCTATCGGCCGCACGCGTTCCATCGGCATGTTCCAGAATTCGCTGCAGGACATTGTCCGCAATCATTCCGACGACCCCGTGAAAGACAGGGCGCAGGAAATCCTGGACTACATTGAATCCCTGAGCGGGCAAAAAGCGGAAGAAATTGAAACCGCGCTTACCGCCGATTCCGTTCCCAAGTCAAAATACAGGTACAACCCCGACACCACCCATTTCCTGCTCGTGATTTTCCCGATCTCCGGAATGAATGCCGTAGACCTGCAGAAGAAAATTACGGATTACAACAACAAATATTTCGGGCTGAAAGGATACTCTACTACCAACCTGGTACTGGACAATAAAAACCAGTCCATCCTGATCCGGAATTTTGTAAATAAGGAAGAGGCCGTAACATATTCCACCGGGATGAATAACAACGACGAAGTTTACGGCAACATCAACCCCGACAGGTACCAGCAGATATTAATCTCCCAGGCAAATTATGCCACGCTGATGAAGGATAGAAAGCTGAGCGAATACCTGGATTTTTACCAGCAGTTTTATAAATAGCCGGAAACATCTACGAATATTAATCCTCCAGAGCTTTAGCGTAGGAGGACGAATTTGTACGAATCTACGAATCTATAAATTTGAGCTCAATTCGTAAATTCGTAGATTCGTAAGGATTAGTATTCGTAGATGAAAATATGTTTTATCTTTGCTATACCTGAATATTAAATCCTAAAAAAGCAAACCCATGTTTAACAATCCCAACAAATCTGTCCACGAAACAGGAAAACAAACTGAACAACCTGGCGGGTCCATTAATATTATCGGAGCCGGCACAGTGATAGAAGGCGATATTAAATCATCCGGGGATATCCGTATCGATGGAACGGTTTACGGATCCATTCATTCCAAGGCCCGTGTCGTGGTAGGTGCAACGGGTGTAGTTGAAGGTGATGTGCACAGCCAGAACGCTGATGTTTCAGGTCGCGTAAAAGGTAAAACCACGGTGATGGAATTGCTCTTTTTAAAGTCCACCTCCAAGGTTACCGGCGATATTGTAACCGGCAAACTGGTGGTCGAAGTGGGAGCGACCTTCACCGGAACCTGCAATATGGGGCCTGAAATAAAAGACATCAAGCAACCAGAGAAAACTAACGATGTCAAGCACCAACAACTCGCCGAAAAATCCGCTTAATAACTATGCGAAGTACTCGGCTATGGTCTTCCAGATGGCGGCCATAATCTTTGGCGGCTCCTACCTGGGTATTTATCTTGACGATACATTTAAAATGAAGAAGCCCATCTTTACGGCTTCCCTGGCGTTGTTTTCCGTTTTCCTGGCTATGTACTTCGCCATCAAGGATTTTATTAAAAAATAAATGGAGCCCCTGAAAAAAGAATATTCCGCTTTTCTAACGCGGTTGCTCCTTTTTACACTGGTATTGTGGGGTGCATTTATGCTGCTTCATAAATCCATTCCCCAGGCCGTTTATTTTGAAAATGTGTTTTTCCTCCTGGTTTTCTTCTTTTTGACTACGGCCCTCTTTCACTATGGATTATTAGCTGCAGCTCGAAGCAAAAACAGGAATATCGTAACCTATTATATGCTGTCTACGGCATTTAAACTTTTGCTCTATTTTGGAATAATAATAGGCTATGCCCTTTTAAATAAAGGAAAAGCCGTGCCTTTTATCGTCAACTTTTTCACGCTGTATGTGCTTTTCACGGTATTTGAAGTATTGAAGGTATACCGTTATTTCAAAGGGTTTTCTGCGCAGCCAAACAGCAGCCCGAATCCTTAAAAGGAAGCCCTTTTAACCCTTATCCACGCTGCTTTTCCATGCTTTCAGAAGGTTGAAAGAAAAATATCAACCGGGCTTTAAATTGAGGAGATTAATTTTACCTTTGCGCTCGCTTTTAAAAAACCTAACCGCTGAAAAACGGATGTTAAAGCCTATAAAATCAATCGTTTATAAATTATTTTTCGTTCCTGCAGCTTTCCTGCTTATACAGGGGTCCGCGTTTGCAAATGAGACGGAACACCATGCCGGGAATACCGATTCTGAGGTACATGAAGCCGAAGCCGCCCCTGCTCACGAAAGCAAGTTCAACCCGGGCAAGCTCGTTATCGACCACATCAGCGATTCGCACGATTGGCACCTTTGGGGCTCTCATGAACACCCCGTTTCCATTCCGCTTCCAATCATCATTTATAATAAAGAAAGAGGCATTAGCATCTTTTCTTCAAGCCGTTTTGAGCATGGACACGCTTCCTACGACGGTTACAAACTGGAAGAAGGAACAATTGTTTCTGAAGACGGATCCTCCTTCTTCGATCTTTCCATCACAAAGAATGTAATGGCCATGTTCATCGCCATTTTTGTAATCCTCGGCGTATTTATTTCCGTTGCCAGAACCTACACACGCCGCAAGGATGAGGCCCCCAGCGGACTTCAGAATGCCATCGAGCCTATCATTCTCTTCGTACGTGACGATATTGCGAAGCCGGCCATTGGTGAAAAGCACTATGCCCGTTTCATGCCATACCTGCTTACTATTTTCTTCTTTATCTGGGTGAATAACCTCCTTGGACTTATCCCGATTTTCCCGGGAGGCGCCAACGTAACGGGTAACATTGCCGTCCCTTTGGTGCTGGCTCTGTTCACACTGGTTATTACTGTCATAAACGGCAACAAAAACTACTGGCGTCACATTTTTGCCATGCCGGGTGTGCCTATTTATGTACTTCCTATTATTTCCCTTCTTGAATTCATCGGAATTTTCCTGAAGCCTTTCGTCCTGATGGTGCGACTCTTCGCCAACATCATGGCCGGTCATATTGTGATCCTGGTTTTCTTCTGCCTCATCTTCGTGGCGGGAGGAGCCTCTGCGGGCGCAGGACTTGGAACGGCTGTACCTTCAGTAGCCTTCACCGTATTTATTAACGGGCTGGAACTGCTGGTCGGATTCCTGCAGGCCTTTGTATTTACCTTCCTGTCAGCCATTTATTTCGGCATGGCACTCGTTGAAGACGAACATCATTAATACCTAAATAACTCTAACCCTAAATCATTACATTATGTCATTAGTATCAATTATTCTTCAGGAAGCCGCGAATGTATCAGTTGCTAAAGCAGGAGCCGTAGTAGGTGCTGGTCTTGCTGCTGTAGGTGCCGGTATCGGTATCGGTCAAATTGGTGGCAGCGCATTGCAATCCATGGCACGCCAGCCTGAAATGAAAGGCGACCTGGTTGCGAACATGTTCGTTGCAGCAGCTCTTGTAGAAGGAGTGGCCCTGGCAGCAGTGGCCCTTGCCTTTATCGTAGGTCTTGCTTAATTTTAAAGGTAGATAGGTTCGCGTTGCGGGGCGCGATTGGTACTGATGAAGGCCAATTCGTAAAACCTGTGCACGTAAGTCCTCTTTACCTTACTAAACTAATAATTAAATACCATGAAGTTAGTAACTCCTGACATCGGGTTGTTGTTCTGGATGCTTGTATCATTCAGCATCGTGCTTTTCCTGCTGAAAAAGTTCGCCTGGAAGCCGATCCTGAATTCCCTGAAGGAACGTGAGCAATCCATTGCCGAAGCGTTGAATTCTGCGAAACGCGCCAAAGAAGAAATGGCGGCCCTGAAATCGGAAAACGAAAAGCTCCTGGCCCAGGCACGCATAGAACGCGATGCCATACTGAAAGAAGCCCGCGACGCGAAAGACAGCATCATCGTTGAAGCGCGTAGCAGGGCATCCAGTGAGGCCGACCGCCTGCTCCAGGCTGCCCGTGAAGGCATCCAGAACGAGAAACTGGCAGCGATGACTGAACTGAAAAACCAGGTAGCCACGCTTTCCATTGAAATCGCAGAGAAAATTCTGAAAGAAGAATTGTCCAGCCCGGAAAAGCAAAAACAGCTGGTGAAATCGTTTTTAGGAGAAGTTGGAAACCCGAATCATTTCAAATTCACGGCCGATTCAGCGACCGGAAAGAACTAATGCGGAAATAATTCTTGAAGATTGAGTTATCTTAAATAAAATGTTGTACTCAAAAGTCTCTAACAGGTATGCCCGTTCGCTATTTCTCCTGGCCCATGAAAAAGGGCTGGACGAGTCGGTGTACAACGATATGAAACTCGTAGATTCGGTTTGCAAATCGAACAGGGATTTTCTTCTCATGCTGCGCAGTCCTATCATCAAAGCGGATAAAAAGCAAAATATCCTGAAAGCAATCTTTGGCGATAAGATCAACACGCTCACCGCTGAATTCCTGATTATCCTGACTCAGAAAAGAAGGGAAAGTTATATCGGCCCCATCGCAAACGCCTACATCGATCAGTACCTTGCAAACAAAGGCATCCGCAGGGCTCTGTTGCTCACTGCCTACCCGATCGACGAGGAAATGCGCCAGGTTGCACACGAACTCGTATTCGACAACTACGGCACACGCATTGAACTGGAAGAACGCGTAGAGCCCAAGCTTATCGGCGGTTACATCATTCGTGTAGGCGACATGCAGGCGGATACCAGTTTAAGTTCCAAGCTGAGAAGGTTACGCAGGGCATTTTCTGAAAATCCGTTCATTAAAGACTTTTAAACAGAAACCAAATCCGGGAGCGACGAGGAACCGCCTTGATGGAACGCTTCTTTACAAAACCAAAATATAGTAAAATCAAAATAGAATGGCTGATATTAAACCTGCAGAAATCTCTGCAATCCTAAGACAAGAACTCGTGGATTTTAAGACGGCTTCGGAACTCGAGGAAGTCGGTACGGTGCTCCAGGTGGGCGACGGTATTGCACGTATCTACGGTTTGAATAACGTGCAGTCGGGTGAGCTCATTGAATTTACCACCGGGCTGCGCGGCATCGTGCTGAACCTGGAAGAGGATAACGTGGGTGCCATGCTGCTGGGTGCCTCAACGGAAATCAAGGAAGGAGATACGGTAAAGCGTACCGGCAAGATCGCCTCCATCAATGTAGGCGAAGGAATGCTCGGTCGTGTTATCGATACACTCGGAAATCCCATTGACGGCAAAGGACCTATCACAGGGGAACTGCTGGAAATGCCTATGGAGCGCAAAGCACCCGGAGTGATCTTCCGCCAACCGGTAAACGAACCGCTGCAGACCGGTATTAAAGCCATCGATGCCATGATTCCTATCGGAAGAGGCCAGCGTGAACTTATTATCGGCGACCGCCAGACCGGCAAGACGGCTGTGGCCATCGATACGATCATTAACCAGAAAGAATTTTATGAAGCAGGCAATCCTGTATTCTGCATTTATGTTGCTATCGGCCAGAAAGGATCTACGGTAGCCAACATCGTGAAGACGCTGACAGAGAAAGGTGCCATGCCTTATACCGTGGTTGTAGCTGCTACGGCTTCGGATCCGGCACCTATGCAATATTATGCTCCCATGGCCGGAGCTTCCATCGGGGAATTTTTCCGTGATACGGGCCGGCCGGCGCTGATCATTTACGATGATTTGTCGAAACAGGCTGTTGCTTACCGCGAAGTATCGCTTCTTCTCAGGAGACCCCCGGGACGTGAAGCGTATCCCGGTGACGTATTTTACCTGCACTCACGCCTGCTTGAACGTGCTGCCAAAGTGGTAAACTCCGACGATATCGCCAGGAATATGAACGATTTGCCCGCTTCCCTGAAAGGCAAAGTCAAAGGCGGCGGCTCCCTTACGGCGCTTCCCATCATTGAAACACAGGCCGGCGACGTTTCCGCATACATTCCTACCAATGTAATCTCCATTACCGATGGCCAGATTTTCCTTGAGGCGAACCTGTTTAACTCCGGTGTGCGCCCTGCGATTAACGTGGGTATTTCCGTATCCCGTGTGGGCGGAAACGCACAGATTAAATCCATGAAAAAGATTGCGGGCACCCTGAAACTCGATCAGGCCCAGTACCGTGAGCTGGAAGCTTTCTCGAAATTCGGTTCCGACCTCGACGCCTCCACAAAGGCTGTCCTTGAAAAAGGAGCACGCAACGTTGAAGTGCTGAAACAAGGGCAGTACACCCCCTATCGCGTGGAACAACAGGTTGCCATTATTTACTGCGGAACCAAGGGCCTTCTGAAAGATGTGCCGGTGAAGAAAGTCAGGGAATTCGAAGCAGACCTGATTACCGGACTGGAAACCCGTCACAAGGCCGTTCTGGAATCCCTGAAAAAAGGCGAACTAAAAGACGATATGCTCGCACAGATTGAAAAGCTGGCGAAGGAGCTTTCTGAAAAATATAAATAATCCACCCCGAGTGTATTAAAAATGGCAAACCTTAAAGAAGTCCGTTTACGAATCATCTCCGTCAATTCTACGCAACAGATCACCAAAGCCATGAAAATGGTTTCGGCCGCGAAGCTAAGAAGAGCCCAGGATGCTGTCATACGCATGCGCCCGTACGCCAACAAGCTGAGGGAAATCCTGGAAAACCTGTCCGGATCGGTTGACGCTTCCGAAGGGGGGGTTTATGCCGCCGTACGGCCGGAAAACAAGGTCCTTATCGTAGCCATCACGTCAAACAGGGGCCTGGCCGGGGCCTTCAATGCGAATATTATACGCACGGTAAACCGCATGATCGCCGTTGACTACAGTGCTCAGGCCCGGGAGAACAGCGCCGACGGCACAGGGAAATCGCTCAAAATCCTCTGCATAGGAAAGAAGGCCAGCGATACCTTTAGCAAGAACAATAAACTATATGCCGGCAATCAAAACCAGGTTTACCTCGATCTCAACTTTGAAACGGCGACTCCTGTTGCCGAAAATATCATGAAAGAGTTTGCCGCCGGCAAGTACGACCGCGTGATCCTCGTTTATAACCAGTTTAAAAATGCTGCCGTGCAGGTTGTCCAGGTCGAACAAATGCTGCCCATCACCCCGCCGGCTAAATCGGAGAAGAAAAAAGAAACGCACGATTACATATTTGAACCCAGCAAGGAAGATATTTTACGCGACCTTATTCCCAATTCTTTAAAAACACAGTTGTACAAGGCCTTGCTGGACTCGTATGCCAGCGAGCACGGCGCACGGATGACAGCCATGAGCAAGGCCACCGACAATGCCGGCGAATTGATTAAGGAATTGAGACTGCAATACAACAAAGCCCGCCAGGCTGCCATCACAGGCGAAATCCTGGAAATCGTAGGCGGAGCAGAAGCCCTGAAAGGTTAGTTCCTCACTGCAAACAAAACCAAAAAGCTGTTCCCCCGGGAACAGCTTTTTTTGTTATAGCAAAGGATTCGGGTGCTAGATAAAATGACTGGTTTTCTCTTTACTTAAACAGAATGAATTTTCCGGATTGAAATATTTGTTGACCAACTAACTTATACACATACAGCCCATTTGCAAGTGCTGTAAGATCAACAATGGCATCATTCCCCAGAAAGCTTTCTGTTAAAAGCAACTTGCCATATACATCATATATTTCAACTACTGGATGTTTAGGAAAATTGTAAGATCGAAAGGTGATCAAATTTCTTGCAGGATTTGGAAATACCTGAATTTTAGTTTCGGACCTAGCCATCTCTTGCAATCCTACATTACTACAAAATGTTGCTGTTGAAATACCGCTGTAAAAATGGGATGTCGTATTGCTTAATACACCATAAAATGAAATGGGCAGTGAATTACTAATTGTCACAGGAAATAAGGGACTGACTGTTGTGCTTGTACGACTCTCCAAACATCCACTTGTACCTGAGCTGTCAGTTTTCACTAACAAAACCTTGCATTTCCCTTGTACTGCACGACCTATTAACCCTGTTATTAAAAGTGACTGGTCACTCATTTTCACCAGAGAATACCCCATTTCGTCCAGTGCATTTCCGATTCGTTTTGTGAATAATGTATCTCCACTTCCATTAATTTTCAGCATGTAGATATCCCAGTCTCCACTGCCAAAACTATTAGACATTCCTACAATAACGAACATACTGTCTGAAGTTTGTTTTATTGAATAGGCTCTATCAGAATTTGCACCTCCGTATCTCTTAGCCCAAAGCAGGTTTCCCTGACTATCTGTTTTCATTATTGAAAGATCGAGTGCACCGCCAGGGCCTGAAGCATTAATATTCCCTGCTAAAACATATCCGCTATCAAAATCCTGAACGATGGAATACATAAAATAGCCTGGCCAACCTGGAACTTGGAAGTGTTTTACCCAGAGCGTATCTCCATAGCCATTGGTCTTAATCAGCAGTGCGCTTCCAATATGAGTCGACGCATTGTAGATCAATCCTGTCAATGCATAGCCTCCATCAAATGTTTTGCACAGGGCACTGCATTCGCTCGAATTATTAGCATCTCCCAGTCTTTTAGACCAAACCAGGCTTCCATTATCATCTACTTTGGCTAAAAAAATATCGAAACCTGAGGAGTTTGTAGTTCTTCCTGTCAAAACATAACCGGAATCGACTGCCTGTATAATGGAATTTCCGATGCTATAATCTCCAATTGAATACCGGCTCAGCGATTTTGACCACATAAAATGGCCACTGTTATCCAGTTTGGCCAAGTAAGCATCCGAATATCCCTGTCCATTATTCCGGATTGACCCAAAAACCATGTACCCGCTGTCTGAAGTTTCCACGACGGATGTACCCATTGTCCAAACTCCACCATTAAAATAACTTGTCCACAAGGTATCTCCATTTCTGTCTGTTTTAATTAGTAAAGCACAAGTATCCTTTGATCCGACAATAATTATTCCGCTATCAAGTGTGAGCAAAATCGATTGCCCGGAATTTGAATTAGTAGTGTCACAAAATGTTTTAATAAAAGGGTTTTGTGCGAAGGCAATTGGATGAAGTAATAGAATAGAAAAAATTGATACAACAACTGCTTTCTGAATCATAACGCATCCTTGGATTTTGGTGTTTTTACAAGCAGCTCCTCCATCGATTCTCCATTTTCTGTCCTCCGACTTCTGACTTTTGACTTCTGACTTTTGACTTCTGACTTTAAAATCCCACCGGGTGCCACGTAGTCTTAATCTCCTGCAGATCCATGATCCGGTAAGGACTTTGGGATCCTGACTCAAACCAGTCGTTTTTCGGATAGATCACTGCCCGCTTTACATTCAGCGCAGCGTTAACCTGTACCGTTTTAATCTGCTCCGCATCGTCACCGCAGTAAATGCAGGCATTCACATCCATGTGATTTGAAAAATGTGCAAGCAATTCGACATGGTTTCCTGTAAGAATATTAACCACGCCTCCGGGCACATCCGATGAATGCAGCACTTCGCCAAAAGTAATGGCGCTTAAAGGAAATTTTTCCGATGCAAGAACCACCACGGTATTTCCACCCACGATAGCGGGAGCGATCGTAGAAATCAAACCGGCCAGTCCGGTTTCCTGCGGCGCAAGAACAGAAACGACGCCTGTAGGTTCAGGCATGGAAAAATTAAAATGCGGGGACTCTACGGGATTCACCGAAGAAAATACCTGCATATACTTATCGCTCCAGCCTGCATAATACACGAGCCTGTCGATGGCAAGCCTGACTTCCGCTTCTGCTACTCGTTGTGGCGTATCCATCTGCACCAATTCATCTGCGAACTGCGCCTTCCTGCCTTCCAGCACTTCGGCGATGCGGTAAAGGATCTGGCCTTTCAAAAAAGCGCTCTTCGCTGCCCAGCCCGCTTGTGCCTTTCGTGCAGCTACGACGGCTTCACGAAAATCTTTTCTCGAAGCCCGGCAGACATTGGCCAGGGAATGGCCGGCATTATCCTTCAACACGGTATAACGTCCGGATTCCGTCCGCGGAAATTTTCCGTCGATGAAAAGCTTGTACGTTTTCATTACCTCGATGCGGGCCTTTTTGGATTTCCCGCCTTCGCTGCCGTTGGAACCCGGGACCTTCAGCCTTGCCTCTTCGGTTTCTCTTACAGTATTTTTTTCTTCGTCAGCCATAGGTTTGTTAGATGATTCAATGCTGAATTTCCAGGTAAGGCATCAGCCCATGCAATCCTCCCTCCCGTCCCATGCCGCTTTCTTTATAGCCGCCAAAAGGAGAAGTGGGATCAAATTTATTGTAGGTATTGGCCCATATCACGCCGGCACGGATCTGCGAGGTAACCTTAAAGATTTTCGAACCTTTGTCTGTCCATACACCTCCGCTTAATCCGTAAGGGATATTGTTGGCCTTTTCGATGGCTTCTTCCGTTGTACGGAATGTCTGTATGCTCAATACAGGGCCGAATATTTCTTCCTGCACAATGCGCGACGACTGTGAAACATTCGTGAACAAGGTAGGCCTGAACCAATATCCTTTCGAAGGTAAAGAACAGGAGGATTGGTAACATGCTCCGCCTTCGCTGGTACCGATCTTCACATACTTCTTTATTTTCTCCAGCTGGTCTTTGGAGTTAATGGCGCCGATATCGGTATTTTTATCCAGGGGATCCCCGACGATCAACGTCTCCATCCTGTCCTTTAATTTGCGCATCACCGTATTCGCAATACTTTCCTGCACAAATAACCGGGATCCTGCACAGCATACATGACCCTGGTTAAAAAAGATTCCATTCACAATTCCTTCAACAGCCTGGTCGATGGCTGCATCTTCGAAAATAATGTTGGCGGCCTTTCCGCCCAACTCCAGGGAATAACGCTTGCTGGTTCCGGCCAGTGATTTCTGTATGATCTTGCCTACCTCCGTAGACCCGGTAAAAGCTATTTTATGAATGCCCGGATGATTGACCAGCGCCGCTCCCGTGGAACCCGCGCCGGACAAAATATTAACGACACCATCCGGCAATTCAGCCTCCTGTATGATCTCGGCCAGCTTAAGCGCAGTGAGCGGTGTGGTTTCCGCAGGCTTTAAAATAACGGTATTGCCGGCTGCCAGTGCAGGTGCGATTTTCCACGCTGCCATCAGCAGCGGAAAATTCCAGGGAATGATTTGTCCGGCCACTCCTACCGGTTTGGATTTTGCTCCCGGCGTGGCATAATCCAGTTTATCAGCCCATCCTGCATAATAGAAAAAATGCGCCGAGGCTAACGGGATATCGATGTCGCGGCTTTCACGGATGGGTTTTCCGCCGTCCAGGCTTTCTATCACAGCCAGCTCACGGGCACGCTCCTGCATGATGCGGGCGATCCGGTAAATGTATTTGCTTCTTTCTGCGGCAGGCATCCTGCTCCAAACTTTTTCATACGCATGGTTCGCTGCCGCCACGGCTTTGTCTACATCTTTCTCATTGGCATCGGCAACCCGGGCCAGTCGTTTTTCATTGGCAGGATTGATCGAATCAAAATAATTTCCGGAAGATGGTGCCGTAAATTTCCCGTTGATAAACAGGTCGTACGTGTCTTTCAGCTGAATATGATCTGCACTTTCCGGGGCCTCGGCATAGCTTCCGCCCCATCCGCCGTTAAAGGAAAGCGGGCTGATCTTATTTTTAATAATTCTTTTTTTCATCCGGGTTTAATCTTTACTGAAATAATCGATGGACTGGTAGACCCCTGTTTGTTGTTTCAGGATTTGCATCAGGATGTCATTGGCCAGCGAACTGGCCCCGAAACGAAAGAGGCTGGGTGTCAGCCAGCCGTCGCCCAGTGTTTCTCTTAACGTAACCAGGTATTGAATAGCCAGCTTCGAGGTAGCAATACCTCCGGCCGGTTTCATACCGATTTTCTTTCCGGTCGCATAGTAATAATCGCGAATAGCCTCCAGCATAACCAGCGTAACCGGCAAGGTAGCCGCAGGCTGGATTTTTCCTGTCGAAGTCTTGATGAAATCCGCACCGGCCTGCATGGCCAGGTCACTGGCCCGCCGCACATTATCAAGCGTAGACAATTCTCCTGTTTCCAGGATGACTTTCAGGTGTGCCTTTCCGCAGGCTGCCTTGATTTCAGCGATCTCATCATAAACATACGTGTACTCCCCGGCTAAAAACTTGCCCCGGGATATGACCATGTCGATTTCATCTGCGCCTTCTTCTACGGCCCATTTGGTTTCCTGGACCTTTAGTTTCTTTCTCGTCATGCCGCCGGGAAATGCCGTAGCCACAGCGGCGACTTTGACTTTGGATTTTCCCAGCGCCTTTTTGGCAACATGTACCATAGTGGGATAAACACATACAGCCGCTACGGGAGGGATACCCGGCACGGCATCGTGGGGATGCATGGCTTTGTTGCAAAGCTGGATGACTTTTCCGGGTGTATCCTTTGCCTCCAGCGTCGTTAAATCCAGCATGCTCATGGCCAGCTTCAGCGCCTGAACTTTGGAATCCTTCTTGATGCTCCTGCGGGTTAAGCGGACCACACGTTCCTCCACGCCGGCCAGGTCAATAGCCGGGGTATTCGAAAAAAACTTCAGCGTTGCATCGGCAGTCATAATCCTTTGCGTGGAACCGGCCTTAGGAAACCGATTCCTAAACAAAGTTAAAAAAATTAACCAGCTTCAGAATTGATACTGGAAGGTAAAAGACAACACGGTATTATATTGTCCTTTTTCGAGATTGGCAAAAGAAAATCCGTTCTCATATGCCCGCATGGGAATAATAGAATTGGTAAAACGGGTATCAAATAACCAATGACCTGACAAATGGTAATTCAACCCTATACATCCGGATACGTCCAGCGAGTTAAAGGGCGGCCTCCCTTCTTCTATACCATACTCATCTTCTTCTTCCGAAAAGACCAAAACCCCGAAAGAAGGACCCGCTTCCAGCATAAACTTGGACGACAACACATATTTAAACAGTACCGGAATTTCTATATACGAAAGCCGCATCACATATAACGTCCCCGATTCCTGGGTATATGGTTTCTTGCTGCCTTTCTGAAAAAACAAAAGTTCCATCTGTGCCAGGGAAGAAGCCGACACGGGACAGTTGACAAATCCTCCGAGGATAATGCCGGCCTTGTTAAAACCACTGAGTTCGTCCCCGGCAACCTGGCTCGTAGATAAGCCGCCGATAAACCCGGCTTTAAAACCCTGCGATTGAACAGTTCCAAAAAAACATAAACAAAAAAGTAAAAGAAGTGGTATGCGTTTCATAGGTATAGGAAATGTAAAAATAAAAAGGATCCCGCGTGAATAATAATAGTTCAGGAAATTTAACCAAAAAAAAAGAGACGCGCTAAGCGTCTCTTCTATTAGTCATGTTTCTGATTTCCACTATTAAATTCCGCCAATCTACTATCTTCTATCTTCTATCTACTATCTTCTATCTACTATCTTCTATCTACTATCTTCTATCTACTATCTTCTATCTACTATCTTCTATCTACTATCTTCATCTCCCTACTCTCTACTCCCTAGTCTCTACTCCATACTCATTACTATTTATTCACCATCAGGTTCTGATCAGCAACAAATTTCGTCTGCCTGGGATAATTCTCCCATTGCTTCTGCACGGCAACGACCTTGCGGTTCGACTTTTGTTCGAGGGCATTGCGTGTCCATAACAAGGGGAAACAACTGATCACCTGGTTGCCGTCCATTTGGGCAACTTCCTGTTCCCATCCGCTCCAGCGGAAATCGTCGTAGAACCTTTTCAGGTTTCCTGAAAAACAATAGGAAATAAATGTACGGTACATAAATCCTGTGGGCTTCCATTTAAGGCTGTTGGGACCATAATAATATACGGTGCAGCTATCGGGGGATTTGGAACCTTCTGATTTTACGGCATAAAGTCCGCCGAGTACATCGTCGGCTACGAGCATAAATGTATACGGCACCTTATTCGTTGTGGATGTCTTGCCTTTGTTCCATCCGGGAACATTCCTGTTTAACTTGCTGCTACCGGAACCGATAATCCGTATCCAGCCATTATCTACCAGGATACCACCGCTTTCGTAAATCACCGAACCGAGAAAGGTATTCGTTGACAATTGACTTTCTACCAATGCCGTTTCGGCTTTCAAATGATCCTTAGGCAATATTTCTACGGTATTCCTTGCAGATGCTTTCAATTCCAGGATGGCTTTCCACTCTGTACTGTTTGTATTCACAAGCTCCGTAATGGATTTCTTTTCCATGCCCTGCGAAAAGCATGCTGCCAGTATAAGCGCATAAAATGCAATAGTGAGTACAATTTTCTTCATCGGATTTGGTAATTAAACTGTTCTTGACGGTGGAAATATCACCCGTCGGATTTGAACAAATTACACCGGGAGGTCCTGCAAAAGGGATCAATCCGGGCATAAATCTTACCGAACTCCGAACGCAGGCGGGTAATCCCCTTTTTCCGGAATTCAGGATTTTGAAAATAGGCAGTGCCTTTTCTGGGAAAAACTTACGCTTGTAAGGGTCCTGCCTGGTATTGGCCCACAAGGGGTAGCGGTGAAGCTAGATTTGTTGGAACCCTTATTAATGTAACCCATGACAACCCAACAACATCGCATTAAACAGCCGCAGACCCTTATTTACTGGTGTCTTGCCCTCGTAGGCGACTATGCCATTATCGCATTCGCCTTCTGGATTGCTTACCTGTGGTCCTGGCCGGCCTATCCTTTCACACTCTTGTTATTAGGTATTGCCCAGCATCGCCTGGGAATCCTCGGGCATGAAGGCGTACACGGACTTATCTGTCAAAACAGGAAGTGGAATTACTGGATTGCGCAAATCGGCTGCTTCTGGCCTTTGCTTTTTGATTTTACGGCATATCAGAAATTTCACCAGCAGCATCATAAACATACGGATGATGAACACCAGGATCCTGAGCACCAGTTAAAAGGCGATAAATACCATTTGCCGAAAACGCCGATGCAGGTATACGGTGGATTTGTAATGGATTGTTTTGGATACTCCTGGAAAGAGTTTTTTGAAATGACCAGTTATTTTGCCAAACGCAGTCACCCGGCCTGGGCGATCACATCCTTTATCGCCAGCTTTGCCCTGGCCTTCTTCACCAACCACCTGGACTTCCTGATCCTGTTCATGGTGGCCAAACCGACGACCTTCTGGGCTGTATTCCGTTTACGAATTTATACGGAACATATCCAGGGTGTAGAACGCCTGCACCTTGCTGTATGGCAACGCCTGTTATTTGCTCCCCACAACATCTGGATTCACTGGGAGCACCATAAACATCCACAGGTTCCGTTCTGGCAGTTGCCTGCCTTGCGTAAAGAATACGATGACATGCCTTTGACGCAGTTCGATTCTTTACTGGTCAGCCCCAAAGACAAAAAGTCCCACAGCAACAACGGCGAATCCGGAATGGCAACGACGTATCCGGTTTAAGTATATTACCCATTAAAGCAAGCCGCCCGGCAGAAAGTCATCAGACCATCTGCCGGGCGGCTTGCTTTCGCGTAGGAAGAAAGAAGATAGAAGATAGTAGATAGTAGATAGTAGTTTCGTGTTGATCAAGATTGGAGCTAAGCGTTCTGAATCCAGGGTCCAGGGTCAAGAGTCCAGAGTCCAGAGTCCAGGGTCCAAAATCCAGAGTCCAATGTCCAGAATCTAGAATCTAGAGTCCGGAATCCAGAGTCCAGAGTCGAGTGTCCAGAGTCCAGAGTCCAGGGTCCAAAGTCCAGAGTCCAGAATCCAGTGTCCAATGTCCAGAATCCAGAGTCCAGAATCCAGTGTCCAGTGTCCAGAATCCAGAGTCGAGTGACTATAATCGAATACCTCAGATATTATATTTCCCCGGCGCCAGGATATTGCCCGGGTCGAAAAGTTTCTTCATGCCCTGCAGCAAGTCTGAATACTGCGCATCGAACCCGGGCAGATGCTGGTAAGTTCCCGATCCGCTCCGGTAGGGATAAAATCCATTCGCATACATGGCCTTTTTGCAGGCTTCGAAAAAAGCGTCCGCTTTTTCAATGGAAGCGGGATCCTTAGGGAATGAAATATTGGAAATCAGGATCAGCGTATTCGGATTCACAGCAGTAAAAGTGACCCTGAATTCATAGTTGTTTCGCCGGAAAAGTTCTTCCAGCAAACCCAGTAATTTCAGCACACTCTTTCCATCCGCTTTGCATACGGCATTGACCCACAGGAAGCCATTCGGGTAAGGTTTCTTCCCGATCGTTTCGGAAGTGATGGATTCATCATTCATCAGTGTCTTTAACGGTTCGTCGGTGGGAACGCCCAGGGCAAGCTCGTAAACATCCCGCAGGGAATCAAAGGCATTCGTCGCGTAAACATTTCGCTGAACCCATCCAAGAAACTGCATGATCTTTTTAGAAATAAACAGCAACCGGTATCCAGAAAAGTTTTTCCTGAATTGTCGCTTAATCTCTCGCCGCCTGGCCCTTACCAGTTGAGCGGAACCGTTGATGGAACCGCTTAAATTCCAGACTCCCGCCAGTGAATTTTTCTTGTCTCCCACAGCCCTGCCCTTATTCGCAATATGAACGGCGCTGTTTACAACGCCGGCCAGTTTGAGTTCCCGGATGACGGCAACAATATTCCCGATGTCGCTGTATTTCTTTGTTGTAAACACAAACAAATCCGACCGCTCCGGCCGTGGCATCAGCTCGAAAGTCAATTCTACGACGATACCAAAATTAGACTGGGTAAACAAACCGTCCAGCACCGGCCCGAATCCATAACGGTACGTATTTTTCGCGTCGGACTTCTCAAACCCCCGGAAACCCGTTTGTATCACCTGTCCGGCAGGCGTAACCACAACCATATTGATGATCCTGGCAAATCGGTTTCCGTAGTTCGTATGCCCGAAACCTCTTTCCAGCATATTGCCGCAAATGCTGGCATCCAGTCCTGCACCCGTTACATCCAATTGAAGCCTGGAATTTTTCTCCTCCAGGTACCGGTACATCTGCACCTGCGAAACGCCGGGTTCAATAACCGCATAACATTGCTCTTCGTTAATCTCCAGGATCTTGTTCATCCGGCTCAGGTCCACGATTACCTGGCCCCCTGCTGTGCCCTGAGCATCGCCGTAACCAAAATTTTTTCCACGGGCTATGGGGTAAAGCGCCAGTTTTGATTCGTTGGCAAATTGAAACAGGGAAAGGATGGATTCACGGGTCTCGGGAAAGACAATAGCCAGCGGCTGCACAAAAGTTCCGCTCATGCTGTTCCCGTAAGTATTTAGTAAGCCGGCATCATCAGAAAAATTTGCAGGGCCGAAAATCTCGACAAGGCGGGTTCTGATTTCGGGGTAGTTCATCTGGTATCAAAAGTCCGCGGTTGCAATTTGAAGGCAACAGGACTTGTATGAAGAGCCGGCTTTAAAACAAATTAAAATTTCAACCGGTTACTTTTTCGCTTGCTGTTTTTTCTTCATCAGCTTTCCTTCCTCCGTGATAAGCAAGTCATTGCCAATGGTCGTATACATCCTGTAATCGATGTAATCTTCATTCTTAAGACCGAACCAAATCGTAATGCCGATTTTCTTACCGCTCCGTTCCGTATTACAATTAAAATTCAGGTTGTATTTATTCATCCAGCTGCCCTCCAGGTCATAGACAGCACCCTGGTCGGTGATCATCTGGATATGCAGTTTCTTCTGGGCTGTATCGTAACCAATGACACTGTAACTCTCCATTACTTTTGGGGTATCGACTCCCTGGAACCTGCATTCCATTTTCACTGCCTGATTTTTAAACATCCGGGAAAAACTGTACGTAGTCTTTACATCGTGGGTAGTAACCACAGGACCCGTCACGCTGGGTATCGTGCCCTCCCAGTCACCCATCAGTTTGTCCATCCACTTTAAAGGTTCAGGGGTAGCCATTGTTTTAGCTGCGGGGGACTTGGCAGCGGGCGCTTTCGTGGCAGGTGCAGGGGTTGCCTGTTTCTTTTCGGTCTGTGCCAGGACTTGCGTTGAAAGCAGGAAAATTACGAGGAAAACGGATGTTATTTGAGCAATAGCGTAGCCGGTCTTAGGATATTTCATTGTTAAGTTGGTTTCTGATTTCTGTTATATTACAAATATACTAAACATCTTTTTACGCAAAAAGACGGAAGCCGGTTACAAAGTACATGATCCGGTCAACGGAAGACACCCTGCTCCCACCGATAAAATAAGAGAAGCGTTCCTCGAAGGGAAGAACGCTTCTCTCATTACAAAATCAATCCGGTTTTACTTAATAAGAATGATCCTGTCGTTATAGACGCGGTCGCCGGCAGTAATACGGTAAATATAAATTCCTGCAGGAATTTCGTTTCCGCTGAGCTGAACCTGGTAGGAAATATCCGCCTGTGCTTCACCTTTGTACAGTTCTCCTACTTTTTTACCGTTGATGTTAAACACTTCTACCGACACATGCGAAGTATTGGTCAGGGTGAACTCAATGGTTGCTGTTGAAGAGAATGGGTTCGGATAGGCATTGATACTGATGTCATCATCCGCTGCAGCCGTGCCGTAGGCGGTATGGATGACGGTCCGTTTCGGGTTGCCTCCACGACCGCCGGGAGGACATGCTTCCGGCTTCGTTTCGTTATGAAGCTGGAAGTCCTCTCCTACAAGATTTGCATTGGCCGGATCACCGGCAACAACGGCATCATGTACCCGGGTGAGTACCTGCGCCGGCGTATTGTAGTAAAACTGACCGACTAAGCCGCAGGAGTTTAGCAGGGCAGCTACACCCGAACGCGCCAGGAGCTCAAATTTTCCGCCGCCCAGGTTTAAAGCCTGCAGCAACGTCAGCGTGGTTGGGTATCCGGCTGCCGTCATATCAGCAGGGGTTAATCCGAAAGTAGTCATGAAAGAAGACCCTGCAGTACCGTTGCCGCTGTATGGGGCGCCCAATCCGAGTATGCCCGCTGCAATGCAGGCAGAAATAGGATCATTTGGATTATCCCATATACTGGTATGTGTCTTCCAGAATCCAAGCGTACATCCCCAGAATGGATTGGTGCATCCAAAGCTAATCTCGCAGGAGTCCTTACAACCACAGGCATTGGTAACAACAAGCCTGATGCGGACAGAGTCGCTGCTTCCGGATGTATAGGTAACGCAGTTCGTATTTGCGTTCGCGGTAAGAATCCATCCTGCACCGGAATAAGGAGCAGCGCCGGAAATAATCTTCCATTCCCAGGCAACAGCATTGGGTGTTGTCGCACACAGGATATTACCGGTTGTTCCGCAGACAGGTCTGATCACCGGAGCTTGCAGGGTACAGGTAGGCGCTGCATTGTCAAACGAAACCGAACGACTGCAAGTCGCTGTATTACCACAGTCATCGCTTGCACGGTATCTGCGTGTATAGACAGGCGGGCAGGTACCCGTTACGGTTTCTCCCAGGTACGTAATATCCACGGTCTGGTCACAGGCATCGCTGGCTGTTGGATCAGGCCAGGATGGAACAGTAGGACAGCTAATCGTCGTATTGCCGGCACAGGTAATGGTTGGGGCCAAATTGTCGCGAACCGTAATCGTTGCGCTGCAGGTAGCTGTGTTGCCACAGTCATCGGAGGCTCGCCAGATACGCGTATGAACAATCGGGCAGGTTCCTCCTGGTGTCGTGCTTACCACAACTACGTCTACCGTCTGGTCACAGGCATCGGATGCCGATGCTGTACCCCAGCTTGGAGTGGCAGGACAATCGATCGTTGTGTTGGCAGGACAGGTAATTGACGGAGCCGCGATATCCCGTACCGTGATGGTAGCGCTGCAAGTGCTTGTATTGCCGCAGTCATCGGATGCTCTCCAGATACGTGTATGAACCGTAGGACATGTTCCGCTCGGTGTCGTACTTACCACAACCACATCTACGGTCTGGTCACAGGCGTCGGATGCCGTTGCCGTACCCCAGCTTGGTGTTGCAGGACAATTGATTGTTGTATTGGCCGGACAGGTAATGGAGGGCGCTGCATTATCGCTGGCTGTTATCGTAGCGCTGCAAGTTGCCGTATTGTTACAGTCATCCGTAGCCCGCCAGATCCGCGTATAAACGACCGGGCAGGATCCGCTTGGTGTGGTGCTGACTACCGTAACATCCACCGTCTGGTCGCAGGCATCCGTAGCTGTTGCATTTCCCCAGCTAGGCGTACCCAGGCAATTAATCGTTGTATTCGCAGGACAGGTAATAGATGGAGCAGCAATATCGCGTACCGTTATGGTAGCGCTGCACGTTGCTGTGTTGCCACAATCATCAGAGGCTCTCCAGATACGCGTATGAACGGTTGGACAGGATCCGCTTGGTGTCGTGTTGACCACTACTACATCCACTGTCTGGTCACAGGCATCGGTTGCCGTGGCAGTTCCCCAGTTTGGAGTTGCAGGGCAATCGATGGTCGTGTTGGCGGGACAGGTTATGGAAGGTGCGGCGATATCACGTACGGTGATGGTAGCGCTGCACGTAGCCGTGTTGCCACAGTCATCGGAAGCTCTCCAGATACGGGTATGAACCGTTGGACATGTTCCGCTTGGCGTCGTGCTGACCACTACTATATCCACCGTCTGGTCACAGGCATCGGTTGCCGTGGCAGTTCCCCAGCCTGGAGTGGCAGGGCAATTGATCGTTGTGTTGGAAGGACAAGTGATGGACGGTGCTGTCACATCCACGGCGGTGATCGTAGCGCTGCATGTTGCCGTGTTCAGGCAATCATCCGTTGCCCGCCATATGCGCGTATAAACGACAGGACAGGAACCGCTTGGTGTCGTGCTGACTACCGTTACATCCACTGTCTGGTCGCAGGCGTCGGATGCCGTCGCAGTGCCCCAGGTCGGGGTGCCGTCGCAGTTGATCGTTGTATTGGCGGGACAGGTTATTGTCGGAGCCGTAATGTCGCGTACGGTGATCGTTGCCTGGCACGTAGACGTGTTTCCACAGTCATCCGTTGCCTTCCATTTACGTGTACAAACCTGGGGACAGGATCCGGTGCAGTTTGTACTTACGACGGAAATATCCACGCTTTGATCTATAGCGTCTGAAGCTGTTGCATCAGCCCATACCGGTGTAGCCGGGCAGTCGATGGTTGTGTTTGCCGGGCAGGTAATGGTTGGCGGAGTGACATCGGTGCTGTCATAAACAATCACGGAATCTATCACGGTACAGCCGCCGCCCACAGAAGCTGAAATATAATATTTGCCCGGTGCGGTGACTGTAATACAGCTGTCATTGGTTCCGGGGTCTACAGTCGGTATGCAGGCTCCTGTAGGCGAATTGGGGCCTTGCCAGCAATAGGTGATCGGGCCGGGCGTTGTAGCCACTGCATGCGCGCATAATGTCACAGATGATTGATCGCAATCCAGCGTTCCTCCGTTCGCTTGCACGTTAATATTCGTGAAAGCGCCGAACTGAACAGGCCCAACGTAATCTTTCAATTCAGAAGTTACGGAAGTTGAGGTGCGGGTTTTTACAAGCAGGTTACCAAAAATCTGCTGACAGGGTCCTACAGAAGGTGGAATGGCCAGGCCGGCTTTCGTGAAGTTAAGCGCGATTTCAACTTCCTGCAATTGTTCAATCTTTTCGTCAAAAGCTCCGGAGATCAGGCTTCCGATTGGAGGTGCAAGCGTAGTATCTTCATCTTTGTCGCCGTTGGCCGTCCTGTACACATTTACACGGGCCCAGAAAATCGTATCGTTCGTTTTGGGTCGTATCCGGATATATCCGAATGGAGCCGTTTCAGATGAATTAAAAAAGTAATCTGCTCCGCCTCCAAGAGGATCCGTGGTAGGATCGTTGTTGTTCGTCGTAAAGTCGAATAAACGGGTTGGAATCTGGTTATACTGGGTAATGCTGAACGGAGTGGTAAGATCCGGACCTACATGAGAGGTGTCAGCCCATACATAGAGTGCGATATCCGTTTTTTTTCCGCCGCATGAGTAATCCACTGTCATCAATACGTCGCCCGGTTGAACGGCGGCACCGGTAACCGTACTGTGATGTCCTGCCGTATGGCCACTGTCAGGGCCGCAGAACATGACGGATGAATTGATATTTCCGGCGGGATGGGAGAGGTAGGTATTCGCTCCAATGGCGGCGCCGCTGTAATCGATGCAGCGGATGAGCTCAAAATCCAGGTGAGAGTCTCCATTGGAAGTCATGGTAGTTGCATACGCATAGCCCCACAGCCCGGTATCGAGCGGAGAAGTGGCATTTACCACATTCTGCCGTATATGGGCTGCCACGTCTACGATATCCACTTTCGCCGGCGTAGCGGCAACACCCAGGCACCAGGACTTAGGATTGTGAATGTTTTTATCCGCTGTTGCACAGAAAGCGCTGCTGTCGATGGCAGCGGCACTGGCGTTGTGATCCCTGACTGCTACCGCATCCAGAAAGACGTTTACACCGGTCGCATACGGGACTACCGTAAAGCTCGGGTACGCCATGCGTTTAAAGATCATGGCGTTCAGGCATACGGGATCGCCGCTGCATGCGATCAGCTGGCTCCGGAATGCACCCATCCCCGTAGTATCTATGATTCCAACACCGCCGGTAGGGTTATTCGGAGTCGGATTAAACCAATCGTCCGAAGTGGCAGAATCAAGCAATGCAACGTTGGAAAGGGAACCAAGAATAGGATCTGAATTACAACTGGGTCCCGGGTAAAGGGGCGGGAACATCAATCGCCTGGCATACAAGTCGGCATCGATACCAAAATTCGCGCGGATATCCGTAGTATGAACGGATATACCGCCTTGCCCATAAAGGGAATTCACCAGCAATCCTTGCAGGAACAGCATCATCAGTGCGCATCCAAAAAACAGCGAGAACCCTGATGGAGTCTTCGCAGCGCCAGATGTTTTGAAATCACCACATCTGTCTTCGGAGAGTAAATTAGCTTGTTTCATGTCATTAGAATTAAATTGTTAATATGTGGATGGGATTTTGCTTGCAATAGCAATGAACAAACGGGGATAAAGGATGAGGTTCCTTCGTAATGAAAGCGCACCGCCCGATGAGCCGACACACCTCCTGCAGAGGGTCTCAATACGTGTTCGTTTCATGTGTTATAAAACTTGCTCAGGAAAAAAGAGCATTGGAAAATCTAACCGTTGTGAATCCGGTAAACACTAACACGGCGCTTACCGGAATTCGTATAACAAACGTATGTCTTAATACAATAAGGAACAATGCTTTACAAATTTTGTAGGCGGGTTTTTGGTGAACGGCTATAAAAAGATGGTGGCTGCAATTTTATTTTTCTCATGTAAATCCACCGAAAGCCGCATAAACAGCTGATTTCATATGGCTTATAGCCTGTAATATAAAGTTGTTCATAAAAAATAATTACAACTGACAACTTATCAACAGCCAGTCCTTTTCTTGGGTTTGAACTCGCTCTAACGTCCTACTCCCTTCTCACTGCTTACTCTCCCCTACTCCATACTCCATACTCCCTACTCGCAACTCCCTTCTACCTACTTACTACTACCAAAAAAAGCGAGGCGCTCTTCTGGTGAAGAACGCCTCGCTAAAGTGAAACCGGTTTAAGCTTTACTTGATAAGGATCAACCTATCGTTGTAAACATGATCTCCGGCATTGATCCGGTAGACATAGATACCGGCAGGTAATTCATTTCCGTCAAGTTGAACCTGGTAGGAAAGACCTGCTTCTGCTTTCGCATTGTAAAGCTCAGCTACCTTCTTGCCATTGAGGTCATAGATCTCAACAGATACATCGGAAGTATTGGTCACTTCGAACTCAATGGTTGCAGTCGACGTGAATGGATTCGGATACGCATTGATGCTGATCTCGTCATCGCCAACAGAAGTACCGAAGGAAGTACGGATGGTTGTCCGCTCTGTCCGGGTAGCTCTGCCTGCCGGAGGGCATGCATCGGGTTGCGTTTCGTTGTGTTTCTGGAAGTCGTTTCCTGCTACATTGGCATTGAACGCGCTGCCTGATACTACTGCATCATGTACCCTGGTGAGAACCTGGGCAGGTGTGTTGTAGTAGAAGTGACCGCTCAATCCGCAGGAGTTTAGCAGTGCTGCAACACCTGAACGTGCAAGCAGACCCCATGTTCCTCCACCCAGGTTTAATGCCTGGAGCAGGGTCAGCGTAGTCGGGTAACCGGCTGCTGTCATCTGTGCGGGCGTTAAGCCAAAGGTTGTCATGAACAAGGAACTGGCTGTACCGTTACCGCTGTATGGAGCGCCCAATCCGGCAATTCCGGCTGCGATGCAGGCAGAGATCGGATCGGTAGCGTCATTCCAGATAGAAGTATGGTTCTTCCAGAATCCGAGTGTACATCCCCAATATGGGCTGCGGCATCCGAAGGTAACATCACAGGAATCCTTACATCCGCATGCATTGGTTACAATCAGCCTGAAGTGTACGGAATCGCTGCTTCCAGCGGTATACGTCATGCAAGCCTGGTTGCCACCTGCGGTGATGGACCATCCTGCTCCGGAATATGGAGCCGGATCAACGATAATCTTCCACTCATAGGATACAGCATTCGCGCTGGTAGCGCAAAGCGTATTACCCGTAGATCCGCAGAACGGACGAACAACAGGAGCAGCCAACGAGCAGGTTGCCGGTACGTTGGTAACCGATACGGTACGGCTGCAGGTTGCAGTATTGCTGCAATCATCCGTCGCCTTGTAGATACGGGTTACGTTATAAGTACCACAGCTGATGTTCTGCGTAGACTCCGTGAACGTGATCGCGACAGACTGGTCACAGGCATCGCTGGCTGTTACAGTAGGCCAGGTAGGCGTAGCGGGGCAGGTAATCGTTGTATTGCCCGGGCATGTGATGGTCGGAGGCGTAATATCACGTACCGTGATGGTAGCGCTGCACGTGCTTGTGTTACCACAATCATCCGTAGCTCTCCAGATCCTTCTGTGAACAGTAGGACAAGTTCCGGTCGGAGTCGTGCTAACTACTACTACATCCACTGTCTGGTCACAGGCATCGGATGCCGTTGCAGTACCCCAGCTTGGAGTAGCAGGACAATCGATCGTCGTGTTGGCAGGACAAGTGATGGAAGGAGCAGTAACGTCGCGAACCGTAATGGTAGCGCTGCAAGTTGAAGTGTTGCCACAGTCATCGGAAGCTCTCCAGATACGGGTATGAACCGTAGGACAGGTTCCGGTCGGAGTCGTGCTAACTACTACTACATCCACTGTCTGGTCACAGGCGTCAGTTGCCGTTGCAGTACCCCAGCTTGGAGTTGCAGGACAATCGATCGTCGTGTTGGCAGGACAAGTGATGGACGGAGCAGTAACGTCACGTACCGTGATGGTAGCGCTGCAAGTTGACGTGTTGTTGCAATCGTCAGTAGCTCTCCAGATACGGGTATGAACCGTAGGACAGGTTCCGCTAGGCGTTGTGCTTACTACTACTACGTTCACAGTCTGGTCACAGGCGTCAGTTGCCGTTGCAGTACCCCAGCTTGGAGTAGCTGGACAATCGATCGTCGTGTTGGCAGGACAAGTGATGGAAGGAGCAGTTACGTCACGTACCGTGATAGTAGCGCTGCAAGTTGAAGTGTTGCCACAGTCATCGGAAGCTCTCCAGGTACGGGTATGAACCGTAGGACAAGTTCCGCTTGGTGTCGTGCTTACTACGACTACATCCACAGTCTGGTCACAGGCATCGGTTGCCGTAGCAGTACCCCAGCTTGGAGTCGCAGGACAATCGATCGTCGTGTTGGCAGGACAAGTGATGGAAGGAGCAGTGACGTCACGTACCGTGATGGTAGCGCTGCAAGTCGATGTGTTGTTACAATCGTCAGTAGCTCTCCAGATACGCGTATGAACCGTAGGACAGGTTCCGCTTGGAGTGGTGCTAACCACAACTACATCCACAGTCTGGTCACAGGCATCGGTTGCCGTTGCAGTACCCCAGCTTGGAGTAGCAGGACAATCGATCGTCGTGTTGGCAGGACAAGTGATGGAAGGAGCAGTTACGTCACGTACCGTGATGGTAGCGCTGCAAGTTGAGGTGTTGCCACAGTCATCGGAAGCTCTCCAGATACGGGTATGAACCGTAGGACAAGTTCCGCTTGGTGTCGTGCTTACTACTACCACGTTCACAGTCTGGTCACAGGCGTCGGATGCCGTTGCAGTACCCCAGCTTGGAGTAGCAGGACAATCGATCGTCGTGTTGGCAGGACAAGTGATGGAAGGAGCAGTTACGTCACGTACCGTGATGGTAGCGCTGCAAGTTGAAGTGTTGTTACAATCGTCAGTAGCTCT
>Ga0315912_10001242_pt1 | contig 32852 bp, 25 predicted proteins | sample VfabasoilMG_FD_204469 | JGI IMG/M metagenome (GOLD analysis project Ga0315912, IMG submission 204469) | Garden soil microbial communities collected in Santa Monica, California, United States - V. faba soil | ecosystem: Environmental > Terrestrial > Soil > Garden | place: USA: California...
CCTGCAACAGCACGTTGTCCGCCACCTGGAACGCCTCGGACAGCGACGTGCCCTTCTCCACCACCGAGAGCAGCCGCTCGTTCGGGATCACCAGCAGCGTGTCCACCTCGGCGCGCAGCTCCTCCAGACCCTCGTCGGCCTGGCGCATGCGGCGACGGCCCTCGAACTGGAACGGCTTCGTGACCACGGCCACGGTGAGCGCACCGGCCTGGCGCGCGAGCCGGGCGATCACCGGTGCGGAACCGGTGCCCGTGCCGCCGCCCATGCCGGCGGTGATGAACACCATGTCGGCGTCCGACACGGCGTCGGTGATGACCGACTCGTCCTCTTCAGCCGACCGGCGGCCCGTCGACGGATCGCCGCCCGAGCCCAGGCCACGAGTCGTGGTCACGCCGATCTGGAGACGCGTGGGAGCGAGCGACTGCGACAACGCCTGCATGTCGGTGTTGGCGACGATGAACTCCACGCCGCGCAGCCCCGCGCCGATCATGCGATTCACGGCGTTGCCGCCCGCGCCTCCGCAGCCGATGACCTTCAGCTTCGCCGAGTTGCTGCGATCGATCTCAAGTTCGAACGTGGACATGGGACCCTCCCTGGTTCGGGTGAGCGGTCGTCCTGACCGCTGTGCCCGGCGTGATGGACTTCAGAACAGGTCGGCGAACCAGTTTCGCAGGTCGAAGCGCGTCCGAGTCTTGGACGCACCCACCTCGACGAAATCCCCCAGACCTTCTTCCGACTTCGCGGCGTGCAGCACCAGCCCGACCCCCGTGGAGTAACGCGGGTCGCAGACATTGGCGGACAGGCCGCCCAAGCCGCGCGGCACACCCAGCCGCACGGGCATCTCGAAGACCTGCTCGGCCAGTTCGGCCGCGCCGGGCAGGAGTGACGTTCCCCCGGTCAACACGACGCCGCCACCGATCAGGGGCGCGAAGTGGTTCTTGCGCACTTCCTTGTTCGCGAGCGCGAAGATCTCCTCCATGCGCGGCTCGATCATGGACGCCAGCACGTGGCGCGAGATCTCCTTGTCCCCGCGCCCGCCCACGCCGGACACGCTCACGGTCTCGTCGCCGCGGACCATGGCGGCGAGGGCGGCCCCGGACTGGAGCTTGATGGCTTCGGCCTTGTCGATCGGTGTGCGCAGGCCGATCGCGATGTCGCTGGTCACGTTCGCGCCGCCGAACGGGATGATGCTGGTGTGGCGCACGGCGCCCTCGTGGAAGATGGCGAGGTCGGTCGTGCCGCCGCCCAGGTCGAGCAGCACCACGCCGAGGTCCTTCTCGTCCAGGTCGAGCACGGCCATGGCCGAAGCCAGCGGCTCGAGCGTGAGGTCGTAGACCTTGAGGCCGGCGCGCTGGATCGCGCGGCAGATGTTGCGCGCGCTCGTCACCGCACCGGTGATGATGTGCACTTCGGCCTCGAGGCGAACGCCGCTCATGCCGACCGGGTCCTTGATGCCGTCCTGGTCGTCCACGATGAATTCCTGCGGGATCACGTGGATGATCTCGCGATCCGTCGGGATGGCGATCGCCTTGGCGGCCTCGATGACGCGCTCGACGTCGGCCGCGGCGATCTCGTTGTCCTTGCGCGAGACGGCCACGACGCCGCGGCTGTTCAGGCTGCGGATGTGGTCCCCGGCGATGCCGGCGTGCACGCCCTTGACCTCGAAGCCGGCCATGCGCTCGGCCTCTTCCACGGCGCGCGTGATGCTGGCCACCGTCTTCTCGAGGTCCACCACGGCGCCGCGACGAAGCCCCTCGCTCGGGGCGTTGCCGATCCCGACGATGCGCATCTCGCCGTTGTGGTCCAGGTCGGCGACGATGCAGGAGATCTTCGTGGTGCCGATGTCGAGGCCGGCGTACGTCCTTGCAGCCTGAGCCATGGGGGTCCCTCCCGCGGTGGCTTCAACTCTCTCGAGATGTGGGTGCGGCGGCGGTGGGGGCCTCCGGCCTCGCACCGCGTACGACGATCTGGTCCTTGAATCGCACGTCCACTTCGCGGGGCGTGATGCCCTTGGCCGCGAGGTCGGCGAGCGTCGCGCGCAGCCCCGAGAGCTGTCGCGCGCCATTCGGCCACACCGGAGCGATCACGCGCACGCCGTTCAGCAGCACCAAGCGCGTGAGGCGAGGGTCGGAGACGTCCACCTCCGAGACCTGCCCGATGAGCCGAAGGGCATTGTCGCTCAAAATCGCCGTCCACGCGAGTCCCCTCCGGACCTCCAGCGTCTGGACCTGGCTGCCGGGTCGGTAAGCCGAGAAGTCCGGCCCTGCCAGCATGGGCACGTCGGCCACCACGCCGGTCTGGAGCGGCTCCAGCAGGACGCCGTGCGCGTCCAGTTCCCACGGCTCCCCGTGCTCGACCGCCAGTGCGGGCACGCGCTCCTCGACGCGGATCTCCACCGAGCGGATGCCGACACGCCGCACCTTGGCGCTCGAGACGCGCGGCTCGAGCAGCACCAGCTGGCGGGCGCGGTCGAGGTCCAGTGAAAGCAAATCCTGTCCCGGCTTGAGCGCCGAGCGCTCGCGCACGCGATTGGCGTCCAGGTAGCGCGTCCCCGTGACGTGGATGCGGTCCAGGACCAGCAGCTTCGCGCGCAGGTCGCCCCACGGCACCATCGCCAGCGCGCCCAGGACCAGCATGGCCACCAGCACGCGCAGCGGCCGGCGGAACGGCGACGTGCGCTTGGGCCCGGCCGGCGAGCGGTGCAGCGCCTTTCCCTGGTAGCGGCTCATGACCTCGCCCCCGTCGTGGTGCGGCCCAGCGCCTTCAGGAGCTGGTCGCCGAGCTTCGAGACGTCGCCCGCGCCGAGCGTGAGCAGCACGTCGCCGGCCCGCGCCTCGCGCACCGCGGCCTCGAGCGCCAGGGCGGCGGTGGGCGCGTAGCGCACGTGCGTGGCGCCCTGATCGTGCGCCGAGCGCACGATGGTCTCGCCGCTCACGCCCGGGATCGGCGTCTCGCCGGCGGCGTAGACATCCATCACCCACGCCACGTCGGCGTCGCCGAAGCAGCGCCCGAACTCGGCGCGCAGCGCATCCGTTCGCGAGTAGCGGTGCGGCTGGAACACCACCAGGACGCGCCCGCCCAGGCCGCGTGCGGCGGCCAGCGTGGCCGCGATCTCGGTCGGGTGGTGGCCGTAATCGTCGAACACTCGCACGCCGCCGACTTCGCCGCGAAGCTCGAAGCGGCGGCCCACGCCATGGAACGCCGCGAGCGATTCGGCGATGTGCGAGAACGCGATCTCCAGCTCCAGTCCCACCGCCACGGCCGCCATGGCGTTCAGCGCGTTGTGCCGGCCCGGCACGCTCAGTTCCACGCGCCCCAGCAACCGCCCTGCGGCTTCGACCTGGAACGTGGATCCCTGCGCGCGCAGCTCCAGCGCGGTGCCGCGGATCTCGGCCTCCGGCCGCGTGCCATAGAGGACGTAGCGCTTGGTCACCTTGGGAAGGATCTCGCGCACGTTCTCGTCGTCGGCGCACAGCACGGTCACGCCGTAGAACGGCACGCGGTTCGCGAAGTAGACGAAGGCCTGCCGGATGTCGTCCAGGTCCTTGTAGTGGTCCAGGTGCTCGCGGTCGATGTTCGTGATCACCGTGACGGCAGGTGCCAGGCGCAGGAACGAGCCGTCGCTCTCGTCGGCCTCGGCGACCAGGAACCGGCCGTGACCGAGCTTGGCGTTGGTGCCGATGGTGCGCAGCCGGCCGCCCACGACGATGGTCGGGTCGAGGCCGCCGCGCTGCAGCACCGCGGCCACCATGCTGGTGGTCGTGGTCTTGCCGTGCGAACCGCCGACGGCCACGCCGTACTTCATGCGCATGAGCTCGGCCAGCATGTCGGCGCGCGCGATCACCGGCACACCCGCCTCGCGCGCCGCGACCAGCTCGGGATTGTCGGGCCGCACCGCAGAGGAGTACACGACGACCTGCGCCATCTCGGCGTTCGAGGCGGCGTGCCCGAGGAACACGCGGCCGCCGAGGCTCACCAGCCGGTCGGTCACGTCCGTGCCCTTGAGGTCGCTGCCGCTCACCTCGTAGCCCATGTTGAGCAGCACCTCGGCCAAGCCGCTCATGCCGCTGCCGCCCACGCCGATGAAGTGGATGCGGTGGGTGCGCCCGTACATCAGTGGCTCTCCTCGGTCATCGGCTCTTCCGGTGCGCCGCGGCCGGCCGCGCCCTCGCCCCAGGCCACCAGCGCTCGCGCCAGGCGCTCGGCGGCGTCGGGCCGCGCGAACAGCCGCGCGTTCGCCGACATGCGCGACAGCGTCGTCTTGTCGGGGAGCAGGTGCGCGATCTCCTGTGCCAGCCGGTCTCCGGTCAGGTCGGCGTCCTCGATGACCACCGCCGCGCCGCGGTCGGCGAGATTCGCGGCGTTCACACGCTGGTGGTCGTGCGCGGCATAGGGGTACGGCACGAGGATGCTCGGCCGCCCGCACACCGCGATCTCGGCCAGCGTCATCGCCCCCGCGCGGCACACCACCAGGTCGGCCGCGGCGTAGGCCAGGTGCATCTTCTTCACGAACGCCAGCACGGTGGCGGGCAGTTGCTCGGCGGCGACGGCGCGCTGGACCGATTCGAAGTCCTCGCGGCCGGTCTGGAGGATGCACTGCACGGCCACACGGTTCTTGAGCTTGCGAAGCGCTTCCAGCGCGGCCGCATTGATGCGCTTGGCCCCGAGGCTGCCGCCGAAGACGAACAGCGTCGGGCGATCGCGATCGAGCTTGAACTCGCGCAGCGCCTGCTCGCGCTCGCCCGAGAGGATGTAGGCGCGCACGGGATTGCCGGTGATGCGCAAGTGGTCGCGGCGCGGGAAGTAGCTGCGCGCCTCGATGAACGACAGATGCACCTCGTCGGCGATTCGCGACAGCCAGCGGTTCGTGAGCCCGGGGATGCTGTTCTGCTCCTGCAGCAGCAGCGGCACGCCCAGCAGCTTCGCGGCGACCGAGACCGGCCCGCTCACGTAGCCGCCGGTGCCCAGCACCGCGCGCGGACGCACGGTGAGCACGAGCCACAGCGCCTGGACGAGGCCGAACAGGTTGACCACTGCCGCCCACGGCCATGTCCACGGCCGCTTGCGCGCGAAGCCGGCCGTGGCCAGCGTGCGCAGGCGAAAACCCGCCTCGGGCACCGCGGTCGCCTCGAGCCCTCGGCGCCCGCCCACGAACAGCACCTCGACGTTGGGGTGATGGGCCTTGAGCTCCTCGGCCACGGCGATGCCGGGGAACACGTGTCCCCCCGTCCCGCCCCCCGCGATCAACACCTTCATGAAGCCTCCCTGGACCAGCGCTGGCGAGCGAGTGCGTCCTCGTCGCCGTTCATCGCGCTGACCCGGTAGAGCAAGCCGGCCGCGGCGAGGTTCACGAGCAACGCCGAACCGCCGTACGACACGAACGGCAACGGCAGTCCGGTCGTGGGCGCGAGCCCGGTGGCGACGGCGAGATTCGCGAGCGCATAGCAGCCGATCTGCACGGTGAGCCCGCCGGCGAGCAGGCAGGCGAAGGGTTCCGAGGCCCGGGCCGCGGCGCGCAGGCCGCGCCACAGGAACAGCCCGATGACGGCGAACAGCAGGGTCACGCCCCACAGTCCCAGCTCCTCGGCGATGATGGAGAAGATGAAGTCGGTGTGCGCCTCGGGCAGGTAGAGCATCTTCTGCAGCCCCCCGCCCAGCCCGCGACCGAGCACGCCACCCGAGCCGATCGCGATCAGCGACTGGTCCAGCTGCCAGCCCGCGCCGCGATGGTCGAGCGTGCCGCCGAAGACGAAGCTCAGGAACGTCTGCACGCGCGTCATCATGTACGGATGCGTCGCGAGCGCGACCGCCACGATCGCGGCACCCGCGCCGATCGGTGCCAGGAGGAAGCGCATGGGCGCGCCCGAGAGGAACAGCATGAAGAACCCGGTGGCGAGCAGCAGCCCGGCGGAGCTCAGGTTGGGCTGCTTGAGGATCAGGGCGGCGACCACGGCGAGCATGACGAGCGGGGGCATCATGCCGCGCCAGAAGCCGAGTTGTGCGATGGGCCGGCGCTTGAGCCACCACGCCAGGAACACCACCGCGGCGAGCCGGCCGAGGTCGGTGGGCTGAAGCGACATGAAGCCCACCCGCAGCCAGCGTGTCGCGCCGTTCGACATGTGGCCGACCACGACGACCAGCGCCAGCAGCACGCAGGCGCCGGCCAAGAGCCACGGCGCCATCATCTCCAGGCGCCGGAGACTGATGCGCGAGCAGGCGAACAGCACCCCCACGCCCAGCACGGTGCGGACCAGCTGCTGGCGGAGAAAGTAGTTCGTGTCGCCGTAGCGCACGAACGCGTGGAACGAACCCGCGGAATAGACCATGACCAGCCCCACCGCCGTCAGCAGCAGCGCCAGGCCGACCAGCCAGCGATCGCCACGCCTCACGTGGTCACCCCTCTTTCCCTGAGAGCCGCGCCACTTCTTCCTTGAAGCGGCGGCCGCGGTCCTCGTAGTCCCGGAACATATCGAAAGATGCGCATCCTGGCGACAGGAGAACGACCGAGCCGGCGGCCCGGGCGGCCTCGAACGCCGCCTGCACCGCCTCGTGCAACCCCGGGGCGCGCTCCTGCGGCACCTCGGGCCATGCCCTCGACATGGGCTCGGCGCCCTCGCCGATCAGCACCAGGTGGCGTACATGGCGCCGCACCAGCTCCTGGAGCGGGGCGAAGTCCTGCCCCTTGTCGCGGCCGCCCGCGATCAGCACGACCGGATTCGCGAAACTCTGCAGCGCGACGCGCAACGAGTCCGTGTTCGTGGCCTTGGAGTCGTTCACGAAGCGCACGCCGTCCTTCTCACCCGCCGGCTCCAGCCGGTGCTCGAGCCCGCGGTACTCGCGCAGCACGGTGCGCAGCACCTCGCTCGAGGGCTCGAGCGGCAGCACGGTGGCGAGCGCGGCGAGCACGTTGGCGAGATTGTGCGGTCCGGGCAGTCGCACCTCGGAGCGCGGCAGGAGCCGCTCGCGGCCACCGCGGCGCGCCAGCACCAGCCACCCGTCCTCATGGAACGCGCCCTCGTCCACGGCGCGCGAGGCCGAGAACTCCGAGGGCTGGCCCGCACCGGTGCGGCGCGTCGCCACCTCGGGGTCGTCGGCGTTCAGGACGGCCCAATCGTCTTCGGTCTGGTTCGCGAACAACCGCTGCTTCATCGCCGCGTAGTGCTCGAGCGAGCCGTGCCGGTCGAGATGGTCGGGCGTGAGGTTCAGCCACGTGGCGATCGAGGGCCGCAGCCGCTCCACGGTCTCCAGCTGGAAGCTCGACACCTCCACCACCAACAGCCCGGCCGCACTCACCTGTTCGGCCACCTCGCAGATGGCGCGGCCGATGTTGCCGCACACCTGCACCTCGCGGCCGGCCGCGCGCAGCAGCGCGCCGGTGAGGTCGGTGGTCGTGCTCTTGCCGTTGGTCCCCGTGATGCACACGAGCGGCGCATGCGCCGCGCGGTAGCCCAGCTCCAGTTCGCCCAGGACGGGGATCCGCGCCGCGCGCGCCGCCACCGCCAGCGCATGGTCCGCGGGGATGCCCGGGCTCCACACCACGAAGTCCTGGCCCGCGAGCAACGACGCGTCGTCGCGCCCCCACACCAGCCTGACGCCCTCGGCCGCGAGTGCGCGCGCGGCCTCGGGAGCATCGTCGGCTTCGCGGCGGTCACACAGTGTCACCTCGAGCCCGTGCCGGCGCAGCAGGCGCGCGGCGGCGATGCCGCTGCGTGCCGCGCCCGCGACGAGGGCACGCGTGCCGGGGAGCGGATGCCGGGGATCGAAGCTCACTGCAGCTTGAACGTGGACAGCGACAGCAGCGCCAACAGCGCGCCCGCGATGTAGAAACGCAGCACCACGCGTGACTCCGGCCAGCCGATGAGCTCGAAGTGATGGTGGAGCGGCGACATGCGCAGGATGCGCTTACCGGTCAGCTTGAACGACGTCACCTGCAGCATCACGGACAGCGCCTCGGCCACGAACACGCCCCCCACCAGCACCAGCCAGAACTCGCGCTTGATGAGCACCGCGACCACGCCGAGCGCTCCGCCGAGCATGAGCGATCCCGTGTCGCCCATGAACACGTCGGCCGGGTGGCTGTTGAACCACAGGAAGCCGAGCGAGGCACCCAGCACGGCCGCGCAGAACACGGTGAGTTCGCCCGCGAACGGCAGGTAGCCCGTGTTCAGGTACTCACTGAAGCGCAGGTGACCGGTGAGGTAGCACATGCCGGCGAACGCGATCGCCGCGATGGCCACCAGCCCGGAGGCCAGCCCGTCGAGACCGTCGGTGAGGTTCACGGCGTTGGAAGCCCCGGTGATCACCAGCACCACGAACGGGATGAACAGCAGTCCCAGGTCCACGTAGTAGCTCTTCATGAACGGCACGTGCGTGAGCGTGGGGCCGGCGTTGGGGTCGGGCCACAGCAGCACGCAGGTGCCGACGATGATGCCGATCGCGATCTGGCCCACCAGCTTGTAGCGCCCGAGCAGCCCCTTCGGCAGTTTCTTCACCACCCGCAGCCAGTCATCGAGGAAGCCCAGCGCGCCCAGCCACACCGTGGTGCCGAGCGCCAGCCACACCTGCTTGTTGTGGAAGTTCCCGCACAGCAGCACCGGGATGACGATCGCGACCAGCATGAGCAGTCCGCCCATCGTCGGCGTTCCGGCCTTGATGTAGTGCGTCTGCGGGCCCTCCTCGCGCACCTTCTGTCCCAGTTTCACGCGCCGCAGCCACGCGATCATCGGCGGGCCGAGCACGAAGCTGATGAGCAGTGCGAGCACCGCGGCCAGCGCGGAGCGCACGGTGATGTACTTGAACAGGTTCAGGAACGACAGCCCCTGCACGGTGTGCAGCGGGTAGAGCCATTCATGGAACACGCTTCAGGCCTCCTGGGATTCGAGCGGGAGCCCGGCCAGCACGTCCTCGAGCGCCGCCCCTCGCGACGCCTTGAGCAAGACCACGACGCCGGGCCCGAGTACCTCGCGAAGCGCCTCGGTCACGGCGGGTTTGTCGGGAAACACGCGTGAAGCAACACCGGCGGTGCGCGCGCCGTCGGCGTAGTCCGCCGCATGCGCACCCACGGCCCACAGTTCCGCATCCCTCACGCTCGAACCCACCTCGCGGTGGAGCGTGGCGGCGGTGCTCCCCAGCTCGCGCATGTCGCCGAGCACGGCGATGCGGCGCGTGGCGCGCGGCCAGCCGGCGAGCGTGGCGAGTGCCGCCCGCATCGAATCGGGGTTCGCGTTGTAATGATCGAGCAGCAGCGTCGCGCCGGCAGCGTGCTGCACCTGCATGCGGCCCTTGAGCGGCCGGTGCGCGCTGAGCGCGGCGGCCACGGCCGCCGGATCCAGCTTGAGCTCGCGCGCCACCGCGATCGCGGCGAGCGCGTTGCTCACCTGGTGCAGGCCGATCAGCTGGAGGTCGATCGCCGGGAAGCCCGGCACCTCGAAGCGCGAGCCGGCATCGCCGCGGTCTTCCACGCGCGACGGGCGCACCTCGGCGTTCGCGGCCAGGCCGTACGTGATGACACGCGCCGGGCTGCCCTTCACCGCCGCGACCAGTCGCGGCGAGTCGGCACAGATGAACGCGGCGTCGCCCTTCCGGAGCGACCACGCCAGCGACGCTTTCTCCTTCGCGATCGCCTCGAGCGAACCCAGGTTCTCGAGGTGCGCCGAGCCGGCGTTGGTGACGACGCACGCGTTGGGCCGCGCGATGGCGGCGAGTGCGGCGATCTCGCCGGCGTGGTTCATGCCCATCTCGACCACGGCGAAGCGGTGCTCCGGGAGCAGGCCCAGCAGCGTGAGCGGCACGCCCCAGTGGTTGTTGAGGTTGCCCTCGGTGCGGAGCACGGGGCCCGAAGTCATGAGCGCGGCGGCGACCAGCTCCTTGGTCGTGGTCTTGCCCGCGCTGCCGGTCACGGCCACGAGCCAGCCGGGCCACAGCTCGCGCAGCTTGGTCGCGAGCCGCTGGAACGCGAGCGTGACGTCGTCCACCAGCACGAGCGGACCCAGCGGCAGGTGTTCGATGCGCGCGTACACGGCGCGATCGCACAGCGCCGCGCCGGCTGCGCGCGCGAACGCCTCATCCAGGTAGGCGTGCCCGTCGGTGCGCGTGCCCGGGAGCGGCACGAACAGCATGCCGGGTGTGATCGCCCGCGTGTCGATCGCGGCCCCGGTGATGCCCGACTTGAGCAGTGCTTCTCTCGCGCGCGGCTCGCCGGGGACGTCGCGCACGACGAGATCGCCGCCCGCCCATTGCGCGAGCTGCACGAGGGTCACGAGCGGCGGCATGATCACGCGACCCCCGTGTGGCCGAGCTCGGCCAACTGTTCGCGCGCCACGACGCGGTCATCGAACGGCAGCACCTGGTCCCCGATCGTCTGCGTGGTCTCGTGGCCCTTGCCCGCGATCAGCACCAGGTCGCCGGCCCGTGCTTCCGCGAACGCGGCGGCGATGGCCGCACGCCGGTCCAGTTCCACGGCGAGCGAGCCGGCGGGCGCTCCGGCGAGGATCTCGGCGGCGATCGCCGCAGGTTCCTCACCGCGAGGATTGTCGTTCGTCACCCAGGCGCGATCGGCGAGGCGCGCCGCGGTAGCGCCCATGAGCGGCCGCTTGCCCCGGTCGCGATCGCCGCCGCAGCCGAACACCACCCATACTCGCCCCGCCGTGTGCTCGCGGCAGGCGGCCAGCGCACGCTCGAGCGCATCGGGCGTGTGCGCGTAGTCCACGGCCACGGCGAACGGCTGGCCGGCGACGATGCGTTCGAGCCGGCCCGGCACGACGCGCGCATGCTCGAGCCCGCGAGCCGCCGTCTCCGGTGCGAGGCCAAGCGCGCACGCCGCCGTGTAGGCCGCGGCCGCGTTCCAGGCGTTGAACCGCCCGAGCAACGGCAACGTCACGCGGGACTCGCCCCCGCCCGCGAGGCCGTGCCGGCGCAGTTCCAGGTCCAGTCCATCGGCGCGCGCGCTCACCGATCCCAGGCTCACGCCGTCCCGCCCCGCCACCGCCTTCGCGGAACCGAAGCGCAGCACGCGCATCTCGCCGCGCTCGGCGGCGGCGGCCACGGTGTCCGCGTGCGGGTCGTCGGCGTCGAGCACCGCGGCGCAGGGCTTGTCGCGGCCGCCGTTGCGGCCGTCGAACAGCATGAGCTTCGCGTCGAGATAGGCTTCCATGGTGCCGTGGTAGTCGAGATGGTCCTGGGTGAGGTTCGTGAACACGCACACGTCACACGACGTGCCCCAGGCACGCCGCTGGGCCAGCGCGTGACTGCTGGCCTCGAACGCCACGCACTCGACGCGCGCGTCACGCATCTCGGCGAACAGCTGCTGGAGCTCCGGTGCCTCGGGCGTCGTGAACGACGAGGGACGCGACTCCCCCGCCACGCGCACGCCCGTCGTGCCCACCACGCCCGAGCGCCAGCCCGCCGCCGCGGCGATGGATTCCATGAGCCATGTCGTCGTCGTCTTGCCATTCGTACCCGTCACCGCCACCACGCGCATCGCGCGCGAGGGGTGACCGAAGAATCGCACCGCCGCTTGCGCGAGCGCCAGCCGCGGCTCTGCCACCTCGATGAACGTTCCGGTGGGCACGGCGAGTCCCGCCGCGCCGAAGATCGCCGAGGCTCCGGCCGCCGCCGCGTCGGCGGCGTAGCGGGCACCGTCGGTGCGCACGCCCGGCAGCGCGAAGAACGCGTCACCCGGGCGCACGCGGCGGGAGTCGAGGACGAGGCGCTGGATCTCGACATCGGTGGCGCCGCGCACGGCGATCGCGTCCACGCCGGCGAGGAGCTCGGCGAGCATCACGGTCGCCGCAGCCGCACGGCCACCGGCGAAGCGACCGGCGAGAGCGACGGGGACCGGGCCGAGCGCTGTCCCAGCACGTCGGATTCACCGGGTGAGCACCACAGCCGGCAGGGGCCCGAAAGCGGGAGCCGTGTTCCCGCCGGCGGTTCCTGCCGCGTCACGAAGCCGCTGCCCGAGATGCGCACCGGCACCGCGCGCTGCGTGAGCCGGCGCATGGCTTCACGCACCGGCAGGCCGACCAGGTCGGGCAACGATCGGCCGAGGGAATCCTGGGGAGCCGAGAGATAGGCGAGCACGACGGCGCCGCGTTCGACCGGTTGGCCCGCGGGCGGCACCTGCGACAGCACGCGCGGCCCCGACCCCTCGAAGCGCACGTGCAGGCCGTAGTCCGCGAGCCGGCGCTCGGCCTGCCGGGGAGGCAGCAGCCGCAGGTCGGGCGCGGTTACGGCGGGGACACTCGGCGGGCGCATCGCCACCGAGCTGTTCAGGTCGTCGAAGCCGGCCCACGCCATGCGGCGCAGGTCGAGCAGCACCTCGCGGAACACGGGGGCGGCGACCTGGCCGCCGTAATAACGCGCGCCGCGCGGCTCGTCGATCACCACCACGCCCACCAACCGCGGACGGTCGGCCGGCGCGATGCCCGCGAACGACGCGACATACATGCCGCGGCCGTACGTGCCCACCGCGGCGTCGTACTTCTGTGCCGTGCCGGTCTTGCCGGCGACGCGCAGGCCCTGGAGCCGCGCCGAGGTCGCCGTACCGCTGTCCACCACCGAACACAGCATGTCGAGCAGCGTGGCGGCAGTGGCGTCGCTGAACACGCGGTGCGAGGGCTGCGGTTCGGCCTTGCGCAGCTCGCGGCCGTCGGCATCCTTGATCGAGCGCACGAGCATGGGCTCCATGAGCACGCCGCCGTTGGCGACCGCGGCGTAGGCCAGCGCCAGCTGGAGTGGCGTGACGGTGATCTCGTGCCCGATCGCGATGGTCGGTGTCGAGCGCGCCTGCCAGGCGCTCACGGGGCGCAATCGGCCCGCGGTCTCGCCCGGGAACTCCACCCCCGTCATGCTGCCGAAGCCCAGCGCCGAGGCGTAACGGTGAAGGCGCTCGGCGCCGAGCTTGAGCGCCAGCCGGCCCATGACGATGTTGCTCGAATACTGCATGGCGGCGTGGAACGTGAAGTTGGCACCCTCGTGCGTGTCGTGGATCACGCAGCCGGGCACCAGCTCGGCTTCGCCGCTCGCCGCGGCCTCGAAGCGGTCGTTCGGCCGGGCGAGGTGCTCCTCGAGCACGGCGCCGCTCACGACGATCTTGAACGTGGAGCCGGGTTCGTACTGGTCGGTGAACGTCCAGTTGCGCGCCTTGCCGGGCGGCAGGTGCGGCACGCACGCGGCCGCCAGCACCTCGCCTGTCCAGGGGTCCAGGAAGATGGCGAAGCCGCGCTCGGCGTTCAGCGAATCCACGGCCTCGGCCAGGTGGTGCTCGACGCTCGACTGGAGATCGGCGTCCAGCGTCAGCTCGAGCGACGCTCCGTCGCGAGCGGGCCGGCCCTCCGCACCGGGCAGCAGCAGGCTCATGCGCGACGAACCCGTCGGCACCATCGTCACCCAGCCGGTGCGTCCGCCGAGCAGGTTCTCGAACTGGTACTCGAGCCCGTCCACGCCGACGTTGTCACGGTTCGTGCGGCCCAGGATCTCGGCCGCCGCGTCACCCAGGCGGTAGAAGCGCCGCGTCTCGTCCTCGACCACGACGCCCTCGATGCGCGCGTCGCGGATGCGCTGCCCCACCTCCGGCGGCAGGTCGCGCGCGATCCACGTGTAGCTCTTGAGCGAGCGCAGACGCTTCGCGAGCTTGACCGGCGTTTCCTTCGTGACCGGGGCCAGCACACGCGCGGCGGCCATCGGGTCGGTGAGCTGCGGCGGGTAGACAGCCACCTGGCTCACGCCCAGGTCGTGCGCCAGCACGCGGCCGCGGCGGTCGCTGAGCACGCCGCGCCGCGGCAGGAGCTTCTGGTGATGCTGCTGGTTCTCCCGCGCGCGCGCGGAGTAGTGCGCGTGCATCGCGGTCTGCAGCACGGCCACTCGCACCCACAGGCACGTGAGGCCCAGGAAAAGACCGGCCGCAGTCAGCAGCACCCGACTCTTGCGCATCTCCTTGTGGGCCAACTGTTCCCTCCATGGAACGGCGGTTCACGCAGACCGCCGGCCCCACTTGCGCGGTGCTGTGACGCGGCCGGTACATCATTCCGGACGCCGTACGGCGAGCGGATCAATTCACGCGTCGACTCCGTGCCTTCGCTTCTGGCACGAGCGACTGGAGCGCACGGCCCGCCGAAGCGAGCAATGCGGGCGAACCGTTGCGGTCCACCACGACTCCGTCCTCCTCGAGATAGTCCTCCGGAAGCCACACGATCTGTGCGGCATCCGCCGGACGCACCCCGGCGCTGGACGCGAGCGAGCCCACCTCGGCGCGCGTCGCGCCACGGTCGATCTGGGCCCGCGTCCACTCCAGGTCGTTGCTGGCGCGCTTGAGCGCGTCCGTGGCCCGGCCCGAACTCACCGACAGGCTCGCCACCGCCGACTGCTGCCAGACCTCGAGCAGCAGCATCGACAGCAGCAGCGCGCCGGCCAGGATCCAGCTGGGCTGGAATGCACGGGCGTCGGCGCGGCGCCACGACGGAACGGAATGCCGCTTGTTCTTGCTCATCTCGGCTTCCTCCGGAAGGCTCTCAGGCGTGCGCTGCGCGCGCGCGGGTTACGTCGGACTTCCTCGTCGGAAGGGGTCACCACACGGCGGGTGAGCTCCTCCCAGGGACCTGGCATTCCTTCGGCGGCGGGCGGCAGGCGGCGCGAGACCGCGCGCACGGGACCGCGCAGCGCCTGCTTCACGCGCCGGTCCTCGCCGGAGTGGTAGGCCAGCGTGACCACCACTCCCCCGTCGTCCATGACCTCGGGCAGCCACGCCAGCGCCGCTTCGAGGTCCGCCATCTCGTCATTCACCCAGACGCGCAGCGCCTGGAACACCGGAGCGACCGCCGACGGGCGCGAATCGCGCAGGACGCGGCCCGCAAGTTCGGCGAGTGCGGTGGTCGTCGTGAGCCGGCCGGCACGCGCCTCGGCGAGGATCGCGCGCGCCAGCGCCAGCGAGTGGCTGAGGTCTCCGTGCGTGCGCAGCACATCCGCCAACTCCTCTTCCGTCACGTTCTCCAGCTTCTCGGCGAGCGTGTCGCCGCGGCTGGTGTCCATGCGCAGGTCGAGCGGACCCGGGCTGCGGTAGCTCATGCCACGCGCGGGGTCGTCGATCTGCCGCGACGAGAGCCCGAAGTCGAAAAGTGCGCCGGCCAGCCGCTCCCCGAGTGCCGCATGCGCGGCGGGCAGGTCGCGGAACGTGCCGTGCGCGAACGTCACGCGCGCTCCGAACGGCTTGAGGCGCTCGCGAGCGAACGCGAGCGAAGCGGGGTCGCGGTCATTGGCGAGCAGCCGCACGCCGGGATCGGCCGAGAGCAGCGCCTCGGCGTGGCCGCCGTCGCCGAGCGTGGCGTCGAGGTAGAGTCCGGCACGGGGAGACAGGAACGCGAGTGTCTCGCGGACGAGGACCGGATCATGACGCTCGCTCACGCTCGCGGCCCGGGGCTCCCACCGGAGCCTCCAGCAGGTCCGCCACCGTGGGCCAGACCGCCAGGCGCGAATCGCAGCCGGCGATGCGGAACAGGTCGCGAAGGTAACGGCTCAGGCCGCACAGGCCCACGGGCGCGACGTGGGATTCGAAGTGCAACAGGGCGTCGGCCAGCCGCGGCACGAGCCGGTAGTCGATGTGCAGGAGCTGCGAGCAGTCCACGACCAGCCGCGACACCTGGCGCGTCGCCACCTCGTCGAGCATGCGCTCGATGCCGCGCTGCGCCGAGAGGTCCACCCAGCCGCGCAGCGACAGCAGGCCGACGCGGCCCGCCGGGCGCTCGAGCACGTCCAAGCGCGCGGCAGCGCCGTGGCGCCCGCGCGTGAACTGGAGGTGGAGCGACAACGACGCGACGCTCTCGCTCGATCCGGTCTGCGTGACCATCCGTGTCACTCGCCTCCCAACACCTTCTCGGCCAACGCATCGTATTCCGTCGCCTCCGTGACCAGGCCCGAAGCGAACCGGTCCGGCGACCAGATCTCGATGCGACCAACCTGGCCATGCAGTACGGCTTCCTTGCCGAGACCTGCATGGCCCATCAGTGACGGTGAGATCGTGATGCGTCCTTGCTTGTCCACCGCCACCTTGCTTGCACCCACCAGCGCCGTCCGCGCGAACGCCCGGTGGTCCCGGGGGCCCGTCGACAACCGCTGGAGAAGATCCTCGAGTCGCTTCCAATCCTCCTGCGCGTAAAGCCACAGGCAGCCATCGAGCCCGCGCATGAGCACGAACCGATTCAGCGGGGTCTTGCTGTTGCCGACCTTCCGCATCGAGCCCGGCACGACGACGCGATTCTTGTCGTCGATGGAATAGGTCTCGGTGCCGAGGAATGTCGCCATCGCTCCCTACCCCATGGGGAACCACCGCTCCCCAGCTCTTACCACGGTTCCCCACGGTTCCCCACCGCGGCGCAAGATAGGCCCTGGCTCCGAGGGTGTCAAAAGAAAAAAGCGGCCGCTCCAGCGCGGACACACTGCACGGGCGTGCAGTCACGCGGGGCGTCGTTCAGCGCACGGCGGCCACCGAGTCGTAGGCCGCCCAGTCGATGCGGTAGAAGGAGTAGACCGCGCTATCGGGCCGCGCCACGCCCAGATTGGGAAGTGCGGCGTGCCCCAGCGGCACGAGTGCCGCACGCCAGGCACTTCGCTCGAGCAGGTCCCCGGGGCGCGACGCACGGTCCACCAGGTAGTCGGGACGCGAGAAGCGCGCGAACTCGAAACGTGCGATCGCGTCCTCCTGCGGCATCTCGCGCAGCAGCGGCACCATCGCCGGCGAGACGAGGCCGGCGAGGTCCACCACACGGCGCTGCGACAGGTAGCCGAGCGCGCCGATGTCGGGCGCGGCGATCACCGCGTCGGCCGGCGTGTGCTCGGCGAACCAGTGACCCCACGGCACGAGACTCGCGCGCAGTCCCGCGCTGAAGCTCGTGACCTGCGGCCGCACCACGTTCTGCCACGCCCACAGGTTCTGCGCGAGCACCAACGAGATCACCGCCACACCCGTGACGAGCGCGCGACGCGAGATCCCCTCGGCGTGAGCCGGAGCCCCCTCCCCCGTCGCGGGAGCGAGCAGTGCGCGATCGAGCTGCCGCCACGCGAGCCAGCCGAGCACGGGCAGGAGCGGCACCAGGTAGCGCGACAGCACGGGCACGCCGCGGCATGTGTAGAGCACGGGCACCGTCACCAGCCACAGCGCCGGAAGCCAGCGCTCGAACGGCCGCAGCGCGGGTCGTGCACCTCGCAGCAGCGCGCCGACGCCGGCCACCGCGAGCACCAGCAGCAGCACGCCATCGGTGGTGGCCACGATCGCACCCTGACGAAGCAGCTGCTCCATCGTATAGGCCCAGCCCTCGCCACCCGCGGACTTGGCCCCGAGCGTGTTGGGGAACATCGAGCCGAAATAGCCGGCCGCGAATACCAGCCAGCCCGCTTGCACGAGCAATCCCGGCCACAGCCGGGTCACGGCCGCACGCGCGCCCCCCACAAGACCTCGCTCGAGCACGCACGACACTCCCCACAGGACGAGCAACAGTCCGCACTCGGGACGCGTCAGCGCCGCCAGCGCCCACAGCAGGCTCGCCAGTCGGGAGCGTGTCCCCCACGGGCGAACCGACGTGAACGCCACCAGCCCTCCCACCACCAACGCGACCGCGAGCGGGGTCTCCATGCCGGAGAGCGACCAGCGCAGCATCCACGCATGGGCCGCCCAGCCGAGCGTGGCGAGCGCACGCAGCCAGGGTGAGGCGAGCGTCTGCTGGAGGAGCAAGGCCCAGAGCCACAGCGCGGCGAGGGTGGCCGCAGCCCCGAGGAGCTTGGAGGCCAGCAGGCCGTCCACGCCCATCGCCATGAGGTCGGCGATCAGCACCACCCACAGCGGACTGGTGCTGCCGTAGACGCGCTCGCCGGTGTTGAACACGAAGCCCTCGCCCGCCGCGAGATGATGCGCGTACTGGAGATGGATGTACGTGTCGTCCGTGACATAGCCGCGCAGCGGCCACGCCAGTGCCGCCATCAGCAGCACGGCGGCGCACAGCACGGCGTTCTGGACGCGTGCGGTTTCGCCGAAAGCTCGCGGGTCCTGGCCGCGGCTCATCGCCCCTCCACCAGCAAATCGAGTTCCGAGGCGAGCCGCATGGCGAGCGCGCCACGCGTGTGCGACTCGAGCCAGTCCGGCCGCCGGCTGCCGTCACGTCCCGCGGCGCGCCAGCGCGCGAGCCGCGCGGCGATCTCCGCCGCGAGGGCTTCCGCGCGGCCGGGCTCGCCGACCCATCCGCCCGCACGGCGCACGAGATCGGCCGCCTCGTCCTCGCGCGGGAGCAGCGCCAGGATCGGGCGGCCCGCGTCCAGGTACTCATAGAGCTTACCCGGCACCATCGTGCGATAGCCCGCTCCGCGTGGCTTCCACAACAGCAGCGCATCCGCGGACTGCTGGAGCGCGCGCGACTCGGCGTGCGCGAGCGGCCCGCGGAATCGCACCACATCGCTCAACCCGAGTGCGGCGGCCCGCGTTTCCCAGTCGAGGTCGTACGGCCCGGCGAGTTCGACGCGCAGCTGCGCTCGCGCGGCAGGCTCCGCGGCCAGCACCCGCGCCAGCGCATCGAGCAACGTGCCCGCGTCCTCCATGAGCGAGAGCGTGCCGGTGAACGCGAGCGTGTAGTGCGCGGTCCCGGCCGCCGGTGGCGACGACGCGGCCGGCTCGAATCCGTTCGGCAGGTGCAGGAGCCGGCGCGGCCGTGTGGCCGGGCGCGCCGCCAGCTCGTCGGCGTGTGTGCGCGAGGCCGAGATCACCAGGTCGGCGCTCCCGATCACGCTCGCCTCCATCGCCGACTGGCGGGCGCGGTGCCAGCGCGTCGGCGGCTTGCGGAAGTGGAGCCCGACCCAGGGGTCACGGAAGTCCGCCACCCATGGGCGGCCCGCGTCGCGTGCGGCCTCGCGCGCGGCCAGGTGCGCGCTGTCGGGCGGCGAACTCGACAGCACCACATCCACGCCGCCGCGGGCCAGGCGCAGCGCCGCCATGGCCCCGGCGCGGCGTGCCCAGCCCGCGTACGAGTCCGGCAGCAGCCACCAGTCGGCGAGTGAGCGCAGGGGTGCGAAAGCGCCGCCCGAGCGCCGGCCGCTCGCGGCCTGACCGCGGAAGCGCAGCCACGCGGCGATCGCGCTGCCGCCCGCCACACGCAGCACCTCGGTGCCGGCGGGGATGCGCGCGACCAGGGATTCGTCGCGCACCCAATAGTCATGTTCGCCCGCACAGATCACCGTGCACGCCCAGCCGTGTTCGGGCAGGTGGCGCGTGAACGAAAGCACGCGATGCACGCCCCCGCCCGCGAGCGGCGGGTAGAACGCCGCCACGATCAGCACGCGCCTCATGACGGCACCGCCTCGGGCAGGGGCCGGCCCGCGACCACGCACTCGAAGCAGCGCTCGATCCGCGCCAGGTTCACGTGCCAGTCACCGCGCCGCGCGATGACTTCTTGATTCCGCTCACGCGCGCGCGCGGCCCACGCAGCATCGGCGAGTGCGGTTCGCACGCCGGTCGTGAGCGCGCCCGCGTCGCCGGGTGCGAACAGCTGCGCGCCGTCGCCGGGACCCACCCACTCGCGATTGCCCTCGATGTCGCTCACCACCGGGATCGCCCCTGCCGCCATGGCCTCGAGCAGCGATTGCGACGTGGAATCCGAATGCGAGGCCGACACGCACACTTCGGCACGCGCGAGCAGTGCCGCCATCTCGGCGACCGGGATGCGGCCGGTGAACTGGTAGCGCCCGGCAGGGAGTATCTCGCGCGCGAGCTGTTCGAGCTCCGCTCGCCGCGAGCCATCGCCCGCGAACACCACGTGCGCGGCTCCCGGCGCGGCCAGCAGCGGGGCGAGACCGCGGATCACGGTCGGCAGGTCGTACACCGGCTCGTGCATGCGCACGCTCGCGATCAGCCCGGGCTCGCGTGCCGCGGCGGGCCGGAAGCGTTCGCGATCCACGCCCCACGGCATCGCGCGCACGAGTTCCGCCGGCGCTCCCGCGCGGCGCGCCGCGGCGGCCAGGTTCTCGGCATCGCACAGCACCAGCGAAGCGTGCGACATCGCGAACCGGGCGCGCGCGCGCTGGAACGGATCGCGGCCCGCCGCGAGCAGCAGGTCACTCCCCCATGCCGCGATCGTGAACGGCCGCCGCCCGGCGAGCGCGGCCATGAGTCCGTAGTTGGGCACGTAGTGCGCATCCACGAGGTCGGGCTGGAACGCCGCGAGCGCTCGCCGGAGCGCAGGGACCGCGAGCGGGTAGCGCAGCACGCCCGGCAGCGGGGCCGCGGGAAGCGGCACCGCACCGAGGGCGTCGGGGCCTCGCTCGAGCGAGAACACGCGCACGTCGTGACCGCGTGCGCGGAAGTGCTCGACCCAGCGCTGCGTGTGCACCACCGAGGCGTTGGCGAGCGTGGCGATCCTCATGCGCGCTCCCCGCGCGGCCGTCCCCGGCGACGCCACGCCTGGGCACGGGCCAGCCAGCGGCCGGCCGCTCCCGCATGCTGCGCCGAGAGCCAGCGCACCGGGTAGGACTCGCCCGCCGCCCCGAGCGACGACTTGAATGCCGCCACGTGCGGCAGGCCGGTGCTCGCGCCGAGGTTCAGCCGCAGCCGGCCGCGTGCGGCCGCCCACTCGGCGACGCCCCACAACAGTCGAGCGAACGCGCCGCGCCGGCGCGCTGAAGGGTGGGTGCCGCTCCACCACACGAACGTCTCGTGCTCTCCGTCGAGCGCGAGCGTGGCCGAGATCACACCCTCGGGCGAACGCAGCGTGAACAGCCGCGCCACAGGGGACTCCGCGGGACCCGACTGCAGCAGCCGGCGCGAGAACTCGAGCGGCAGCGGACGGTGGCCACCCCAGTGCGCACTCTGTGCCAGGTGCAGCGCGTAGGCCGCATCGAGCGCGCTCGCGTCCTCCGCGAAGACGTACGGCCACTCCAGGGACTGGTCGAGTGACTGCCGCTGCTTCCTTCCCATGCGCGAACGCACCGCGTCGAGCCCGCCGGCCAGCGGCAGCAGCGCGGCCTCGAACCGACGGGTCTCCCCCGGTACCTGCTCGAGCGCGGACGGCTCGGGCGCGGGCGCACCCGGCCGGTAGAACGACCACGATCCGCCCACCGCTCCTTGTTCGCGCGCCAGTTCCGCGAACGCGCTGGCGAGCCGAGCGTCGGCACGTGCATGCGTGCCCGGCAGCGCCACCGGGGATCCGGGCAGCAGCCACGGCAGCGCGTGCAGCCAGCGGAACGGACCGCGCCGTTCGATGATCACGGGCGCGCCGGCCTCCAGGACGCCGCCTTCATAGGAGACGAGCAACCGCCAGTCGAACGACGCATGCGCGGCCGCGATCGCCTGCCAGAGCCCGGGCCGGTGGGCGGGTGAGGCCGCGAGATCGGCGGTCACGATCGCGTCCCACCCGGCCGGCACGTGGTCGAGCACGGCGACGCCCTCCGCGACGCGCGGTGCGTGGGTCACGGGCGCCGGCTCCCGTCCGGCCGGCGGGCGAGCCATGTGCGGCCGGTCAGCGCAGGACGACGACGCGCGAGGTGGCCTCGGCGCCGCCGCCTCGCACACGCACGAAGTACATCCCTCCTCGGACCTGGCGACCGTCCAGGTCGCGGCCGTCCCAGATCGCGGAGCCGTTGCCGGCGACGCTGAACCGGTGGACGAGGCGCCCGGTCAGGTCGTGCACCTCGCCCTGGTAGCTCGTCGCCTCCCCGCTCAGGCGCAGCACCATCCCGGCGCCGGTGAGCCAGGTCGGGTTGGGGTAGAGCTTCACGTGCAGCGCGGGCAGCACGGGTTCCGGCGGCGGAACGTAGTCGGGGTCGAAGCGATTCACACCGCCCGACGTCGCGATCCAGACCGCGCCCGAGGGCTCGGCGTAGATGGCGCGCACCTCGAGTGTGGCGAGCGGCGAGTTCTCCGGCGTGTAGTCCACCGGGGGCTGCCCGCGGCGGTGCACGCGCAATCCGCCGGTGGTGCCGACGAACACGGATCCGTCCCGCGTCACGGCCAGCGGATGCATGCTGGCGAGCGCGGGCGGCCCGGCGATCGGGAGCGTCGTGACGAACGAGCGGCTGGACTGGCGGAAGCGCCTGAGCCCGTCGGAGGCCAGCACCCAGATGGAATCGCCGTGCGCGACCAGGCCGAAGACGTCCATGAGGCTCGTGCCCGGCACGTCACTCAGCGTGATGTCGATGTCGAGGCTGGGCGGGACGAAGAACGTGGACAGCCCGGCCGAACTCGTGCCCTTGTAGCCCACCCACATCTGGTTCGCTCGGTCGCAGGCGAGTCCGCGGATCAGGCCGTTGCGCAGCCCGGGATGATCGGTGCCGTAGTTGCGCACGAACCGGCCGTCCGCCGCGTACAGGTCGAGTCCCTGCGGGTTGCCGATGTCCGCGCCGATGCGGTCGGAGTCCAGGCCGAACCAGCGTCCCGCCTGCGCGCCCCGCGTGGAGTCGGCGGCCGCGGCGTGGATGGTGTAGTGAAGGTGCGCGCTGTCGGGGTTACTGCTCGCATAGTAGAGGTGCTGGAACGCGGGCTGTGGCCGCAGGTCGTCGTCGTCCACGACCGATAGCGGGCCCTCCCAGAACGACACCCACTTCCGATGGGGGGGCGCCGGGTCCACGAGGATCGTGGACGGGAACGACGTCCCGATGTACGTCGTGTCGCACCCACTTCCGACACATCCGGTACCGCCGGCCGGGTAGTTGCGCCACACCCCGTTCTTGAGATGTCCCACGCCCTCGTTGTTGAAGCTGGCGTAGAGCGTGCCGTCCGACCACGCCAGGGCGCGGCAATTGTTCCCCACCGGTCCGGGCGGTGTGCTCGACGTCCATTGCGGCAGCGCGCGTTCGAGCAGCCGGCCGCCGGTCGAGCCGAATACGAGCGTGTCCAGCGCCCCCGAGACCGTCAGTGAGGGCACGATGATCGCGCTCACCTCGAGCGCGGCGACATCTCCATTGTCCGTGTTCGGGCTCTGCGGGAACTGAGCCCACAAGCCGGAGGCATCGCGGATGTGAGTGCCCGCCAGCGTGGTCGCGAGGATGATGCCGTTGTCGTCGCGCAGCCGGCGCACGGCCTGGCCCGCGCCCGAGGGCGCGGGGTTCTCGGTCACCCACGAGCCTGTGCCGGGCTGCCAGCGGAAGCCGCTCTGGATCGTGCCCCCTCCCGAGTTGAATCCGCTGATCAGCGCCAGCAGCGTGCGCCCGTCGCTGGCGATGCCGCGCACGAGGAGGTTGTTGAGCGGGAACGCCGCCGTGATGTTGGTCCACGTCCGCAGGCGATCGGAGAGCCGGGCGACATAGATCGCATCGGTCGTGCCGACGAACAGCGAGTCGCCGGTGATCGCGATGCTGTTGATGCGGTTGTCCGAGAATGGCGACGGTGTGCCCAGGTCGGGAACGGAACCCGCCACCGTCTCGCCGTCCCACAGCGCCAGCCCGCGCGTCGTGCCGATCCACACCGTGTCGCCCATCGCCTGCAGCGCCAGCGTGGTGTCCGAGGGCAGGCCGTCGAATGCGTTCAAGAGCGACCACTTGCCGTCCGTGTCGAGACGGCTCACGCCCTTGCCCGGGACCGCGGCGAACAGGTTCCCCGAGCGGTCGTACGTCAGCACCTGCACGTTGTTGCCGGCGAGTCCGCTGGGCACGCGGGTGATCCCACCCCAGCCGCCGTTCGAGCGCTGGAAGCGCAACAGGCCCGCCTCCCCGGTGGCGACCCACACCGTGTCGCGCAGCACGAGCAGGTCATTGCACGACTTCATGTGCAGGTAGGTGTCCCACTTCCCCTGCGCGCGAGCCGCGGCCGGCGCGAGCGAGAGCACCAGCAGGACCGGCAGCAGTGCCCGAAGGCGCGAACTCACCGCCGCGAGCATCAGAGCTGGCCCACGAGGTCGAGGAAGCGCAGCTTCCACACCAGCCCCGCCGCCTCGAGGATGATCTTCTTGTTCATCTTGGAGACTCCCGCGCGACGATCCACGAACATGATGGGGATCTCCTTGATGCGGAATCCCTTTCGCCAGCAGCGGAACGACATCTCGATCTGGAAGCCGTAGCCCTCGGTCTTCACACGGTCGAGCGCCACGCCTTCGAGGGCACGGCGGCGGAAGCACTTGAAGCCTCCCGTCGCATCGGCCACCGGCAGGCCGGTGATGATCCGGGTGTAGACGTTCGCACTGTAGGAGAGGATCAAGCGGGAGAGCGGCCAGTTCACGACGGTCACACCGTGCAGGTAGCGCGAACCCAGCACGACGTCGGCGTCCTTGGCAGCCTCGAGGAACTCGCCGATCGCCACCGGGTCGTGCGAGAAGTCCGCATCCATCTCGAAGATGTACTCGGCCCCGTTCTGGAGCGCATAGCGGAATCCGTCGCGATACGCGGAGCCGAGGCCCATCTTGCCGGGGCGCTGCAGCAGATGGACGCGCGGCGACTTCTCTTTCCACGCCTTCACACGGTCCGCGGTGCCGTCCGGCGAGCCATCGTCCACGACCAGCACGTCGAGCCCGTGCGGGAGCGCCAGCAGGCGCTCGAGCAACGGGTCGATGTTCTCGCGCTCGTTGTAGGTGGGGACGATGACGAGCTTTTCCATCTAGGTTGCGTTCTCCTCCGTGGCGACCGGTGCGGGCGGCAGGCCACGCCGGCTCGTCCACCATCCGGCTCCGAGCAGCCCCAGCGCGACGACGGTGCTGCCGATGGACAGCCACAGCCCGGCGATGAACGCCCCCGAGACGAACTTGAACACCACCTTGTGACGGCCCTGCGGGACGGCGACCGCGCGCAGGGCATGGTCGGCCCGCAGCAGCCCGGCCGGCCGGCCGTCCACCGTCACCTTCCAATCCGGGTACCACAGGTCGGCGAGACGCAACACCGCCGGGCGCGTGGCGTCCACCTCGACCTCCACCTCGTGCAGCCGGTAGCGCGTGATGGTCGCCGTCCCGGCAGGCTCGGCCTCGCCCGAGGGGATGCCGGGATCCGATGTGAGCCAGGTGAATCCCGCCGGGTTCCTCACCACCGCGGTCACGGAATCCAGGACGGCGCGGCCCGTGTCGGGCACCACCTGCCAGGCGCCGACGACGGTGGCGCGCGGCATCGCAAGCGCGTACTCGTAGACCACACCTCCCTGCCCCGTGAACGCCGGTTTCAAGAGCGCGTACCAGTCGGCCGGGATGTCGGTGGGCGAGACGGGCCGCGAGAACACCCAGTAGCGCGCGTTGAGCAGCGCCAACCACGGCAGTTGGTAGAGCGCGTTGGTCTCCATGAGGTCCTGGAACAGCTTGGTCTTCGCGGAGTGCCTGCCGCCGACGAGCCCGATGCCGAAGCCGGCCAGCCGGTTGTCCTGGAACAGCTCGGACTCGGGGAAGAACGCGCGGTAGGTGCCCGGGGGGCCGGCCTTCTCGAGGAACTCCACGACCTCGTCCCGGCCCGCGTCGAGGTTGCGGGCGACGGGTTCGCCGATCGTGGGCTGCATGACGTTTCGGCTCACCGGCCACAGCTCCGAGAGCAGCAGCACGAGCGTGATGACCGAGGCGAGCGCGATGGGCAGCTTCCCGCGCCGCGCGAACCACGCCACCGCGGTGAGCCCCAGTCCAAGAAAAGCCACCTTGCCGAGATCGCCGGTGAACATCGCGAACGCGGCGCGCGCCGCCTCGGCACCCATCCGCGGCTGCTGGCCGAGCGCCGACGTGACGTACGCCCCGCGGAGCGATTCGGCGCCGAACAGCGCGAACAGCCCGAGCAGGCCCAGCGCGACCGCCACGCCGCCGATCACGCGGTCCACCAAGTCGGGCTTGGCCTTGTCGCGACCGGGTTGCACGAGCACGCCCCAGCCCCACGCCGCGGCCAGCCCCATGCCGAGCTGGAACAGGATCAGCACCATCACCGGGATGCGGAACTTGTTGAACAGCGGCAGGTGGTCGTAGAGCATTCCATAGAGCGGCGTGTGACGGCCGAGGCTCACGACCAGCGCGAACGCGGCGATCGCCCCGGCGAAGATGCGTGCGGCGGTCTCGCCCCCGCCCCGGCCCGCGAACCCGAGCGCCGCGAGCAGCACCACGATCACACCCAGGAACGCGTTCGGGTAGTCCGTGAACGGCATCGAGCCCCAGTAGGTGGGGCCTCCGAAGCCGACGAAGTTCGGGAACACGATGCTGGGCAGCTCGTGCACGCCCATGCTCCACGACGTGGCGTAGCCGAAACCCGTGCCGCCGTTGTCGGATGCGCCGCGCATCGAGTACTGCGTGTAGTCGCGCAGCGGCAGGTTGTAGACCCCTGCCACGCCGAACGCGAGCACCGCCGCCCCGGCGATCGCCGCCGCGCGGATCGCGAGCGTGGGCAGCTCGCCGGGCTTGCGCGCGGCCATGCCCAGCATCACCGCGGTGTACATGCCGATCGCGATCCAGGTGTAGAAGCAGATCTGCACATGCCCGCGCAACAGCTGGAATCCACCCGCGAGGGCCAGCCAGCCGAGTTCGGGCAGCGTGCCCTTGCGCATCCAGCGCGCGGTGAGCCACAGCATGAGCGGCAGGTAGGCCGAGTCCACGAGCTGGCTGCCATGGCCGTGCGAGCCCACCGCGACAAGATTGGGTTGGAACACGAACGCCACGGCGCCGATGAGGGCGCCCTCCGGCCGAGCACCCCATTCCCGCGCGAGCAGGAACATGAACAGCCCGCCGAGGAAATAATAAAGGAGTAGCCACGTCAGCTCGGGCAGGGGCAGCACCTTCTGGAGCAGCGCGAGCGGCCAGTCCGGCGGGTAGATGAGCGGGTTGTAGGCCCCCGAGCCGAACGACGGCATCCCCAGGAACACGAACGGGTTCCACAGCGGGTAGACGTGATCGCGCCACAGCGATTGCTCGCCCATGCGCACGAACCCCACCGGGGCCGTGGCGTCGGGCGAGACGAACGTCCGCCCCTCGAGCGAGACCTCGTGGAAGAACACGAGCGTGAGCAGCGCCACCACCACCGCGGCCCACGCCGTGGTGAGCGTGAATCCCTTCGGGTGGCGGGTAGCTTCTGGCTTGCGGCTCATGCGGGGGTCTCCTCGGGTCATGCGGCAGCGAGCCTCGCTTCGATCTCGGCCACCATTCGCGCGGCGAGCGCGTCCCAGTCGTGCCCTCGGGCGATCGCGCGACGGCGAGCGGGGTCCGGCGGGGTGTCGAGCACCGCGGCCAGCGCGCGCTCCATCCCCGCCGGGTCGGCGGCGAACTGCACGTCGGTCCCGCTGGGGTCGAGGTCCAGCAGCGGCGAGGTGATGACGGGGCATCCGGCGGCGAGGTACTGGTAGACCTTGTTCGGGTTGATCCCCTTCACGTACGGGTCTTCGGCCCGGAACGGGATGACGCCCACGTCGAGTCCCTGCATGTACGCCGGCACCTCGGCATAGGGCCGCGGGCCCAGCACCGCCACGCCCTCTCGGCGGGCGAAGTCGGCCACGGCCGCATCGGTCGCCGGCGTGCCCGGCCCCACCAATACCACGGTGCCCCCGCGCCGGTTCCGTCGCAGCGTCTCCAGCAGCTCGAAATCGAGGAAATGCGAGAGCAGCCCGACGTAGCCGATACGCGGCGCGGGCAGGGCCGCCAGGTCGGCCGGCAGCGGCCGCGGCGGCTCGAAGTGCGACATCTCGACTCCGTTCCCGATCAGGATCAAGGGGCGGTCGGTCTCCGAGGCCAGCAGCCGGCGGTAGTGCTCCGAGACGACGAACACCCCCTGCACCTGCGCGAGCGTGCGCCTCAGGTAGGGCCCCGCCCAGTGGGGAGTGGCGGAGAACTGCAGGGGGTGGTCGTTGAAATCATAGAGTAGCAACTTCCGGCGGAGCCGAGAAAGCAGCCCCGGGGCGTAGATGTTGGAGGCCAGGACCACGGGCTCGCGCTCCACGCCCAGCCGGCGGAGCATGCGGTTCAGGTACAGCTCGGCCCCGAGCTCGATCAGCGCCCGGCCGGGCGCGGTCGCGGTGACGGCGTTGTAGAACGGCTGCGTCGTCCCGGGCTTCAGGAACGGCACCGTGAACACGGTGACCCGCCCCTCCTGCCGGGGCTGCCACGGATCGTCCGCCCCGAACGCCGGCGGCTGCGCGAAGAACACGCGCCAGTGCGACGGGAAGCGCGACAACAGGAACTGCTTCCGCGTGCGGAAGTATCCCCAGCGGACCTCGGACAGGACGAGAAGGTCCAAGGTCAGTTCGAGGTCACACCCGCGGCGAGGTCGGCCTCGTGGTGCGCGACCGCCTCGGTGTAACCGAGGTGTCGTCCCGCCGAGACCGAGGGATCCGCCGGACGGCCGGTCACGCGCGGGTCGCGTTCGAGGTAGTGCTGCGACCACGCCTCGAGCGAGAGCCAGCGCCACACTTGCAGGCCGATCTCGCGGCGACCGGCGAGGAAGTCGTCCAGCGCCGGCTCGAGCACGCCAGCGTTCACCCAGTCCTGGAACGGCCCGCTGCGTCCGAGGCGGCGACGGGCCTCGGCGGCGTGCCGCCCGCGCAGCCACAGGTCGGCCGGGGTCTCGAAGCCCATCTTGTCGCGGCGCTCGAGCACCGCCTTCGGCACGCGGTCGCCGAGCGCTCGACGCGCGATCGCCTTGGTCGTCGTGCCGTCGAGGCGTTGCGGGTCGGGCAGCGAGAACGCCAGCTCGACCAGCCGGTAGTCCAGGAACGGCAGCCGTGTCTCGATGGCGAACGCCATGCTGCTCCTGTCCTCGTAGCGAAGCAGGCTCGGCAGCTGTCGCACCGTCGTGTCGAATGCGAGCTGGTCCCACAGCGACGAGCGCGACGAGTGGCGCGCGCCCGGCGCCTGCGACGCGACGCGGCGCAGGCCGTTCGAGAGCACGCGGTCCTTGCCCTGCCCGAAGCGGCCGCGCAGCTCGGCCACGAGTGGTGCGGGCAGCCAGGGTTCGAACGTGTGCAGCAGCGTGGTGGCGAGGCCGAGCCGGTCGGAGACCGGACCGAACAGCGAGCGGAAACCCGCCCAGTCCCCCGCCGCCGCGAGATCGCGCAGCCGTGCGGGCAGGTAGCGGAAGTAGCCGGCCAGCGTCTCGTCGCCGCCCTGGCCGTCAAGCAGGACTTTGAGATGTTGCTGGCCTCCGGACTGCGAGTGCTGCCCCGCGGCCAGCTTCATGACGTGCCACTGCGAGTACACCCCGGGGCCGGCGGTGGGCTCGCCCTGCTGGTCGGCGAGCGTGTCGAACACGCTCCACAGGTCGGAGCCGTCGGGTACGACCACGTGTGACCTGGCCCCGCTCGCTTCGGTGACCGCGCTCACGTAGGCGCGCTCGTCGAACGCGGGGCCCTCGTCGTAGGCGCACGTGAACGCATGCAGCGGTTTGCCCGAGAGCTTCGCCGCGGTGGTGAGTACCGCGCTCGAGTCGAGCCCGCCCGAGAGGCAGGAGCCCACCTCCACATCGGCGCGCAGGCGCAGCCGCACGGCGTCTGTGAACAGCTCCGAGAACTCGCGCGTCAGCTCGTCGGGGCTGCCGCTCGCACGGCGGTCGGGGTCCAGGCTCCACCAGCGTTCGGTGCGGAAGCCGTCCTCGCCGACGGTGAGGAAGTGGCCGCCGGGCAACTGGTGCAGTCCCTCGAAGAACGTGTGCGTCTCGTGGTCCACCCAGTCGAGCGCCAGCAGGTCGCGCACCGCGGGCAGGTGCGGCTGGATGCGCCACGGCTGCGTCAGCACCAGCGCGCGCGCCTCGGACGCGAACGCGAACGTCTGGCCGTCGAACTGGTAGTAGAACGGCTTCACGCCGAAGCGGTCGCGCGCGCAGAACAGGTGCCGGCGCTCGGCGTCCCACAGCGCGAACGCGAACATGCCATTGAACCGCTGGAGGCAGTGCTCGCCCCAGGCACGGTACGCCGCGAGGATCACCTCGGTGTCGCTGCGGCCCGTGAAACGCTGGCCGGACTTCTCCAGCTCGGCGCGCAGTTCGACATGGTTGTAGATCTCGCCGTTGTACACGATCCACTGGCGTTCGCCGGGGCCCGACATGGGCTGGTGCCCGGTGGGCTCGAGGTCCACGATCGCGAGCCGGCGGTGCGCGAGCCCCACGCCGTAGCGCACGGTCGCCTGGTTGCCTCGCGCCAGGCCCGGCGCCCACGGCAGTCCCGAGCGGAACACATTCGCAGGCGTGTCGGCGCCTCCGTGCGTGAACGACTGCCCTCCCACCGGGTCGATGAGCACCAGGCCCTCGTCGTCCGGGCCGCGGTGGCGCAACAGCCGCGACATGGCCTGCAGCCGGCCGAGATCCGCGCGTCCCTGTCGGTCATAGAGTCCGGCGATGCCACACATGTCGTCCGCCTTTCGTCGCTTCGCTCGACTTCAGGGCGAGGCCGGCCGGTGCCGCACCGAACCCGCGTCCTTCCACACGTCACTCTTCCATGCCAGCAGCGCGAACGCCACCACCGCGGTGATGCGCAGGGCCACACCCGCGGCCCCGTCCGGGGAGGCGTGCACCGTCACCACCCCGAGCCCCACGCCCGCCGCGAACAGCGCCGCGAGCCGAGCTCCGCGATACGGCAGCGGGTGCAGCCTTTGCGCGATCGCGTACGTCAGCACGGCGGACGCGGTGTGACTCGCGAACGTCGCGGCCGCCGCACCCTCGGCGCCCAGTCGGGGCACGAGCCACGCGTTGCCCACGACCGAGACGAGTGCCGCTCCGCCGGCCGAAAAGCCCAGCCAGTGGTTGCGCAGCGACAGGTTGATGCCCAGAGCCGCGACATAGTAAGCGCCCTGCGCGACCGCGGCAAAGCACAGCCACAGCGCGGGTTGGGCCGCCATGGCGTAGTCGCGCGTGGCCAGCAGCCGGATCCCGAGCGGCGCGATCAACGCGCACGCCAGCGCGCCGGCCGACGCGATCGCGACATAGAGCCCGAGCACGCGGGCATAGAGCCGCGGCGCGTCGGGATCCTGGGCCCTCGCGAACGCGAACGGCATGAACGCCAGCTGGAACGCCGACACGCCCATGGTGACGACCGCGAAGAACTTCATGGCCAGCGCATACGTGCCCACTTCGTCGAGTGACGCGTAGCGCTGGAGCGACCAGCGGTCCACCGCGCCGATCACGCCGTAGGCAAGGGCCAGTGGCACGAGCGGCAGTCCGTAGCCGAGCATGCGCCGGAGCACGGCACGATCGAAGCGAGGCCGCAGGTGGTGGCGGCACAGCACCAGCCCCAGCACCGAGGCGATGACGTCCCCGGCGAGCTTGCCGTACAGCACCCCCGCCACGCCGAGGTCGCGGCCGAGTACCAAGGCCACGGTGAACCCGCCCACCAGCACGGTCTGGGTGACGTTGAGCGTGATGAACTTCCACGGCTGGAACGTGACGCGGAGCAGGTCGTTGCACCACAGGGTCACGAGCGTGAACGGCAGCGTGATCGCACCCAGCCGCAGGTACTTGATGTACGCCTCGCCTCCCAATAGATGCGTGGCGAGCGGCCCGGCAGCGAGCGCCAGTACGATCGAGACCACGCCCGCGCTGGCGATGCGGAACAGGAACGACGTGGACGTCATGGTGACGCGCGCGCGTCGGTCCGGCTCGTGGTAGAAGAACCGCGCCAGCGCGCCGTCCATCCCGAACACCAGCAGCAGCAGCAGGCTCGCGGAATAGCCGGTGACCAGTTCCGCCACGCCGTACTGCTGCTTCAACAGCACGCGCGTGAGCACCGGCACCAACAGCAGGTTCACCGCGCGCCCGCTCACCTGCCCGAGCCCGTAGACCAGCGACTCGCCGGAGAGCTGGCGCAGCGATTGGCGCAGGTTCACGGGGTCCCGAGCCCGCGATAGAGCTCCACGAGCCGACGCGCGATCACGTGCGACTCGTGCTTCGACTCGACCCAGGCGCGGCCGGCCTCGCCGAGTGCTCGTCGCCGCGGCGCGTCGGTGAGCAGGCTCGCCAGCTCGTCCGCGAGCGTGTCCACCGTGATGCGCACGACCGGGCAGCCCGCGGCGCGCGGCTCGAACTCGGGCCGCACATAGGCGAGCGCCGGCCGCGCGAGGGCCATCGCCTCCACCGCCACCATGCCGTACCAGCCCATGAACACCTGGTCCACGAGCACGTCGGCGTCGGCGAGCAGCGTGCGCAGCTCGCGCCACGGCAGCTTCTCGACGGTGCGGAACTCTACGCCGGGGAACCGCGGCCGCAACTTCTCGAAGACCGCCTCGATGTGCGGCGTGCCCTTGATGAGCCGGTTCGTGGGTGCGTGCAACACGAGCTTCGGCGTGTCGCGGAACGGCCGCGGCTCGTAGTCCGGGAGCCAGCAGGCCACGTGCACCTGTTCCGCGCCGGGCACACTCTCGAGCAGGTCGGGTGTGGAGACCAGGCGTTTCTCGCCCGCGGTCGCACGCAGGATGCGCTGCTGTCGAGCCGGGATGCAGAATGGATCGCACTCGCAGCAGGTGGACCAACGGTGCGTGGCCAGCATGTGCGCGCGACTGCGCACGTCGCAGCCGTGGAAGTGGAATACCAGTGTCTTGCCGAGTGCTCGATAGAGCGGCAGGTCGAGGTTGTGCGGCGGGATCAGCGTGCGCCCGAAGTGGAAGTGGAACACGTCGTGCCGTCCGATGTGACGTGCGACGAGCCCGGCGTAGCCCGCGTAGCGCGGCAACACCGGCATGTCGTCGAGCGGCGGGGACTCGTCCGGGTGGTACTGCGCGAAGGTGGGATTGGTGGCCAGCGACCACGCCTCCACGCCGAGGTCGCGCAGCGCGCGCGCCAGGATGCTCGGCTGCCCTGCGATCTCGGAAGGCGCGTGGAGGACGCGAAGCGTCACCGCGGGCTCCCGAACGGGTTCGGCTTGTCGCAGTAAGGACACAGCCACCCGGTGCCGTCGCCGGGGCCCACGACCGCGTGCTCGCCGCACTCGCGGCAGACGTGCGTCACGCGCCGGAAACCCCGCTCGCCCACCT
>Ga0315912_10001243_pt1 | contig 32810 bp, 25 predicted proteins | sample VfabasoilMG_FD_204469 | JGI IMG/M metagenome (GOLD analysis project Ga0315912, IMG submission 204469) | Garden soil microbial communities collected in Santa Monica, California, United States - V. faba soil | ecosystem: Environmental > Terrestrial > Soil > Garden | place: USA: California...
TGAGACATCGCCCGTGAGAAATTCGGTCCCGAAGCGTTCCGCCTGTGCGCGCATGTCCTTCATGAGCTCCGGGCCCATGATGCCCTTGGCGAAACCTGGGTAGTTCTCCACTTCCGTCGTGGTGGTCAGCTGTCCGCCGGATTGCCAGCCTTCAATAAGGAGCGGCGACAGGTTGGCGCGAGCGGCATAGATGGCGGCGGTCAGTCCGGCAGGCCCTGATCCAATGATGACGATATTGCGCATGCCTGGACTGTATCACAGTAAGGGAAGGAGACGGTAGAAGCTGTCGGCCCGGTTAAGAAAACATTGTGAGCTGTTTGAATAGGTGCGCAGTCTGTTTGCGGAGTTGGCTCAACGGCAGAGTCCCGTCGATTACGTGATCGGCCAATCGGATTTTCTTCGACAATGGCATCTGGCTCTTGATGCGCCGGATGGCTTCGGCACGCGAGAGACCGTTTCGTGATTTTAGCCGGGCGATTTGAGTTTCTCGGTCGGCGGTGATGATGAGGGTTGTGTTCACTCGCTTATCGATGCCGGCTTCGAACAACAGCGGGACGTCGTAGATGACGACGGCGTTGGGGTTGTTCCGGGCGGCTTCTCTGGTGAGGCGTTTTTGTTCCCGTGCCACTCGGGGATGGATCATGCGCTCAAGCACCAGACGTTTAGCAGGATGGCGAAAGACGATGGCGCCAAGTGCGTGGCGGTTGAGGGTGCGATCGGAATTGAGCACACTCTTGCCGAATGCCGCGACGATTTCCTTCCAAGCCGGTTTGCCTGGTGTCACGACCTCACGGGCCAACAGATCGGCATCGATAACGACGGCGCCACATTGCTTGAGCATCGCGGCGACAGTGCTCTTTCCAGTCGCCACGCCGCCTGTAAGTCCCACAAGGATCATGGGCGCGGAGCATACATGAGAGGGAAGGCTCAGGTCGAGGCTGAAGATGCCGACAGCCGCCTCTGTGTTTGTATTATTCACGCAGGCTTCTACTGTAACCACCGATCAACGGTGCCGATCTTCGTCGCTCGTGAAGCGTATCTCGTATCTCGCAAACAAAGATTACGGCATGCTCACATTCCCTCCTGCGCTTCACGCTCGCCTCGCTGAGTCGAAGCGGGCTTCACGAGATACATTTCACGAAAAGCACGTCTCCCGACAATGTCGCGACAAGCAGTCATATGTGACATGGGTTAGGTGAAAGCTGAGTTTCACAGACCCTGCCCTGGTTGACAGGCTGTCTCGTTCGCCTGTAATACCGTGGGCATGCAGTCTGTGATTTTTCTTATGCTGGTTTTTGCAGCGGCCTATGGCTCAGCTTGGGCCGAAACTCCTGCGTCCCACGTTCCTCGCACCATCACCGTGTCGCTGGATGGCAGTGGCGACTTCGTATCGATTCAAGAGGCTGTCGACAGCGCTAAGAAGGGCGATACGGTCTTTCTAAAGCCCGGCGCGTATCCTCAAAACATCACGATTCACAGCAAGGAGGGGGTCAAGCTGGTCGGCGCCGGAGTCGAGCAGGTCACTCTCTTGGGACGCGGCGATCTCGTGGGCGTCCTGCATGTCGGCAAGTGGCCGTATGGGGCGACTGATATTGAAATCACCGGCATGACCGTCAATGAGCGTGGCGGACATGCAGTGGGGATTTTCAACGGCAAAGGGATCACTTTCCGAGGTCTTCATGTGAAGGGGATGGTGTTCGGGCAACAAGTTCGAGATGTGCGTATCGAAGATTGCGTCATTGGGGGGAGTGAAACGACCGGGGTGCAATTTGCCGATTCGCAGGCCGTGCTCATCGGCAATGTCATTCATGACAATGATTACGGGGTGAATGTGGCGGGAAAGTCGGAGGTCCGGCTTGAGCGGAACGTCATTACACGGAATCTCTTTGAAGCAGTCCTGGTCGGCGATCACGCCAAAGCAAAACTGATCAGCAATACCTTGGTAAAAAACGGCAGCGGGGCGTCTTTTCTGGGCTCGTCCCGCAGCGAGGCATCCGGAAACATTGTCGGATTCAATAAGGTTGGTTTTAGCGTTGCCGCTACCAGTCAGGCCACACTCTCATTTAATGCCATGTTCAATCGCGAGTACGACTACATGATCGCAGGATCACCCAACGCTCCTGCCCCCGAACTCAAGCCGGAATCGGATCTTCTCGCTGATCCACGATTTGTGGATGCCGAGCATGACGACTTTCGCCTGCGTCCTGACTCGGTGCTCCTCAATAAGGGGGCATTCGGATATCTGGGGGCTCTCCCTCCGCTCAAGCCTGTCTCGATCAGTCAGTAAACAGCTATTAAATACAATAAGATAGGTGCGTCCAGCGATAAGGGGAAAGCATGTGCTATGCTTTCTTTCAAGCGCATAGAGCCTTTCGGTTTCAGCTTGTATTTAAGTGGCAGAAAAAGAAGCCGAAAAGGTATTAACAGGAACAGGGAGGTCTCTCGTGGCCAGTTTCCACAGTGATCATGAAAAGTTTCGGGGCGAAAACATTCCATCCCTCCACGATATGGAGTCGGGCAAGCTGGTGGGCGCGGTCCTGCCTATGTCTGAGCAAGCTCAGATGCAGATGCAGAATAGTATTGAGGTCATCGATTATCTTTTAAATCAGGAACGCGTTGTCTGGAGTTAAGTCTTCATCCTTCGATCGTACCCCCTCTTCTCCTCCTGATCGTTTTCTTCCATTGCGATGCAGTGTAAGTGACCGGTAAGCCTGGCACCGAATCATCAATCAGAAGTAGTATTCACACCATTCATTCGACCAACGCACAAGAATCATGCGGGCAGACTCCGCTCTCTTGAGTCGGGGGCCAAACCGACCGAGAAGAAGACAGGCGCGCTCCAGGATTGAGGCGTCGATGCGTGGCGGCTCACGGTTGATTTGGCCGCGGGATGAGTGCATCGTAACGGTCGCTTCGAGTTGGCGATACGGCGGCGATACGCTCACGTATCAATCAGATCTTTCCATAAAGGGACCGCATGGCCAACACAACCTCCAAAACACCCATCGTTCCTCCGCGGCAATCGGCTGAGTGCCGGCGTCTGGAAGAAGACGCCCGCCGGACGGAACATTGGAAGCGGTGGGGGCCCTATCTCAGCGAACGCGCCTGGGGCACGGTGCGTGAAGACTACAGTCCGCACGGCACTGCCTGGGAATCCTTTCCTCATGATCACGCCCGGTCACGCGCCTATCGCTGGAATGAGGACGGGATTGCGGGGATTTCCGATCGCCACCAGCACATCTGTTTCGCGATCGCCCTTTGGAATGGACGAGACCCTATTCTGAAGGAACGGTTGTTCGGAGTGACCGGCAACGAAGGGAATCATGGGGAGGACGTCAAAGAGTATTATTTTTACCTCGATTCAACACCGACTCACTCCTACATGAAGTATCTCTATCGATACCCTCAGGCCGAATTTCCTTATCAAAAGCTTATCGAGGAGAATGGCCGCCGGGGCAAGCGGGATCCGGAATATGAGCTGATCGATACGGGGGTCTTTGACGACAATCGCTACTTTGATGTCACCGTGGAATATGCCAAAGCCGGTCCTGAAGATGTACTGATCCGTATTCAGGTTACGAACCAGGGACCGGGCCCTGCTGAACTCACGCTCCTGCCCACGCTCTGGTTCCGGAACACCTGGTCGTGGGGGCTCGATGCCCGTCGGCCGAGAATGCGGGAAGGAACGGCGGTAAAAGGCATGAGCGTGATCGAGTTGGACCACGAATATTATGGGCGGCGCCGTCTCTTTTGTGAACGGCAACCAGCGTTGTTATTCACAGAAAATGAAACGAACAGCCGGCGACTGTATGGCGATGTAGACGGGTCGAATTATGTAAAGGATAGCTTTCATGAATATGTCATAAAATCACATAAAAGCGCAGTTAATCCTGACAAGGTAGGCTCAAAGTCCGCGGCGCATTACATCCTTACTCTTGACTCTGGAGCATCGGAAGTGATCCACCTGCGCTTTACAAATGAGGACGGTGAGCAGGGACTGTCGTCCGATGAATTTACCGCGGTATTCACGCAGCGAATCCTAGAAGCAGACGAGTTCTACGATGAGTTGGCGCCGCCGGGCCTCTCCCACGATGCGCGGCTGGTGCAACGGCAAGCCTTCGCCGGGCTTCTGTGGAGTAAGCAGTTCTATCACTACGATCTGAATCGCTGGCTCAAGGGGGATCCGGGCATGCCGGAACCCCCGTGTGATCGGCTTCGTGGGCGTAATGCTGACTGGACGCATCTGTACAATGCCGATGTCATCTCGATGCCGGACAAGTGGGAATATCCATGGTATGCCGCGTGGGACCTGGCGTTTCACTGTATTCCGTTGGCGATCGTGGATTCGACCTTTGCAAAGGAGCAGCTCATTCTGATGCTCCGTGAGTGGTATATGCATCCGAACGGGCAAATCCCGGCGTACGAATGGGCCTTCGGCGACGTCAATCCGCCGGTCCATGCCTGGGCGGCCTGGCGCGTATACAAGATCGAGAAAAAGCGGAGAGGTGTGGGCGATCGGACCTTTCTCGAGCGGGTATTCCAAAAACTGCTGCTGAATTTCACCTGGTGGGTCAATCGAAAGGATGCCGAGGGAAAGAACATCTTCCAGGGCGGCTTTTTGGGGTTGGATAACATCGGGGTATTCGATCGGAGTGCGCCGTTGCCGACCGGGGGACATATCGAACAATCGGATGCGACCAGCTGGATGGGAATGTATTGCCTGAACATGCTGTCGATTGCCCTGGAGTTGGCCCGTGAGAACCGCGCGTATGAAGATGTCGCCAGTAAGTTCTTCGAGCATTTCGTCTATATCTGCCGGGCTATGAATAATATCGGGGGTGAAAAGATCGAGCTGTGGAACAGAGAAGACGGCTTTTTTTACGATGTCCTGCATTTGCCCGACGGCCGGACGGTTCCACTCAAAGTACGATCGCTTGTCGGGTTGATCCCGCTTTTTGCGGTCGAGACCCTGGACTCCGAACTGATCGACCGTCTCCCCAGGTTTAAACACCGGATGCAGTGGTTCATTGAAAACCGGCCGGATTTCAGCTCCCATGTGGAGACACAATCGCGGGATGGAGAGGTTCGGCGGTTCCTCTCGCTGGTCAACCCCGTGCGGCTGAAGTCGGTGTTGCGGTATATGCTCAGTGAGGACGAATTCCTCTCTCCCTATGGCATCCGCGCCTTGTCACGCTTCCACAAGAATCATCCGTACACACTCTCAGCCATGGGCATGGAATATCGCGTCGATTATGAGCCGGCAGAGTCGAGCACCGGGGTTTTCGGCGGCAATTCAAACTGGCGTGGGCCGATCTGGTTCCCGGTCAACTATCTGCTCATCGAATCACTCCAGAAGTTCCATTACTTTCTGGGCGATGAGTACACGGTCGAGTACCCGACCGGATCCGGACGGTCGATTCCCCTGAATGAAATCGCGGCGGAGCTGTCGCGCAGACTCACCCATATTTTTCTCCGCGACAACACAGGCCGCCGCCCTGTGTTCGGAGGCACCGCGAAGTTTCAAGACGATCCGCTCTGGCGCGACAGGATTCTCTTTTATGAATATTTCCATGGCGACAACGGGGCCGGCATCGGTGCGAGCCACCAGACGGGGTGGACGGGATTGGTGGCGAAGCTGATTCAGCAGTCGGGGGAGTGAGGGGAACGTGAGGCGTAAGGGGTAAGGGGTGAGGCGTAAGGACGGCGCGGATGATGGTGTGAGATGAGAATTGAGAAGGCGGATTGCCAAGACCTCGATCGGGCCCTGAGTCTGGAATGGCTTGAAACGAACGGACGGGGCGGGTTTGCGTCGGGTACCGTGGCCGGGGCGAATACGCGGCGCTACCATGCATTATTGCTGGTTGCGCGCAAACCCCCGGCTGATCGTCTTGTGCTGGTGAATCATCTCGATGAGTGGATTGATCTTGACGGCCGGTCGATTCCTCTTTCGACGAATCTCTATCCAGGCGCCGTACATCCTTCCGGATATGTTGCGTGCACAGGATTCTCTTCGGCGCCGTGGCCGAGGTGGACCTTTGACTGCGGCGCGGCCGTCATTCAGCGTGAAATCTTCTGCATGCCCGGTCGTGACCTCGTCATCGTACGATGGAGGCTCGTCGGCGCAAAGAAGATTTCCGTCATGCTCCGCGTCCGGCCGATGCTGAGCGGACGCGATTATCATGTGACTCATCACGAAAACGGACGCCTTTCGACGGATGTTTCAATCGGGCCGGCCGGGGTGGTGTGGCAGCCGTATCCAGATGTGCCTCCCGTGCGGGCCGTCCACTCCGGAACGTATCGCCATGAACCGGATTGGTATAGGCGGATACAGTTTCCGGTTGAACGCCAACGCGGGCTCGATTGTGAAGAAGATTGGTGGTCACCGGGCGAATTCCGTTTTGAGTTGGAGCCCGGAGAGGATCATACGCTGGTCTTCACGAGTGAAGCGGTGGATCGGATTGATACGGCTGCTCTTGCCAAGCTTGAGGCAACGCGCCGCGAGCCGTTCAATCGAACTGCTCAGGCTGCAGATCCTTTGGCCTGCGCACTCCGGCGGGCGGCTTCGGCCTATCTGTCTGAGCGAAACGCCGGACAGACGGTGATTGCCGGGTATCCCTGGTTTACCGATTGGGGACGGGATACCTTCATTTCCCTGCCAGGCCTGTGTCTTGTCACCGGGCAGCATGAAACAGCCTGGCGCATCATCGAGTCGTTTTCCGCCCATGTCTCGGAAGGCATGGTGCCGAATCGCTTCCCCGATGCCGGGGGACAGCCGGAGTACAATGCAATTGACGCTTCGCTCTGGTTTATCCACGCCATTGGGCGCTATCTTGCGTATAGCAAAGACGAAGCGCGCGTCCATGCCACTGCATGGCCGGCTGTCCGACAGATTATTAACGGCTATCGGCGAGGCACGCGCTACCATATCCACATGGATCACGACGGGCTCATTGCCGGTGGAGTCTCCGGCGCCCAACTCACATGGATGGATGCGAAGGTGGGGGATTGGGTGGTCACGCCGCGACAAGGGAAGCCGGTCGAAATTCAGGCCTTGTGGATACGGTCGTTGGAGGTTGGGGCGGATCTCGCCGCCAGATTCGGGGACGTCTCGTTTGCCGCACGATGCCGTGAGGACCGGGTGCAGGCTATCCAGTCCTTTCGCGAAAAGTTTTGGCATGAGGAGGGGGGATACCTCTACGATGTGATCGATGGACCAGACGGCAGCGACGCCTCGATCCGTCCCAATCAAATCTATGCCCTCGCCCTCTGCGCCGACCTCGTGGCGAAAGAGCAGGCCGCCAGGATCATTGAAGTCGTCCAGGATCATCTGCTCACACCGGTAGGGTTGCGGACGCTTTCCCCGAAAGACAGCCGGTATCGTCCACATTACGACGGGGGAGTCGCCGAACGGGACGGCGCCTATCACCAGGGAACGGTCTGGCCGTTCTTGCTCGGCCCGTTCATCACGGCGTGGCTTGCCGTATTTGGGAGGACCGCCAGGACGAAGACCCAGGCCCGATCATTCCTTAATGGTTTGGAGGCACACGTAGGGGAGGCTTGCGTGGGGCAGGTCTCGGAAATTTTCGACGGCGAGCCCCCGCATCATCCGCGCGGATGTCCGGCTCAAGCCTGGTCAGTCGCGGAACCGTTGCGCGCCATGATCGAGGATCTCGGAGTCTCCATCGCGCCGAACACAACTCGCCCCAGGCGTATCACCATACGCGCACGCAAAGAGGCCAAGGGGCCTGCCGTTTCAGAGGCAAAGACACCAAAGCCACGGAAACGTCTGCAGTAATTGAGTCAGCCGCCATTTGTCTTCTCTTGACAGCAGGATACAAGCGTCCGTACTCTCCACAGACGATTCATCACTAGGTGTTAAACCAACGATGGCGGAGGTTTGCGATGACATGTCCTATCAATAATCGAAAGAGTCCATGGGTGCTGATTGCAGCAGTCTCTGCGATGACTGCATGGTTCGCCGGACCGATGGCGGCGGGGCCGGCCTTGGCCGACGAGTTGCCGAAAGAATCGGTATTGCCCCTTGGAGTTGCCAACAAGGCAATTCACGCGGCTTTAGAATCCTGTAAGAAGGACGGATACCGGGTGAGTGTGTCCGTGGTCGATCGGTCCGGTGTCTTGCGCGCGATGGGACGATCAGATGGAGCGGCATCGCATACGGTCGACAGCAGCCGGAAAAAAGCCTATACGGCGGCTGGTATGCGCAGGCCCACGACGGAGTTGGCGGATCTCATCATGAAGGTGCCGACGTTGCAGGCGTTGCGTGATATCAACGGCGACATGTTGATCCTGGGCGGTGGATTGCCGATTGAGATCGGTGGTGAGATAGTCGGTGGGATCGGTGTGGGCGGAGCACCGGGCGCCCATCTTGACGATGCCTGTGCACAGGATGGTCTCGATGCCATCGGCGCCGCGCCGAAGGTGGCTGCGCCCAAGTGAGGCTGCTGCTTTGGCTGGTATTTCTCGGGGGGGGTTGTTTGCTCAGCACCGCATGCAACAGCAGTGCGCCGGAGCCAGCTTCGGCGGATTTCCCATCTGCTAAGCTCCGGCTCACCATTGTTCGGACCGCCACGGATTTGTTCCTCCAGAGGTTCAATCTTGTTCTGAAGGTGCAAGGACTGAATGGGTGCTCATCGTTAACGGACTTATTCCCCGACACGGGTTATGCGGGACGCCGCAATATTTACCTGGCAGAAAAAGGTCTGATCTATGTGGTGGGGCAGTTCGATGCGCGGGTGATCGATCCACAGGATTGCCGGGCAATCCTGTCAGAGTTTCGCCACCTCGACCGGCAGGTGGTGTTTCTCGGCAGTTTCGACCAAAACACTGACAAACGGTGGGTCTACTTCCCGGCTGCCGAACGTCCGGAGCTGCCGTTTGAGAAACGGTAGGGCCGGCAGCCAAACAATTTGACAGTTCGGCACAGTGCTCCTAGACTCCCGCCTCAATGCACGCGCCTCCTGAATCATTCACCGGGGTATTCTCGTGAGCCAAGCGCCGTCCATTGTTGCCGCCCTTATCGACCGGTTCGAGCAGAACCGCGATTCCTACAAAAACCAGAGTTATAACGAAACCCAAGTGCGCCGGGAGTTTCTCGATCCGCTCTTCGAAGCGCTCGGGTGGGACGTCGCCAACAAGCAGGGGCATGCCGAGGCGTACAAGGATGTCATCCATGAAGATGCCGTCAAGATCGGCGGCAATACCAAAGCGCCCGACTACTGTTTCCGCATCGGCGGGGCGCGCAAGTTTTTCCTTGAAGCGAAGAAACCGGCCGTTAATGTCAAAGATGAGATCCCCCCGGCCTATCAGCTGCGCCGTTATGCCTGGTCGGCCAAGCTACCGCTGTCAATTCTGACGGATTTCGAGGAGTTTGCCGTCTATGATTGCCGGACACGCCCGAATCCATCCGACAAGCCCAGCACGGGACGCATTCTCTATCTCACCTATAGAGACTATTTGGCGAGATGGGGAGAGATTGCCTCCATCTTTACCAAAGAGGCGGTGCTCAAGGGTTCGTTCGATAAGTATGCCGTCACCGACCGCAAGCGGGGCACCGCCACTGTCGATGCGGAGTTTCTGAAGGAAATTGAAACCTGGCGCGAAGCGCTTGCCAAAAATCTCGCGCTCCGCAATCCCGCGCTGACTGTCCACGAGCTGAACTTTTCCGTCCAACGCACCATCGACCGGCTCATCTTTCTCCGCATCGCGGAAGACCGGGGCATCGAGCCCTATGCCCAGTTGCAAGGGCTACTGAGTGGGCAAAACATTTATAGCCGTCTGCGCCACCTCTATGAGCAGGCCGACGATCGGTATAACTCCGGCCTCTTTCACTTCCAGTCTGAGACAGGTCGTGCCGAAGCTCCCGACGATCTGACTCCCGGTCTGAAGATCGACGACAAAGCACTCAAGGACATTATCGGGCGGCTGTACTATCCCAACAGCCCGTATGAGTTTTCCGTATTTCCCACGGAAATCCTCGGCCAGGTGTATGAGCAGTTCCTCGGCAAGGTCATTCGCCTCACCTCCGGCCATCAGGCGAAAGTTGAAGAAAAGCCGGAGGTCAAGAAAGCCGGCGGGGTCTATTACACGCCCGCGTATATCGTCGAATACATCGTCAAACAGACGGTCGGCGAGCTGTGCGACGGCAAGACGCCCAAGCAGATATCGAAACTGAGGATTCTCGATCCAGCCTGTGGATCGGGATCATTTCTGATCGGGGCGTACCGGTACCTGCTCAATTATCACCGCGATTGGTATGGGAAGGACGGTCCGGAGAAACACCGCAAGGAACTTTTTCAAACGGCTGGCGGTGAATGGCGGCTCACGACGCAGGAGAAGAAGCGGATTCTCCTCAATAACATCTACGGTGTGGATATCGACAGCCAGGCCGTGGAAGTTACCAAGCTCAGTTTGCTGCTCAAAGTGCTGGAAGGCGAAAGCGATGAGACGCTCAAACGGCAACTGTCCTTTGTCCATGAGCGGGCGTTGCCCGATTTGGGGCAGAACATCAAGTGCGGCAACAGTCTCATCGGTCCGGACTATTTCGCCGGCCAGCTTATGCCGGATGACGAGGAGATGCGTCGGGTCAACCCGTTCGACTGGAAAGTCGAGTTTCCGGAGATCATGAAAGCGGGCGGCTTCGACGCCGTCATCGGCAATCCGCCCTATGTGCGGCAAGAATCCCTGTCGGGGCTCAAAGACTACCTCGCTCAGCACTATGAAGCGTTCGACGGAGTAGCTGATCTCTTCGCCTACTTCATGGAAAAGAGCGTCATGTTGCTTGGTGAAGGGGGACGCTTCAGCTTCATCGTGTCCAGCAGCTTTCTCCGAACCACCTATGGAGAGGCGTTGCGCCGAACGCTCAAGAAACAGGCTGCCGTGCTCAGTATCCTGGATTTCGGCGGGTTGGCCGTGTTTGAGAACGCGAAAGATACCTATGTGTGCATTCCGCTCCTGACAAAAATGAAGCAGCCTCCACGGATTGAGGTCTCGCGTATTCCGTCACTGGACTTTACGAGTCTTGACGATAGCGCGATTGAGCACCGATTCACGTTTCCGCATGAGCGTCTCACGGAAAACGCCTGGTCGCTGAAGTCAGACCAAGAGGCGGCAGTGTTTGATAAGGTGATTAAAGCCGGCAAGCCGCTTGGTGAATACGTTAAGGGTAAGTTTTTCCGAGGCGTGACGTCTGGTCTCAATGAAGCATTCATTATCGACTCGGAGACTCGAAAGGCTCTTATCCGGAAGCACAAGGCGAGCGAGGAATTAATCAAACGGCTACTCGGAGGAGAGGATGTCAGACGGTACTTCGCTGAAGCCCCAGACACCTGGCTTATTTTTCCTCGAAGGGGAATCGATATTGGTCGCTATCCGGCCATTAAAGAACATTTGAGCAAATGGAAAGCTGATCTCACTCCCAAGAAATCTTCCAGCGATAAGGTAGGAAGGAAGCCAGGGCGATATGAATGGTACGAGATTCAGGATGATGTAGCCTACTACGCAATATTTGACGGGCCGAAGATCATTTTTCCCGACATCTGCAAGGCGCCAAGATTCTTCCTGGATCGGAGCGGACGCTATCTCGCCAACACGGCCTACTGTTTGGGTGTGGACGATCCGTACCTGCTGGGCATATTGAATAGCCGAGTATTTTGGTTTGCCATCAGTAACCTCAGCATCCCGTTCGGCGTTCGTGCCGGGCAGTATCGCTATCGGCTTATCTACCAATATATGGAGAAGGTGCCGATTCGAGTTATTGACTTCAACTCAAAGGCCGATAAGGAAAGGCATGTCCGGATAGTCTCGCATGTCGAAGGCATGCTGGAGTTGCACCAGCGGCTCACTGATGCCAAGACACCTGCCGACAAAGACCGTCTGCAACGCCAGATCGACGCGACGGATCAGGAGATCGACCGGCTGGTCTATGGCCTCTATGGACTGACGGAAGAGGAGATTCAGATCGTTGAAGCGGCGTCGGTTGCATCTTCATCCAAAGTGAAGGAGAATGACGGCCATGAATCAGAAATCGAATCAGCCGATCGATCTGGCGCAAGCCGAGGCGCGTCTGCAACAGTGGCGCGGCCGGCACAATACCCCGGCGAAGGTAGCGGCGGCGCACCGGAAAGTCCTGCTGGAGCGGGTGAGCCAGTCCATGGCGTTCGAGAACCAGCCGGTCAGTACGGATCGTCTCAAGATCCTGACGCAAACTCCAAGAGCCAAAGCGAGCTAGGTTCCACTCGCGAGTTTGAGACCGCCGAAGGCCGCCTCTCCTATTCAGAACTCTCCGAACGCCTGGCGGTTCCACTCGTGGCCATTTACGACGAGATTCTTCAGGCCAAACCCGATCAGATCGTCATCGATTCCGAGTGGCTCTGCGTGCGCCATAAACGGCTGGCCGGGCATTTGTTCCCAGATTGGGCCGGACGGTTCCGCGATGTGAATGTGCAGATCAGCGCCCATCTCCCGCCGCCCTACTACGAAGTGCCGATCCACATGCGGCAGTTCTGCGACGACCTGGCTGAACGTCTGCGGCATGATCCCGGTGTGTCAGTCAGGAGCGCGGCGGAGTTCCTGGCGTGGGCCGACTGGCGATTCCAGTGGATCCACCCCTTCAAGGATTTCAACGGCCGGATCGGTCGCGTCCTGCTTGCGGCGCTGCTCTATAAGCTGGGGTTGCCTCATGTTGAAACGGCTCCGGCTGACCCTGCCACGCGCCGTGAATATCTCGAAGCCCTGCAAGCTGCCGATGAGAGTAGCCTTGGCCCGTTAACAGACATGTGGACACGTCGTATCGCGGAGATGCTGCAAGAAATATTTGATGGACGATCAGATCAATCGAAATCCTGTTGAGTCTTTTTTAGTGCGAATGGGTAGGGGATTTACACGGAGCCAGACATGACACTCGATAGACAAAGCCCAGAGAGGGACCTACTTGAAACAACGTCGCTTGTCCTACTTTCTTTTCGGGCGAATTAGGAGGGCGAATGCTGAAGCTAGACCAGGCCGGTGGATTCATACTGAATCAGATTATCCATAGTTAGCCCGGTTTTGCTGACGCAAGCCGTGAAGTGCATCCTTACTACGGAATGTCACCAATGCAAAGAATCATTGCTCGGATAATCCTCGCGGTATCATTGATAACCTCCATAGTTGTTATTGTTGCTGCATTGCTATCGCTAGGATTTCGTGATCCAGTCGCCTGGGCTGGGGTAGCTGCGGCATTGGCAGTCATAACCTCGGTCATATCCTCATGGGTTTCACAGAGGGCGCTGGAATTACAGCAGGATGCGCAGAAGCCATATCCATACCCTTCGGTCGACGTAACAAGTAGATACGGTCTGGTACAACTGCGAGTGACGAATTACGGTGGAAGTGCAGCCCATGACATCAGTATTAAGTGGGACAAGCCGTTGCTGAACTCAAGAGGGGAACCCATTCGGTTTACGATCCAAGAAGGGGCGCCAGAGATTCCCGTTCTGATGCCAAATGAGAGCATTTCGATTTTGATTGATGGGAGTCTGCAACTTTTTCAGAAGTATCAAGACATGAATTTCACTGGACGGATGGAATTTATGGACGCCTCAAAGAGGAGGCAAGGACATCCTTTCTATCTTAGTATCGAGAAATATCGACAGACACTTACGCTTGCGCAGGAAGATCCGAAAACTCACCATGAACTACAGAAGATACCTGCTGAGATTCATAAGCTGCGTGCTGAACTGCGAAAGATTCGTGCTTTGATGGAAGCCGAACATGGGAATGCCCAGGCAGAGGATGAAGAATAGTTTCGATGTAAGAATCCGTAGAAGGGCCAAGAGCCTTTGTGGGCTTTCTGGAAGAACAGAACGGTTCCCCATCTCTGCCGGGGCAGACGCCAGCGACCATGAGCTTAACTGCCTGCTCTATGACCTCTACAGGTTGACCGGGGAGGAAATCGTTATCGTGGAAGGAAAGTCGGAAGTGCCCTCATGAATAAGCAAAAACTTCTGGCGAAGGCTCTGGCTGGCTCGAGAAACCTGCGGTTCACCGAAGCTGTCGCGCTTGCGCATGCGTTCGGGTATCGTTTATCGAGAACCAAAGGAAGTCATCACATCTTTGTTCATCCCCGGATCAAGGAACTCATAAACCTTCAAGACGTTGGGGGCAAAGCGAAGCCGTATCAAATACGCCAGTTGCTCGATATTGTCGAACGGTATAACCTTACCCTTGAAACAGGAGAGTGATCATGAAGGATTATCACATCAATATTTTCTACAGCGATGCCGATAAGGGCTACATTGCCGATATTCCGGACCTCGAAGCCTGTTCAGCATTTGGCAAGACACCGGCAGAGGCGCTTAGGCAGGCGCAGCTTGCTAAGAAAGCTTGGCTGGAAGCTGCCCGTGCCGAGCGGAAATCCATTCCTCGCCCACGCTATCGGCCAGTGATCTATCAGACCGGCTCATAGTTGCCTTGATAGACGATTCCTTCAAACATGAACCAACCCATTGTCGGTTATCATCAGGATGAAGAGAGCGATTGGGTGGCAGATCTGGCCTGTGGCCATGGACAGCATGTGCGGCATCAGCCGCCGTTTTTCAGCCGGCCCTGGGTGCTGACGGAGTCCGGACGGAATCAGTATCTTGGCACCGTCCTGAACTGCAAGAAATGCGAGGAGCCGCCGACGGATCCGGTTTCCTCGTTGTAACACTGCATCGAACGTTCTCTTTTTTCTTTCCTAATTGTGATAGCAATTCCTGGTCGGATCATTGTCGGGGGAGTTGCGCGCGCAGTTGGGGCCCATCGGTCTCGGTATCCTGACGTATCCTTCGACCGTATGGCCCTTGTCCAGGATCTCATAATGAGACTCGTGGCAGGCTCCTGAACAGCCCGGGATCGTCGGAAGCGGATTCTTGAGGGCTACGATTTTCCCTCCGATCGGGATAAAGCGCGGATTAGCGATCGCTATTCCACCGGGGGCTGATTGTTCCGGTTGTGATGACTGCTCAACCCGTGTCGTAAATGTCGGACGCGCCTTCCTCGGCCTCAACACCGTGGCCCATGTCGGGTCATCAGGGGCGACAAGAAACGCGTTGGTCCCGCGATGGCATTCGGTGCAGGGCACTGCTCCCGGCGCAAATCCCTGCTCAGGATCGCGGAGTGAGGACATCGTGACCTCTGCCGTCGATGGACTCCAGTTGGAACTCGCCGAACTCGGATCGTTTCCCCAAAAACAAGCATGCCCGGTTGTGGCGCTCTGACAGATGACCTGGAATGTCCCGCCGTTTCTTCCGAGCGCAAGGCAGGCGCCTCGAACAGTCGGGGACGCGTACGACCAGACGCTCGCAAACGTGGTGTCGTCGGCCTGAACTTTGTCCATATGATTGGGAGTCAACAAGATTGTACTGAGGTTGCCGTGGGGTTCCCATTCCGATGCGGAGGGTTTCCAGTCAGGTGGAATTGGGACAGCTTTGGCGCGGCAGGTTTTCATGTACTCGGTATCGCCCTCGCTCGAGGCAAGAGCAGTCGCTGATCCGGCTGGTCCAGCCCGTTCTCCTTCTTGTGGCGCCTCAATGAACAAGCAGCCGGCGAGCAGGACACAAGCCAAGGCCAAGACGAAGGCTCTGAGCGATCGCTGCGGATGTCCTAGCTGCCATATGCCCATATCGAACTCCTCCGGTGCGGGTGGGTCCACACGAGAGCACCTCGTAATACCCGACAAGGGAGAATGTCAAGATGCGCTCATTTCAGCCGTCGGTCTATTTTCTGACACCTTATGAATAGCCGGGGTGTGATTAATACTCTAGGCATGGCCCGGCCGCCTGGAGTGGCGGCCGGGCCATGCACACTGAATTGAGCGGCTACGCCGTCCCTTTCTGTGACATCCGCTCACAAGAGTCCGCACAGCGGCGGCACAGTTCGGCGCACTGCGTTATCAACTGATCGTCTCCCCGGAGTTGCTCGCAACTCTCTGCGCATAGCCGACAGATTTCGGAACAGAGGCTGCATGTGCGATCGTGAAGTGAAGATCCTCGGGCCATATAATCCGCTGTAGTCGTACATATCTGCGCACAATCCATTAATAAGCGGATGTGGTCCGGGGCTGCATGGCGGCCTCCGAGTCTTAGGCAATGCCCGATCATTCGGATGCAGAGCGTATGGCAGTCCTGGCAGAGCTGAATACATTGCGTCATTTCATCCATCATGTGGTGGCGTTCCGAGGCGGGTGTTTTTTCTGAAGCGTGAAGAAGTGCGGGTTCCGGGATCCTATTGGACGGTGGGATCGGATCATGGGCTGCATCATGTGTTGCGGCCTCTACCCCCCGTAGCATCATCAATGATGCGCCCGTCGCGAGCAGAGAAGCGCCGGTGGTCACCAATGTTCTTCTGCTGATGTCAGACATAATTCCCCCTTTTCTGGCTTGTCGCCCACGGCCAGTCTTGTAGATCTGGCAATAGAACAAGTATGAAACTGCCTAGCGAGCTAGCGCAGGAAGCGAGACGGGAGAAGGTATCAGATCCTCAGGACCGTGGTTTGGATCGACGGATGGATGGGAGTATCGGCATTGCGTGGTGGTTCGGTCACGCGAACAAACGGGATAAACGCATCGGGAGGAACATGGACGGGTACCGTGCATTCAAGATGGAGCGAGCTGATGGAAAGCTGAGAAGAAAACTGTGAGTGGGGACCTATTTCAAGAAAGGCATCGCAGGTCTCTCGAACAGGGTCCTCTGTTCCTGAGGAACAGTCCATTTGGGTTGAGGGTGGTAATGGGAGGATGCAGGCGTAGGCGTTAAAGGTAAGGACGAGCAGCAAGAGCACAAGGAAGGTGGCCAATCGGCGCATGAGAAATGATAGCCTCGTTCATTGTTCCAGTCAATCGAGCGCCCTTCTCTGAGGCGGCCTTATCTCCTGACTGCCGCGCGGGCATCTGCGGGGACCGTCACGGACAGGCCTAAGCCTGCCCCGGTCCAAGGCTGAAGGGTGGGGCCGTCGTATCGATAGCCTCCTTGGATGGGATCTGTCGAGAGCAGCAACGGCGTGTCCAGGTCCAGCACGTCGAACCCCTTCATGCCTAAAACCAGACTGAAGGAACAGCCCATCGCAATGCGCGACTCCAGCATGCCGCCGATCATGAGCTTCAGTCCTGAACTCAGAGTGTACGCTGCAATGTCCGTTGCTTCCGCCACACCGGTTTTCATGATCTTGATATTGATATAGTCTGCCGCGCCCTGTTCGGTGACCCTACGTGCGTCGTCGAGGGAGCGCACGGATTCATCGGCTGCGACCGGGATGCCGCTCTCCCGTCGAATAGCGGCCATGCTGTCGAGATCATCCCGTACCACCGGCTGCTCCAACAAGACCATCACCCCGCCGAACTGTTGGACGCCTTTGGCAAAGGCCAGACATTCTTCGCGTGAGAATCCCTGATTGCCGTCGCCGATGAATGAGATGCCGGGTAACGCCCGGTGCAGGGATTCCAATCGACGAATATCTTCATCGACATCTTTCCCCACCTTCATCTTGAACAGACGAAAGCCCCGCTCATACCAGCCGCGCGCCAGCGATAACGTCTTTTCCTGAGTGGCAATCGGAATCGTAATGTCGGTGACGCGCGGTCGCACGTCGGCGCCGCCCCAGAACTGCCACAGGGGAATCTTAGCGCTCCGGCAGGAGGCGTCCAGCAGCGCAGTCTCAAGGGCACAGCGGGCTGCCGGTTGCAGAGGAGTTGCGTGAGCCATGCGTACGGCGAGTTCGCGGGTGTCATGAACCGATTGGCCGAGGAGTGACGGTGCAAGGCTGGACAGCGCATTTAGACAGGTCTCCCGATCTTCTCCTCCGACTTCGGGAAACGGCGCCGCTTCCCCATAGCCGCTTGTGCCGTCACGCAGGGTGATACGGACAAAGACGTTCTCCGCGACGACTCGCGCTCCGGTCGCAACGACAAACGGATCCGTAATCGGAATATCGACGGGCCAGTACTCGACTCGTGCGATCACAGCGGCAAGAAGATCGGCCATCAGGGATCCGTTGTCGTTGCGCGCCGATTACGTCTCAAACTCGGCCATTCCGTCTTCATGTGCCGCCGATTGTAGCAGAAATGTTTATGAACAACGCAGGCTGGAATCGACGCTCGAGCGGCCCGTCCGAGAGGCTCATGAGATACGACCCCCGACGGCGTTCTTCCGCCCCTTTCTTGCCGGCGCACCTCATTTCCATTAGTAGTGCTTGACTTCGGTGCCTAATGCGCCCAGGGTGATCATATGACGTACTGAGCTACGCCGACTGTCCTATCCCTCGCGCGTCATCTTCCCTTCCTGCGCGACTGATTCCCTGGTCTCCGCCGCTTCTACGCCGAATGTCCCTCGCCATCCCTCTGTAGACGACCTGCGTCCAAGAGCCATCGTCGCTTGAGGTTGCCGGGGTGTCTCCACATAAGATTCGATTTGAGGTTTGTCGACCATGTCAGTCAATGCCGAAAAGGAGCCACACCATGATTACCATCACACCGATGGCAGAAAATAAGATCCGAGAACTCATGCAGGAAGAGAAGGACACGGTTGGGCTGCGCGTGTATGTGAAAGGCGGCGGCTGCCATGGCTACCAGTACGGGATGGCCTTCGAGTCCGCAATGAGCGATGACGACACGGTGATCGAGAAGGGCGACGTCAAGGTCATCATGGATTCGCAGAGCGCCCCGCTGCTGGTCGGCTGCGAAGTCGATTTCCATGACACGGTGCAAGGGTCCGGCTTTGAGATCAAGAACCCGCAGGCGAAAACAACCTGTGGCTGCGGCAGTTCATTCAGCGCATAAGGTCATCGCGTTCCGACATCGATTTGGATACGCGATTGGATCATGAAGGAGACTGGATCATGGACACTACGTCAATCATCGGCACTAAGAATAGAAAAGGGCAAATCATTACCGATCCGCGAGTGATGATGAACGAGGCCCCTCGTACGCCGTCGTTTTTCACCGGCAGTGAAGTCATCAAAGAAGCCGTCAGACGCGCGAACGTCGATGTGATGGTGGCCTATCCCATTACGCCTCAGAGCGAGGCGGCCGCCCTGTGCGGGGAGCTCTTTGCCGAGGGCTATATCGGCGATTATTTCCGCGGGGAGAGTGAATTTGCGGTCATGTCACAGTGCGCCGGCGCCGCCTTTGGCGGGGCCCGTGTCTTCACGACGACCGCAGGGCCGGGAACCCTGCGAGCCATGGAAAACTTTCCGATGTGGGCCGGGGCCAGATTACCGATCCAATGTATCGTGACATGTCGAGGGATCAATTCACCGCTCTCGATCCAGCCGGACACGATCGAGATTGCCTATCTCATGCAGACCGGGATGCTGGTCTGGCATGCGGAAACCGCACAGGATTTCTATGACTGGATTCTCAAGGGCTACATGGTGTCGGAGGAACCGGATGTCCACCTTCCTTTGGCCCTCTGTTGCGATGGATTTTTCGTCACCCATACGAAAGATACGGTTGACCTGACTCCGGTCGAGATGTGCCTGCCGCCCTACGATCCCTATCGGTCCCCGGTGCCCTGTATGGACATGGAATGTCCGCCGGTTCGGATGATGCGCGATCCCTTCGTGATGAAAAGCAACTACATCAGCTACGCCACGCACGCGAGCTGGCAACAGGAAGTCTGGGCGGCTGCGGAACGGTCGCGCAAGCACACGATAGCCTGGCTTGACGGCCTGATCGAGACGGAGAACGTCGATGCCGACATCCTCATCGTCTCGTCGGGAACAGCGGTCTCCCAAGGGCGGGAGGCCATCCGCCTGTTGGCCGATGAAGGAATTCGTGTCGGACTGGTGAAGATCAAGACCCTGCGGCCCTGGCCGGAGGAAGAACTGCGCGAAGCGACCAAGCATGCCTCACATATCATTGTGCCGGAGTTCAATGTCATCGGGTGGCTGGCGCGAGAACTCAAAGCCACGCTCCCCTACACTGAGCGGATCATTGCCGGACCACGCGTCTGTGGGGGCATGACCATGCCGCCGGAAATCATCGTGGAGGAAATCAAGAAAGCGATCGGGATGCGATCCGACGTGCTGGCCGGGCGCGGCAGTTGAACATGACGCGAACGTCGAGGGACGGGATGCCCATAACAGAGCGCACCGTGGCGCTCAGCAGGGTTGAGAGGAGAGAACACCATGAGCAAGGAACGCATCACCATATCACCGGATCTCTATGACATTATGCCGCCGGACTATCAGGATCTGGTCAACCGTGCCACCTACGGTAAGGAAGACCGGGGATGGAAAGATATCGGGACATCCAAGGAACTGCTTGAGCAACATTCGTTGTGCGCCGGGTGCCCCGAGTCCATGGCGTTTCGGTACATTCTCGCCGCGCTGCCCAATCCGGAAGACACCGTCATGGTCGGCTCAACCGGCTGCACCAGCCTGGTCTTCCCGCACGTCGCCATCCACAACATCCACTCGCTGTTCGGGAATCAGAACGCGGTGGCGTCCGGCTTGAAGCGGGCCTTGACGGTCCGCTTCCCGAATCGCATCAAGGATGTGGTCGTACTGGCGGGAGACGGCGCGACAGTGGACATCGGCCTGGACATGACACTCCAGGCGTGGTTCCGGCAGGAGAAATTCACCACCATTTGCTTCGACAACGAACTGTACGCCAATACCGGCGGGCAGGAAAGCGGACTCATGCAGAAAGGGTTCGTCGCCAAGATGGCTCCGGTCGGCAAACTTTTCGACAAGGTGCGCCTTCCGGAGATCGCACGGGAATCCGGCTGCCATTACATCGTGAACTGCACGGTGAGCAAACCATCGCTCGTCGAGAGGGTCGTGCGTAACGCGGTTTTGATCGCGCGGGAAATCGGCCCCACCTACCTCCAGCTCTACACGCCCTGCATTTTGGAGATCGGCAAGGACAGCCAGGAGGGATTACAGGAAATGCGCGACGCGGAGAAACCGAACGAGCGGTTTGCGTTCAAGGAATATATCAGTGAGCCTGCGAAGGCGCTGCTGGCAGACATCGCCGCCAAGGCGAAAGACAAGAAGGCCGCCGCGAAACAGTTGGTTTCGTAACAGCCAGATCCATTACCCCCGCAACCGCGGGTCACAGAGAGAGTGAGGTGTCGGATGAGTCTCAATTATGTGAAATTCACGCCAGGATTCGACGTATTCATGCCGAAAGAATATCGGGATATGGTGGAGCACGGTCCCTTCGGGAAGAAAACGACGGTCTCGCAGATGGGTAGCTTCAAAGAAATTCTCGAGGAGCATCCCATGTGCGCCGGGTGCGCCATGACCCTGTTCATCCGGTTGGCCATTATCGCATTTCCGAATCCCGAAGACACGATTACGGTCGGGACAGCCGGATGCGGCCGACTGGCCATTTCGCAGGCCGCCATTCCCTTCGTCTACGGCAATTACGGTGATCAGAACGGGGTTGCCAGCGGGTTGTCGCGCGGATTGCGAATCCGGTTCGGCGACCAGCCCAAGGATGTCGTCGTGATGGCCGGTGACGGCGGCACGGCCGATATCGGTTTTCAACAAGTTCTCCATTCCTGGTTCCGGAAGGAACGGTTCACGACGATCATGCTGGATAACGAGGTCTACGGCAATACGGGCGGACAAGAAAGCGGCATGACGGTCAGAGGGGCGGTGCTCAAGATGGCCCCGCTCGGCAAGAAATTCGAAAAGATGGATATGGTCGCCATGGCGAAGATCGCCGGCTGCGCCTACATCGCCACCGTCGTGCCGAACAATCCACGGCGGGTGGAAAGTTGTATCAAGAAGGCGGTCCTGATCGCACGAGAAGTCGGTCCGACCTATATTCAAGCCTATACGTCCTGCAACATCGAGTATGCGATCCCGACCGACCAGGTGATGGCGGATGCCAAGACCGTCGAAGATGATCGCTACAAATTCACCGAGTACGTCAGCGACGAAGCCAAGGCGTACTTGACGGAGCGGTACGGCTACAAGGAGTTTGCCCAGAAGCCGGCGGCGGCAGCGCTCCTGACGACATAACGGCATGGGTGGAAGATTCGGGCGCATGGTCCACACGACGCGTCCGGATCTTCCATCCTTCAGCCGACGGTTCATGCCGACGATCTGAAACGAGGTAGATGAGGGTGGAATTTCGCGCAACGCGTACCCTGGTTTTCCCATCTACACTGAAATCTGAACTCAACCGTCCGACACCGGCACGTCGTCTGCTTTGAAGCCATTCCGACGTTTCGCGTGGGAGGCAACAGATCATGCAGACACTCAATATCGATCACCCCAATATGCCCGATCTTCAGTTCGCCCTGTTGATCACGGCACTGTGCACATCCCGTCTGACCGTTCTCAATATTCCGGACCAGCTCCGCACAAAGATTTTTGACCGCTGCTGGGTGCTCATTCACGAGGGGCCTCCGCCCCGCAGGCCAGAGGAGCGGGTGCTGGACTTGCGGCCCTGGACTGAGGTGACGCTGGATGCGGTGGTCGAAACCATCCGCAGTATCTTCGCGGCGGCCGGCATCCGGACTCTCACATGGGACCATCCCGCCAGCGAGCCGACGCAGCTCAGCACACCTGCAGCACAGCCCCTCATCGATCGGGTCGAGCGGTTGTATCCTCAACTATCCAGGACGAGTGACGCGTCCGGTCAAGAGGCGGCGCCGGATCCGCCGGACCGGAGGCATCACCCGGGACCGGACGTTCGGCAGTTGGTCAGTGAAATGGCTGTGTTGATGGCAACAGTGTCCCCGGCATTGAAGCGTCGCGCCCTGGACCTTGCGGCCCACGGGAAGGACGAAGAGTTGATCGCCACGCTGATGAAGGGGGCCGATGTCCTGCGAGACAGCGGGTACATGTATTTATCGTGGGCCCGCCATTATGCGGGACTGGCCGAGGACCAAACCAAAGTGACTGAAGAGACGGATGAGGTGAGTTGAGCGTATCGTAACCTGAGTGTGGTGAGCAACTTGCGCAAACAGGCCGTGAGTGCCACCCGTGACACATTACGCGCCTGCATGAAAGGGCGTACATCATGACACTGACACCGTTGCACGATTGGGTATTGATCCGAGCCGGCAAGCCAAACAAAAAAAGTTTCGGCGGCATTCTCATTCCGGATGCCGCGCAAGAGAAGCCGGAGGAGGGAGAAGTTCTTGCTGTGGGGGCCGGCCGTTTGGTCGAGGATAAGGATTCGAAGGAGAAAAACAAGAAGAAGACATTTGTGAAGACGACCCTCAAGCCGGGGGAGCATGTCCTGTATAAACAATACGCCGCCAGAGAAGTGGAGGGGGAGGATAAGGAGCTGGTGCTGGTTCGTGAAGAGGATGTCTTGGGTTATTTACGGTAGATGTAAAAAGTACAGCGTAAAAAGTGAGACGTAAGATGCGAGGGGGGAGTCTTCTCAAAGGGAGGCTCCCTCCTTCTGTTTTGGTGGGCGTCAAAAAGGGGGGGGAATTCTCTGATGGAGCACGGTGTGGGGCACATGCCGGTTTCTGATATCGTTTATTGATCCGCAAGAACAGCACGCATATCGACAACAGACACATGACTATTCTTGTCTCAACCCAACCTGAAGTAGCATGTAATGATTATTTCTGTGGTGAATCGCGCTGCTACAATTTCGGATGAATGGTTGCAAGTCGCTCTCCGGGCCGTCAAGCGGAAGATTGCCGATTGATTTCGAGCCCTACGGGAGTTTCGGTGACACGGTGCGGCTTGAGGGCACGGCGCAGTATGGGTGTGGTTAGGGCGCCGGTACGCCCAAGCGCCGACTGATGAGTAACAGTGCAGGGCTGGATAGCGCATTCAGACAGGTTTCTCGATCTTCGTCTCCGATTTCGGCAAGGGTGCTGCTTCCCCGTAGCCGCATGCTCCATCGCTCAGAGTGATGCGGACAAAGATATTCTCCGCAACGACGCGCGCGTCAGTGGCCACGACAAACGGGTCCGTGCTGGGAATATCGACGGGCCAATAGTCGATTCGTGTCATTATGACGGGGCCTTTGTGCATGAACCGATCGCGCAACTGATTGCGCAGACTGGATCAGGCTACGCTGTCCGACGAAAAATGAAATCAGAATTGTAATCCGCCTGGTCTGCGCAGATTCCGCTTCACATGTCGCTATGTCCCTGCCGGCTAAGAAAGAGATTTGCTTGAGCCATGGGGAGGATTTTATATACTGCATGGTTGGAGGACGTACGATGAACGATCAGCAGGCCGCATTGGCGATTCTCAGTCTCGAAGAGTGTGTTGAGCAATATGTCGAGGATTGCCGTAACCGCGTAGACAGTTTCGTAGAACGGCACTATTCGATTCAGGAAACAATCGCACTGCAAAAGCAGTCGCTTGTCACCGATCTGCTGTACCATCCGGCGAATGCGCTCTGGGCGATTCCGTCGCTCTTTCTCAAGAAACTCATCGAGATTCCGGTGAAGTTAGGCTGGCGTCCCGGCACAGATTTGATTAGTCTTCTGCCGTCCGGCTTCAAAACAAGATACCAAAGAGAAATCGAACGGTTGGTCGCCAGCGAGTTACTGGAATGGCCGCTGACGATAGAGAAGCAAAAACTCCGTCCGAATGGTTTTCTTGGGTACATCGAACGGCATCACCACCTGGGCCCATTGCTCAAAGCAGGCATGCTGCCGAATGAAACGCTGAGAGAACTTTCCGACATCCGGGCTATCATTGCCGCCCATTCTTCCAGCCGTTCGGTGATCCTCGACGCGATAGCGACGGTGGCGACTTTGGGGACCGGATGGCTCGTTTTCGGCGATCATTCGCTGAGCATCTCCGGGATCGGTGAAAAGATCGCCAGGGACAGGGCTCACGATAAGGCGGCTTCGAAATTTATCTTGGGATCGAGCCTTGGTTCGGTGTTCTATTCGGTGTTTCCACCGAACCCATCGTTCTGGGAAATCGCGAGTGCGACGTTGTTGGTGGGACTCTTTATTACAGCGATCAGCCTTCTTATCGGGCTTCTGAGCGACCCCTGTCTCAAACGGATAGGCTTCCAGCACTCCCAGCTCAATCTGCTGATCGATGCCGTGGAGGACTGCTTGCACCGGCAGACGCGAAAGCGTATCAAGCCGGCGTTGAGACAACTGGCGGCATGATAAGCGCCCGTCTCAGCCTGCGCTTCATACCGCCGGTTCCGTAATCGCATAGACGCGTGTTCCTCACGAATAGACTAGTAGAACGTATACACCAACAGCGCATTACCCTGAATGCGTGTATACACGCTGGAGATTTGCGTGTAGTCCACCATGATTTTCAGGAGCCAGGGCTTCGAGAGTCTGGCCGTATAGGCTGCGTGAGCATCACCTCCAATGCGGATCTGGGCAGCTCTCGCCGACTCATCAACATATTGAACTGCCGGTCCGGCTGCAATGGTGAAGTCCTGTTTTTCGTCGATGGTATAGCTGGCGGCGAGCCGGGGAATCTGATTCACAAAGATTTGCGGACTGAAGTAGCCGCCGGCAGTCGGTTCTGTCGGACTTGAACGGAAACCGCTCTGATTCTCACCATAGTGCGTCACATAGAAGAGATACTCCCCGGACCATTCCCAATTGCCGGTTTGCCAGAGGGGCATGGCCCCTTTGGCGGCGAGGCCTGCCTGCTCGTTCTTACTCACAGATTCTGCGCTCACCCATCCAACAAAGGGGGTGACGTCCAGATGAACGGAACCGATGTCGAAGGCGACATCAGTATAGAACAGCGTCGATCGCGCCAGGCCGAGCAGTTGCCCGGTCGTTCGCGAGCCGACGAGTGCGGCAAATGAATCGTAGCGGAATTCTCTCTTCACGCCCGGGCGGATCGAGATCGACGGTCTGTCGTACACGTACTCGAATTTGTAGGCCATGCCGTCACCGCGCGGCGCGTCATGATACTCGATAAGCATATCGAAGCGGTGTGTCGGGTTGATCCGCAGTTGGTTGCCGAATGAAAGATATCCGCCGGTTCGTTGTTCCGATGAACTCCAGAAATGCTCCCCGCCGACTTCCAATGTAGTGGTGGTAAAGGGACTCACGTCCACTTTCCCTCGTGAACCCAGACGAATTCCATACAGCTCGAACGGCTTCTCCGGTTGTGCCAACACCGAGATCACGCCCTCTACTGCGGGTTCCCGTCCTTTGAGCATGTCGCGCCGCAAGGCGGTCATGTCACCGGGCTCTCGGCGTGCCGCGTGCCGCGCGAGATTGGCGTGATGGAGAGCCAGGTCATTCTGGCCGAGCCAGGCATAAGCCTTGGCCAGCCCCTGATGCGCCTGTGAATTGTGGGGCTGTGAAGTCAGTACTCTGTTGTACTGGGCCACAGCCTCTTGAGCCGTCTCCTTCTGGGCGGCCAAATGGCTCGCGTATCGCAACCGCATCGCCGGATCATCCTGTCGTTTGAGTCCCATGCGGTAGTACTTGAGCATATCTTTCCCGCGATACGCGGCATAGCGGGACCATTCCAGGGCCTGAGCTTGTTTGAAAGCTATCTCAGGATCGTCGTCGTATTTCGCAAGATAGCGGTCGAAGGTCTCGATTGATTTATCCTTGAGTCCTTGCCGTTCGTAGGCAATACCCAAACTGCGTAAGGATTCGCGATGGTCCGGATCATGCTCGACGACTTTCTCAAACGCTTCGATCGCGGCTTTGTAGTTCTCGATTTCCATATTGGCTCGTCCGCGTGAGAGATACCATGATTCGACAAAGTCCGCGGCAAACGTAACCGGCGAATTCATGGACAGATTCCAGACAGTCAGAGAGAGTATGAAGAGACGGTAACGCATACGCGGTGTTGCCTTTCAGTCAGATAGTCGTGGGTGTTGATGACGCGATCGATGGGCTGGAGCCCGCGATGACGGGGTCGGCTGCGCGGGACGTTGCGCCGGACCGCCAGATTCCAGGAGCGACCAATTTGCTGTAACACGATTTGTAGCGGGCCGATCCGGTCGTGTCCTGAATTATCCAGTCCTCCTTTGAAGGCAACGGTGGTCCGAACACCAAGAGGCCGATGCCGCAGGTTGAACGATTACGGAGAAGCACGGTGCGCCTGTGATTCTGAATCTGGACCGTGCCCAGGCGGTAGAGCCCACGTCGAGGATTCCTGCGCCGTCTGGTTCGTAGCGGGGTGAGGCTGCGCCACAAGCCGGTCAGTAAATGGCCGGCCATCAGCAGCCTGCTGCGAACGCTGGTCCGGTGTGCAGCGGACCATGTGGCCGGATCGGCAAAGATCGTCAACACCATAGTCCGGCGATGCTCCTCATTCAGGGCGGCAAAGGCGAGGCCGCATCGAGCCCGGCCGGCCAGGGGCTCATGATAAACGACTCGAGCCTGACAGGTGAAGGGCGGAATTGTATGAATTGTGAGATTGACAATTGAGGGAATCGAGTCGGTATGAGCCGTCTCCAGGGATAGTCCGGTCAGGCTCACATCCCGGCTCAGGCCATCGAGTGAGTAACCATCGGCCTCCAGGCGGAGCGGAATGGCTTTGCGAATTCGTTCCTCGGCGCGCCGCTGCGGCTGTTCCCAGGCCATGAGCAAACCGGCGCCGAGGCCGATCAGATTGATGGCGGCCCAGCTGAGATTGAAGAAATAGGCGTCTTTCTCAATGCCGAAATACCAAAATTCCCATAGCCCTTTGCCGAGCGCCAGGAGGGTGATGGTTGTGGCAGCCAGCAGGCCTGCAGATGAACGCCAGTCGAACGATCGACTGTGCGAGACCAGCCCCTTCGGGGTGACCTTAAAGCCCATCCGTTTTGGAAGCAGCAGGTCAAACATGGAGCGGAAAAGCGGAAAGCAGACGGTGGTTTCGTATACCGTCGACCACAGCAGCCGGGGCCAGCCCGGCAGCAGCACGGAGGAGATCAGGGGAACCAGCACAAGAAATGGGAGCAGGTACGCCAGTAAGATCGAGACGTCGGCAAAAATCGGGTGCAAATGGAAAAGTAAAAAGTACAGCGGGGTGATCCAGAAAATCACACGCGCAACAGGGAAGAAGAAATAGTAGAGCGAGGCAAAATAGCCGATCCGGTGGCGGATCGACAGACCACGGCAGAAAAGAGGATTGTCTTTGAAGAAGATCTGGAGACAGCCCAGCATCCAGCGTCGACGCTGGACTAAATAGGAGGCTAGGTTCTCTGCCGTCAATCCCACCGCCAGATCCTTATCGACGAATGCCGATTTCCAACCATGAGCATGCAGGTGCTGACTGGTGTGGATATCTTCCGTGATGCTCATCAGCTTGAATCCATTCAGCGCTGTGATAGCCGCCCGCCGAAACACCGCTCCACTTCCCACAAAGAATGAGCCACCCCAGCCCTGGCGCGCTCCCTGGATGGCATGGTTGAACATGTCCTGCTCGTTGGGGATGCGAGGAGACGTCCGGAGCGCGCGCTGAAAGATATCCTGATTATAAAAGTGATGCGGGGTTTGGACGAATCCCATATGAGGATCGGCAAAGAACGGCACCGTTTCCTGGAGAAAACTTGTGACCGGAATGTGGTCCGTGTCGAACACCACGATCAATTCACCGTCCGTCTGAGTGAGTGCGTGGTTGAGATTTCCAGCTTTGGCATGCCGGCGGGGTCCCTTGATGTAGGAGGCTCCGAAACGGCCGGCCAGTTGCGCGACTTCGTCACGATGGCTGTCGTCGAGAACATAGATGCGTTTGGGGCCATAGGTCATGGCGCAGGCGCCGATAAGCGTCTGCGCGAGAATGGCGCACGACTCTGAATAAATCGGGATTAAGACATCGACAGTTGGGGCGAATCCCTCCGCAGTCGGAAGGGGTACGGCGGGAGAAGGGCGTTGACCGATGCCGACTTGGACGAGCAGAAGCAGTACGGTCGAGAGGGCATAGCATTCGGCAATCCAGAGAGAGAGACTGATCGCAAGGCCGCCCGATTCAATGGTGTTCAGTGTGTTGAAAAGGCGCCACCAGAGATAGCGCACACATAACGTCAACGCACACAGCAGAAATGCCACCGTGAAAACCGGATGCCATCGCGCCATAAAGAACAGAGCGATCGTGACGGCGAACAATTCCCAAGGGAAGTGGGTGGAAAATCCTTCGAAATCAAAGGGCCGCAGAAAGCCGAGGAATTCGTCGTAGTGTCTCGCCTGTTGAAGCGACGTGGCCTGGCTGAACCACAGCCAATTATGCAAGTAGTACGGCGTCGCTTTTCCCGCCAATGCAGTTCGTAGCAGATCGGTCAATTTTCGCTGAGTGAGGGTCGATGCGAAGTCCGGTTGTTCGTGGAGTGCCAGCGCAGATACCGTCGCGTAGAGCGGAAGTCCTTCGATCACGGAACGGGGAGTTCCATCGAGTGCGTAATGATCGACGAGCCGTCCATGGGCGCGCCATTCGCGTTGGAAGAAAGCGAGCATCGTGGTCCGCAACGGCCCCTCCGCACGGTTGAACCACTGTGCATCCAGGGCGACACGCCAGAAGATGGGGAATGCGTCATAGCTGAATTCCGATACGCGGCCGTTCGTGGGATGCCGCAGGGAGAGCTGCTGTGTTGTGCGATTCCAATAGATAATGTCCGGGGGCAGCGCAACCTGCTCCTGGTCGTACAGCCAGTGCAGGGTCGCGTACGCATCGTCGACGACGCGCGCCCAGGGATGTGCTCCATCGACGGCTGCGAAGACTTCATAGGCATAGGGCGCAAGATAGGCGACATGGATGACCGGATGATCCTCGTATCGCGCCCAATTGCCTGCAGTGACATAGCTGTGGGAATCGGTATGCAAGAGTTCGAGATCCCAGATCGACGTGAGAATCGCCAAGGCTTCCTGCTCATAGGCCGGCTGATCGAAGCGCCGCGCGGCCAGGATGAGCGCGAGCGCGATATCCGTATCGGCATCGGTAGCCGAATTCACCGACAAGACCGTGCCCTTCCATTTCCAGGCGAATAATTTGTCGTTGCGCACTTGAAGATGTTCTTTTGTCCAGGCCCATACACGGTCGAACATGAGGCGATCCCCGGACCACACCGCGCGGAGCATGGCATACCCCTGACCTTCGGACGTCGTGACACCCTGTTCATCCCAGCTCACCACCCGGCCATTCACAATGAAGGTTTGTTTGTACAAGCTCCAGAGAGCGGAGAGATGATCCAACTCCCGGATGTGCCGGTCGCTTGACCGCTCCGACTGTGTATCTGCGGCGAAAATGGGCGGTGCCTCTGCCAGGCACCCATAAAGAAGCACGAGTGTCATTGCCCATACATGCGGCAGAGCCGGCGCAACGGCGCGCGAGATGTTGAAAGCACGGTGGGCGGATCTGATCAAAAACAATGTGTGACTCGAAGTCTGTGGTCGGAAGAATGCTGGCACACGATACCGGTGTGGGTGAAACCCTGTCAACGCAGACGCGTTGGAGTCGGGGAAGCTGCGTTGGCGTGCGGCAGTCCCCTTGACAGACTTGTATAAATATTCGACAACCAACCGGACCAGTATTACGTTTGGTAAAGCCAATGTTGTCACGTCGATATCAGATCGGTCTGTTTTTCAGCGTGCTCGCTGTGGTGGGTATCTATTTGATCCTCCCGTTAACGGCATCGTATTTCCTGGCTCAAGGACTTCGTCAGGACGGCTACAAGCATGTGATGATTCAGCTGGGGTATCCACGTTGGGACGGGATGCACATTCCCGTCGTTGCCTTTCAGCAGAATATCGGCGGAGAGCAAGTGCTCATCTCCCTTACGAACGCCGAGATTGCCTATCGGTTGCCGGAGTTGGCCCGTGGGCGAGTCACCCGGGTGTGGCTTCCCGATGTCGCCGTGCAGGTGCTCACTTCGGCGGCGTCCGGACTCGATCACGGGGAAGGGGTGACGCGAAGTGAGGCTGACGACGACGAATCGCCCTGGAGCTTGTTGACGGCCGGTGATTTGTTGCGTCGTTTGCCGATTCTTCCCTTCGATGAGTTACAGCTGGATCGGGTCACAATCTTTCGAGAACAAGCGACCGGCCCGCTTCGCAAGGTGACGATTGCCGGTAATCTCAGGTATCGGGATGGGGAACTGGGAGGGCATCTCACATTTCAAGGCCGTGATACCGCGTCCTATGGTCTGACTGTGGCTGGAAATTCAGCAAGCACCTGGTCGGCGACCTTGGTGTCTCAACGACTCCAAACCGTGCCGATCGTGTCATGGCACTCTCAGGCGCACCCGAGCGGTTCTCAGGTTGAGATTAAAGGACAGCTGGAGGTGAATGTCCGCGAACTCGCGCCCTTTATCGCGTTGCTTGTTCCGATAGGTCCGGATCTTGGAAAAGTGACAGGAGCGCTGGAGATGAACTGGACCGGAACCGCGGCGTCTGAGGCGACGCTCACCTCGCTCTGGAGGGACTCACGCACGCACCTGGATGGAAATGTCCGTCTGAACGGCACCTTGCCTGCGCTGAAGGGTGTTGCACATGACATTACAGTGGCCTACACGGGCACATTTACCGGCAACGCGATGCAGATCGGATGGACATTGGCTCCGGGTGTGTTGGTGTCAGCGACTGTCAACGCCCAACCCCGCATCATTCCCGATGCTGTGCGGATGATGCTCCCGCGGGGGTCTCAGCCATTGAGCATTCACAACAGGGAGCCGGTCAAGGGGATGCTCTATTGGGCAGAGGCGCCGATACGCACGATCGTTGAAGGGCCGCTGCAGGTGACTTACGGAAAAACTGCAGGACCATTGGTTGGGGAGTTTCAAACGAGCCGCGCAGAAGGAGCGGGGAGCGAGCTGGTGTCGGCGGAGGGAACCTATCGGGTGACAGGAGTCGTTCCCAAAGCCATCACTGAGATGCTGTCTGCTCAGGAAGCGATGGCCGATCTCCGAGGAACCGTGTCTCTGACACAGGCCTCGATAGGAGGAACGCTTTTCCCCGAATCGTTCGTGACCGTCAAGCAGATTCACCACGGGACTGTTGCTGTGCCGAAAGTGATGCTTCAGCTGTCCGACGGGCTTTCCGTACGTTGCGATCTCCCTGATATTCATTGCAGCGCCGGGCCGGCGACTGTGGCGATGCGTCTTTCAACGATGAACGTGATGGGCCAGGACATTCATATTGATCAAGGCGCCGTCGCGCTGCAGCTTGCTGAAGTCACCGCGAAATCATGGAATGCGCAAGGCAGGATCTCAATGGGTGGCGTGTCGCCCAATCTTGCTCCATTGAAAGTTCCGGCGACGGATTGGAAAGTCCGGTTTACCGCCAATCAAGCAGGGATCAGGGCGGATCTTCGTATTGACGCTCCCTTGCGCGCGAGTTTGGTCACAGCCGAGATTGAGCAGCCGTTTACGGCAGGGCAGGGCACCGCGCATGGCATGATCGGTCCCATTGTCTTTGATAGCGAGGATCGCCGGTTGAGCCGGCTGATTTCCGGATTGCCGATGCCGGTAGAAATACTGGATGGCCGGGTCGCGTCCACGATCGACGCCTCGTGGTCGGGCGGATTGGGGGAGCCGGCGCATGGATTTCAGCTGACATCGGGAATGATCAAGGTCGTCGCCGATAAACTGTCCGGCCGGTATGATGAGTATGTCGTTAAAGACGCCAATACAACGATGGCCTTCCGCACAAATGGGGTTGACTCGATGGTGACTGTCGAACCGGCGCCGGTGACCATCGGATCGGTACAGATTGGCATTGAAGTGACGAACCTGTCTGCACTGCTCCAAGGATCATGGAAATTTCATGAGGGACTACAGGTCATTGAGGCGAAAGATTTCAGATGCGAGATGTTCGGAGGCTCGGTCGCCAGCCCGGGTATCCTGGCGGACGTTGCCAAGCCACCCTATCATGCGACAGTGATACTGCGAGATCTGGATCTGGCCAAGGTCCTGAGCGTG
>Ga0315912_10001244_pt1 | contig 32771 bp, 17 predicted proteins | sample VfabasoilMG_FD_204469 | JGI IMG/M metagenome (GOLD analysis project Ga0315912, IMG submission 204469) | Garden soil microbial communities collected in Santa Monica, California, United States - V. faba soil | ecosystem: Environmental > Terrestrial > Soil > Garden | place: USA: California...
CGAGATTGACGCAAGCGCTGGCCGCGCGCTGCAGGTTCAAACCGACTCCCCCGGCGTCGCTCAGAAACATCACGCGCACGCGCGGGTCATCGTGAAAGGTCACCACGTTCTGCGTGCGCAGCTTCTGGCTCTCCTGCCCCGTGAAAAACACGCACGAAAGGCTCTCCGCTTCCAGCAGATCGCGCACAGCCCACTCCGCCAGCCGCAGCATCCGGCGCCATTGACTGAAGACCACGACCTTTCGCTCCTGTCCGATGACCAGCTCGCGGATCACGCGGCGGAACTCCGCGAGCTTCGGTGAACAGGTGCTGGCCAGCAAGGCGTCGTCCGCTTTCAGCGGGTCGTACGCGGGCCACACCTCCTCGAAGCGAAAGAGCGCCATGCCGTTCGAGACGATGCGCTGTTGCGCCAACAGCTGCATCAGCTTCAGAAACTCTGCTTGCCGGAGCGGCCGCCGCCGCCCCGCCTGCAAGAGCTGTGCGATCGGCACGATCAGCGCGTCGTGCTCCTCGCGCTGCGGGCTCGTCATCTCCACCGGCACTCTCTGATCGCTGCGCGGCGGCAGTTGGCTGAGCACGTCCCGACGCACCCGACGCAGCACACACGGAGCCAGGCGCTCGCGGAGCGTGTCGAGATTTCGGGCTCCCACCCGCTCACTTCGCCCCTCGCTGCCCCACGTGGTGTGCCAGGGCTGTAGCCGCCACTTGGGAGCCAGCGCCGTATCGTCCACCCAATCCAGCAGGGTCGCCAGCTCTTCCAGCCGGTTCTCCATCGGCGTCCCCGTGAGCACCAGCCGCCACTCGGGCCGCAGGCTCATCACGTACGCGCTCGACTTCGTCTCCCAGTTCTTGATGCGCTGCGCCTCATCGAGCACCACCAGCTCCGGCGCAAAGCGCTGCACCGCACCCAGATCGCGCAAGAGCTGCTCATAGTTCATCACCAGAAAGCCCCGCTTGGTGCGGCGATAGAGCTGTGCGCGCTCGTCCGCTCGCCCTTCCACCGCAACCAGCGGCACGCGGTCCGTGGTCGCCTGCCATTCCCGGAGCCACTGGTCCTTGAGCGCTGCCGGCACGATCAGCAGCCCGCGCTCCACCCGCCCCGACTGTTGCAGCGCGTGACACGCTGCGATCGCTTGCGTCGTCTTGCCGAGCCCCATGTCGTCCGCCAAGAGCAGCCGCTGCTCCGTGAGGAAGCGCTGAATGCCTTGGCGCTGGTACGGGTACAGCTTGCGGCGCAAGGTCCTGGTGTGGGCCAGGATCTCGCGCGCGCCCGCTCGCCCCGCCCGGCGCCGCTGCACCCGCTCGAGCTCCTCCCGCAGCACGGCCGCGGCCGCGGGCTCCAACTCCACCCTCCGTCCGTCGCATGCGCCGAGCAGCGCCGAGATCCACGCCTCCCGCCGCTCGAGATCTGACAGGACCTCGGCGCGCGGTTGACCAGCCTGCACACCGACCCGGATCGTGCGCAGCCCCGCGGGGGAGCCGGAGCGCGCAGTGCTCGAGGCCTCCGTCCAGCGCAACCCCGACAGCCGATCCCCCGGGCCCGTCCAGCTGCGCACCGGGTCCCAGCGCAGCGTGGGCAACACTGCGCGAGCGCGCACAGGCGCGGGCGCGACGACGCCGTGCTTCTTCGCCCTCACTGCGATGTCCTCGAGCACGACCAGCAAGTGCTTGCAGAGCCCCAGCGACGAGCGGAGAAAGTCAGGGCAGTCGCAGCTCGCCGCCACGGGCTCGAGCCCGTACACCTCGCTCCGATACGGTCGGGCCTGCTTGCCTGCGCGCGCCTGGGCCGCGTTGCGCGCCTTGCCCTTGGGCACGCTGGCCTCTCGGGCGGCAGCCTCGCGAGCGTTGCCTGCCGCCGCCCGTGCCCTTCCCGCCAACACGTAACGCCCGAGCGGCCCACCTTGTGCCGGACGCTCGGCGACCTCCAGCTCATCCCGCACGGCAAAGCCCACCCGCCGCAGCAAGGCGTCCATGGCTGCACGCCGCGTCGGCCAATCCGTGCCCTCCGTCACCCGCAGCACCTGCTCGACCAGCAGCTCGGCAGGCAAGCTCCCCGCCTTGCGCCGCGCCAGCTCCTGCAGCACCTCCCGCGTCTCCTGCAGATCGCTCGGCGCCCGCTCGCCACGCAGCACTTGCTTGAGCCTGGCAAACGCCGGTAGCGCGATCAACCCTGACGGCGGTTCGGCGTCGATCACGGCGAGGGACGAGCTGGATGCTGCGGTCATGCCCGAGCCTCGTAGAGGCTCCACCGCCGGATGCCAAGAGCCACCGAGACACCCCCTCCCGCAGAAGACGAGACAGGCAAAAAACCCTGTCGGCCTCGCGTCCGCCCTCGCTGACCCGAGCCACGACCCTGCCGCCCGTAGCCCTCTGCTGGCATCGACGCGGGGGGCGGACTAAGCTGTGGAACGGGGTCCGATCGCGAAGCCTGGCAAGACATCGCGGAGCGCTATCAGCCAGCGTTTGGCTGCGATCTCCGGAGGACTTCCTTTGCCGATGTCACTCCTCTGCACCTGGACTTGGCGCTGGACGCGGTCATCCTCACCGAGCGCGATGCCTTCCTCACCGAGCAGCTGACGAGGCTGCGCGAGCTGATGGACGAAGCAGGCCTGTATCGAACGCCCCAACTGTTCTGGCGCTGGCCCCCCCCCGCGACAGGACTGGGCCATCACCTGGCAAGGAGTGCGCGTGTGAGCCGCGGCACGGCGAGTCGGCAGAAACGCCGGTCGGCGACGGGTAGCTCGCCCTCGACTTTGCCCGGCGGTGTGTGACGGCAGCCTTCGGGGCGTAGGCACGGCGCGCCCGGAGCGCACTAGCCCTAGCGACTTGCTACGGTGAGGGCGGAGCCCGGGTTTGACGATAGCGAGCGCCAAAGTAGTCGGCGGTGCGCTTCAAACCCTTCGCCGCAGGCAGCGGGAACCGCCTATCGGGTGCTCGAGGTGCCCGGCGATAGCCTGCCGCCTCCGCCACCGGAGAGCTGAACCGGCGAGCACGGCGAACACCGGTACGCACCCCGCGACGTCGCGGGCGCTCCGCCCAGGCTGCATTCGGAGCAATGCCCTGGATCAGAAAGCGTGCCCGTGCGGGGCACTCTGGGCGCCGCTCGCCCAGGGCGTGCGGCTCGCCGCGTGCACAAAGTCTTCAAAACGGTTCGGGTCGCGTCTACTCTGAGCGGCGGGACGGGCTTCGCCCGCTCGCGGCACGCCGATGAACCTAGTCCTACGTCTGATCCAGCTCCTCCTCAGGCACCGGCTCGTTGCTGCGTTGCTGATCCTCGCGTCGGTCGTTGCCTCCGCGTATGCGGCGCGAACTATCGAGGTGCGCTTTCAGTACCGGGACTTCTACGAATACGAGGGCAACCCGCGTCTCCCCCTCCTGACGCGTTACACGGAGGAGTTCGGAGACCCTGGTAGCTTCGTCGTGCTGCTGATCGAAAGCCGCGACGTCTTCGCCAATGACGTCCTCCAGTACGTCGATTCCGCAACTCGTCAGCTGGAGGCCTCCAACGAGTTCCTGCAGGTCCGCAGCCTGACCAACGCACGTGCGATCCGCGCCGCCGGGGACAACGTAGAGAGCGGACCACTGCTGCGTCGACTACCGGTAACGCCCACAGATCTAGCGCGCATGCGCGACGTCGCTCTGAGCAGCTCGCTCTTGGTTCGGCGTTTGGTCGCTCCGGACGGCACCGCCACCGCTGTGCTGGCCGAGATGCGCACGCCCGCTACGATCGCCACAATCCCTCAACAGCGGGCGGCGGTGGAGGTCGTGGCGCGTGTGATGCAGAGCATAGCCGCTCCGCCCAGCGTCCATGCACAAGTGAGCGGCGCGCCGCTGGTGGAAGCGGAGGTAACCCGGGCGCTCATCCAGGACCAGCTCCGGCTCACGCCCGCCGTGATCTTGATTCTGGTGGTGGCGTTGGCACTAACCTTTCGCTCGGTCCACGGCATCGTGCTGCCGCTCGCCGCTGTCACGGTGTCGATCGCCTGGACCGCAGGAATCTTTAGCTTCCTCGGGCGCCCCGCGGACATCGTCGGTTCAGTGATCCCGACGACGCTGCTGGCCTACGGCGTCGTAGATCCGATCTTTCTCTACACGCGATACACGGATAAGCTCCCTCTGTATCGCACACGCGAACAGGCCATCACGGAGGCGCTGCGTGAATTGCTGTTGCCCTGCTTTCTGACCTCCCTCACCACCGCCCTGGGATTCGCTGCCTTCATCACCGCCACGTTGCCGACGGTAAAATACTTCGGCATCGTGGTCTCGATCGGGGTGCTCCTTTCCTTTCTCACGACCGTGACGGTGCTGCCGCTGCTGCTGGTATCGGTGTCGCCTTCCCACCCGCCAGAGAGCAAGCCCTGGATTTCAGCGGCCACGGACTCCCTGATGCACTGGGTCGGGCAAGTGTCCAAAGCCAAGCCAGAGCTCATGCTGGCGATCGCAGCGAGCACGTTGATCCTCGGTGGCGGGGTAGCCTCGCAGATGCGTATCGTCAACGAGTATGTCGGCACCTTGCCCCACGGACGCGCGCAGGACAGCGTGCGGGTGTTGGAGGAGAAGCTGAGTGGGGTGGTCCGCGCGGTGATCTACTTCGAAGGCGAGGTCGACTCGATGAAGCGGCCTGAAGTGCTGCAAGCCATCGAGGCAATCGACCACCTCACCGAACAGCAACCCATCGTCACATCGTCCCTCTCGCTCTCAGACTTGGTCAGCGACACGAACCGTGCGTTCTTTTTCGATGACCCCAAGGAGCAACGCGTTCCCAACTCGGCGCCGCTGATCTCTCAATACTTGTCTCTGGTCGACCCAGGGGACCTCTCCGACTTCGTGAACAGTGACTACTCGCGCTCCCACCTCCGAATTCTGCTCTCTGATCGCGGCAGCAATACGGTTTGGCAGCTGCTGGACGTGTTGCAGCGGGAGCTAGACTTGCGCTTCCCCGAGCTCGGCATCCAGGCCACCATTACGGGATACGGCGTGGTTTCCTACTACGATTGGGATGGGGCTGTAGTGGAGATGCTCTGGGGCTTCGTGGCAGCCTTCTCGGCGATCGTCCTGGCCCAGCTGGCGATGTTCCGTTCGTGGCGCGCGGCGCTCATCGGCATCGTTCCCAATCTCGTACCGGTGTCAGCTTGCTTCCTCGTCATGCGCGTGCTCGGTTTCAATCTGCGTTTCGACACATCACTGGTACTGTGTATCTCGGTGGGAGGACTGTTCAACACCACGATTCACATCACCGCACGAATCCTGCAGCAACTGCGCACGGGAGCGATCGACCGGGACGCAATCGTGAGCCGTGCACTAGCTGCGGTGGGGCCGCCGTCCTTGTACACGGCCGCGATCCTGTCGCTCGGCTTCTCCGCACTGGGCCTGTCGCGCTTCCCAGGTCTGCAGGTCCTGGGGTTGCTCTGCATGGTGACGCTGCTCACCGGCTTCATTGCCGATGCCCTATTCACGACCACGTTCTTCCGGCTCTTCTTCAATTGGAAAGCGGCGCCTTCACTAGTGCCGGGGGTGCCCCCCAAGGTCGGGTTCGAATCGTTGACAGGGGCGGAGAAGGAGTCCCCCCCATGAGGCGACTTTTGGTGATTTTGGCGGCGCTCTTGATGCCGGCACAGGTTCACCCCGAGGCGCCAGCACCGAATACTGCTGACATCCTCACGAACGTCCTGGCATCCGACCCATGGGGGCTGACGGGAGCGGAGGTCCGAGCGAGCGCCATTCTAACGGACAAACGAGGCAGTAAACGCGCGCTGTCCTTCGTCGCTGCCTCGAAGCGATACGACCCACCGCTCGCAAAGAGCATCGTGCGATTCTCCGCACCTCCGGACCTAGCCGGCGCGGGCTTCCTGCAGATTCAGCAGAGGGATGGTGACGACGACCGGTTTCTGTTCCTGCCGGCGCTCAAGCGCTCGCGCCGGATTTCCGGCAACCTGCGGTCGACCGCATTCATGGGCACAGACTTCTCGTTTGGGGATCTCGATCGCCGCGATCTGCGCGACGGCGACGCAAGCGTTCAGGGCACGGAGAAGATCGGCACCCGTGCGTGTTACATCCTGAATGTCGTGCCGCGCCGCGAAGACACACAGTATTCGCGCATCGAGCTCTGGGTACGGAAGGACAACTTCCTCACGCTGCGCATGCGCATGTACGATAAGGCGAATACCCACATAAAAACCTTCGAGGCGCAGGAGATTCGCAAGGTCTCGGGCAGCTGGTTCGTCTCGAAGTCTCTGATGACCGACCACAAGACTCAGCACTCGACACTTTTGGTCCTGCAAAATATCGTGGTGAATGCGCAGATCCCGGACGCAGAATTCAGCGTCCGCGCCCTCGAAAGGCCGTGACTTGGACGAAGCACCCCTTCCCTGCTCCAGGACCCAGCTGATCGCGCAGGGTCGGCACGTCCAGAGGGGGCGGCGCGCAGCGCTCCTGCTATCCATCTTGGGTGGCTCCGGCGCAGCGCTCCTGACGTTCGAATCGGCGGCGCACGCCCAGGACCCCGACGCCCTGGAGAGCGATGAGGACCTGACGGAAACGATTCCCTCCGGCAGCGATAGTGTGCCGGAGGGCGACCTCCGCGAGGACGTCGAGTCCGGCGACTTCTCGCCAGAAGAAGGCCCGCCCACGGAGCTCGCCGCCCCAGCGGGCGATCCCAGCAGCGAGACGCGGATGCAAGTCTCCGGCTACGCACGGCAGAGCTTTGAGGTCGTCTACGGCGAGCTATCGCGCAAGGGAGGGAACGTCGCGCCGCCGGTGCTCTGGCGAGACGTTTTCATCAGCCGTACGCAGTTGGTGCTGCGCGCCAGCTATCTGAAGGGGCGGCACTTCGAGGCCACGATTTCAGGCGTGCTCGGCTACACCCTGCACGTCGCCGAAGAGCCGCCGCAATACAGTGTGGGCATCGTGCCTTTGACCCGTGGGGAGGTGGAGCCCGATCTGCGCGAGGCGTACCTTGGCTTCTTCTGGCCCGCGGTCGATCTGCGGATTGGGCAGCAGCGAGTCGCCTGGGGGCGAGCTGACTTCATGAGCCCGAATGACGTGATCAACGCACGGGACCTGCGCGATCCGTTCCTCGGTGAAACTGAGCTCCGCTACCTCCCTACCCCCGTAGTCCGGGCCAGTGTCAGCGGGGGTGCGGTCACGTTCGAGGCGGTTGTTTCGCCATTTTTCGTGCCGGATCGCTTCGATGTGTACGGGGCGAACTGGGCGGCTCTGCAGCCCCGATCGCCGGCCGAGTTCCAGGCATTCGTCGGCAACGCATCGACTCTGGTCGACGCCTCCGTGGAGCGCGACTTTGCCCCCCTGTGGCGCCAGACCGAGCGCCCCGAGGACAACGGCAAGGGCATTTCTGCGGGCGCCCGGCTCTCCGCCAACCTATCGGGCACCGATCTCAGCGCCTATTACCACTACGGCTTCGACAGCCTGCCCTTCCTGAGCGCAACACCCGAGTTCGCGGAGTACCTCGCGGAGACGAACTTCAGCTCGCTCCGCGCGTCCAACTTCGCGCCCCTTCTAGATCTGCTGGACGCCGACATCCAGCCGTACCGGGCGCGTTACATCCGGCGGCATCACGCCGGCTTTGACCTGGCGACGGCGATTGGTTCCGTCACGCTGCGCCTGGATGTTGGCTACGACACGCAGCGCGTCTTTTACACCACCAACCTGCTCAGCTTCGCTAGCCCGGCCGTGCTCGGCGTCGCCGCGTTCGAATACCAGACGGGCAGTCTGGACGACGTCCTGATCATCGAGGTGTTGGGCGCACACCTGCTCGACAAGCCCACGGAGCCCTTGTACGTCTACGAGCAGGACAGCGTGGCGGTGGCAGGCACGCTGCGCTGGTCGCTCAGCGACTCGTGGGGCATCGATCTGCGGGGTGTGGCCGGCATCGTCCCGAAGACGTACGTCCTTCAGCCGGCGCTGCGCTACAAGCCAACCGACGCCTTCTCCGTGCGCGTCGGGGCGTTGCTGCTCAACGGAGAAGTGAACTCGTTCGGCGAATACTACGGAGACAACGACAGCGGCTTCGTTCAGTTGCGCTACGCGTTCTGAGCCACGGTTGACTGGGCCGCTATTGAGCCGCAACTTCAGCGCGCCAGCCGACGGCGCCACTGCATGGCGCCAATTCCCAACATGAGCAGTGGCACGCCTGCGCGACCCTTTCCGGGACCAAACATCGTGAAGGTGCAGCCCCCTTCGTCTGCATCCTCGGCAGAGTCCACGCTCATGCTGCCGGCCGTGCCGACAACACCCGACCCGCCCGAACCACCCTGCCCGCCCACGATCTCGTCCGGCAGCTCCGGCGGGATCTCGGCATCGGTGGCGACGAGTCGAACGTCTGCACAGTGGTGGTAGAAGAAGCCAGGTTCATGATTGGCCATGAACTGAATGACTTGCAGCGTGCATTTCTCGCAGGTCATCTCCGGCAGAGTGACTTCCACCTCAAACGGGCCTTCGTGCGCGTTCACAACACCCTCGCGCGGAAAGAGCCCGTCGAGCAACACCGGCGGCACGGGTGGATCCATGATGGCGGCGCTGATCGAGTTGCCGGTGACGCCATCACCGGTGGTAGTGACGACGGCGGGGTCGATCAGCCTCGCGCGATCTTCAGCAAATGAAATGCGAAAATGTCCAGGGTGACCGACTGTCTCCTGCCACTCCACCATGATCGTAGAGCCTGCCCGATAGGTGCTCACGCGTTCCGTCGACAGACCGTAGTCCCCACCACACGGCGCGAGTTTCTGCGGGTTCCCGAGGCTATCTTCGATCACCCAAGAGGTGGGAGAGATCAGTGTGAAATGGGCGTGGGCCCTTGGACTGACGAGCAGGCAGGCTGCGCCAAGCCCCAGCGCGCCGATGACCGGCGTGATCCAGCGCGCGAAGGAAGGGAGTGAGGGCCGAGGGGAAAGCAACGAACACATGGATCCTCGAGGGAACCCGGAGCCACCAGAGCTCGGGGCGCAAAAGTGCGAAGTATGCCAAAGTCGGCGAATAACATGCCCGTCACCAGCTCCGCAACTCGGCCCTCCGGATGGGTGAGGGCACGAGCAGCGTCATCGACGCAGCCATCCGAGACACAATTTCCCAGATTAGCTTGAATCGAGAGACAGGCACTCGCGGGCGATCGCTGCACGCTGCGCGTGCAAAACGCGCTGTCGATCCGTCTGCGCAAGCAGCCGCGCGCTCACGGGGAATCGGCGTTTCCTGCTCTTCACACTCGAGCCCGCGTGCAGCCCGAGGTGCGCGAATCCGTGATGAAAGTTGACGCTGCCTTCCACTCTGTCATGCTCGACCAGTTCGTTTCGCCAGGTCGCTAAAATGTCCTTCGCTGCCGTCACCGCTGCCCCCACCCGTGCCACCGCTCGTTTCGCGGCGGGCGCGCGAGCCCGAGCTCGTCTTCGGGGCGGCTGACAGGCACCTAAAATCCCTGGCCCTTCCAATCAGCCGCCCCTGCAACGGGCGGCTTTTCTCATTGGTGTGTTCCACCGGCCGCCCCCAGCCCGAGGAACCCCATGAAACATCCGTACGCGCATTCGAGCATCGTCCAAAGTAACTCCACTCCCGCGAATCCAGCTGCCGAGCGCGCTGCAAGGGACGCAACCACGCCTTTCATGCCCGTAGCGCGTCGCCCGTCCTTCGTGACGAGCCACGGGCAGGGTTCCTACCTGTGGGACGAAGCCGGGCGGCGTTACCTCGACGTAGTGCAGGGCTGGGCCACCAATGCTCTAGGGCACTCCGCGCCCGAAGTCTTGGCCGCTCTCGCCGAGCAGTCCAGCCTGCTGATCAACCCCAGCCCTGCGTTCTACAACCGCCCCGCCATCGAGCTTGCGCGCCTGCTCACGCGACTGACCCACAATGAACAGGTCGCCTTCCTGAACAGTGGCGCGGAAGCCAACGAAACCGCGATCAAGCTCGCGCGCAAGTGGGGCCGGAAGTACAAGCGCGGCGCCTTCGGCATCATCAGCACCGACGGCGCGTTTCACGGCCGCACGCTGGCCGCGATGGCCGCCAGCGGCAAACCCGGTTGGGAGCAGCTGTTTCCGCCCTACCCTCCCGGCTTCAGCAAGGTTCCGTTCGGAGACCTGCCCGCGATGGAACGCGCCATCGATGGTGCCACGGTGGCGCTGATGGTCGAGCCGATCCAGGGCGAAGCCGGTGTCGTGGTCCCACCTCCGGGCTACTTGAAGGGTCTGCGCGAGCTCGCCGATCGTCAGGGTCTGTTGCTGATCCTCGACGAGGTTCAGACCGGAGTCGGGCGCACGGGTCGCTTCCTCGCCCAAGAGCACGAAGCGGTGCGCGCCGACATCACGACCCTGGGCAAAGGCCTGGGCGCGGGTCTGCCGATCAGCGCGACCCTCTGCAACGAGCGCGCTGCCTGCTTCGAGCTGGGCGACAATGGCAGCACCCACGGCGGGAACCCGCTGCTCGCCCACGTGGCTCTCGCCATCTGCAGCCTGATGAGCCGGCCGGAGTTCGATCTGGGCGTTCAAGCGATAGCAGCCCAGCTGGAGCGGGCGCTGCGCGGGCTAGCGAGCCGCTGGGGCCGGGCGCACTGGCGAGGCCTCGGTCTGCTGCAAGCGCTCGTCTTCGATGCGCCCATCGCCGAACGGCTCAGTGAGGCGGCGCGTGAGGAAGGAGTGCTGGTCAACGCTGCGCGCCCCAACGTGCTGCGTTTCATGCCCCAACTGCGGCTCGAAGAGGCCGAGATCACAGAGCTCTGCGCAGGTCTCGAGCGAGCCCACGCCCGTTTGTGAACAGCGCGTCGCTCGCACGTTGCCCGAAGGTGAGCTCCTCGCCTTCGGGCAGTGGCCCGCGAGCTCGAATCACCAGCGGAGTCGCTCGAGCCAGTGCCCGAGCATGCTCGCGCTCGCCGCCCGCAGCGCACTGCCGCACTGACGCGCGCCCGTGCGCAGCGTAGCGACGTCGACGCCCGCCGCGCTCAACTCCCCTGCGTGACCGATCAGCCACTGCTCGAAGCGCCGGGCATCCACCTCGGGATGAAATTGCAGCGCCAGCACGTTCGACCCCAGCGCAAACGCCTGGTTCTCGTACAGCGACGTGCTCGCCAGGCGCTCGGCTCCCTCGGGCAGGTCGAACGTGTCGCCATGCCAGTGTAGCACCGCCTGCCCCTCGAGCTTGCTCAGGCACGAGCACCCGCCCGCCTCCGTCAGCTGCACCGGGGTCCAGCCAATTTCCTTGCGGCCACCGGGATAGACGCGCGCGCCCAGCGCGGCGGCCACGAGCTGGGCTCCGAGGCAGATCCCGAGCGTCGGCAAGCCGTCGCGGATCCGCTGCGCGAGGGCCCGTTGCTCGTCGACCAGGAAAGGATATACGGAATCCTCATAGACGCCGATCGGGCCGCCGAGGATCACCACCAGATCGGAACTCACGATCGGCTCGAACAGCTCGTCCACCCCCGCGTCCATGACGCTCAGATCAAAACCGGCAGCGGATAGGACGGGCCCAAAGATCCCGAGGTCCTCGAACGCCACGTGGCGCACCACACACGCTTGCCGCGACAACCGCCCGTCCATCGACAGCCCTGTCAACATGGTCCGGCGGCGAATGTCTCACGAGCTTACTTGGTGGTCCAGCCTGGCTGTGCTGCGGATCGCCTCGACCTGCTCACAACTGCGCGCGCGCGCATTGCGAGGCTGCGGTCGGGCCGCGGTGTGGCAGGCCAAATGGCCAATGAGCATCTGGTGGCGCGTTTCACCGGCACCCACACGCCTCGGCGTCGGGGAATCTCGGCACTGGCGCCCTGGGAGAGAAGCCAGGGAAAGCGGGGAAACCCGTGAAAAGCCGCGTGCACTCACCTTCCGATGCATTGCCGAGTCGTACCCGACATGTTACGGGGGAGATTTATAGTGGTCGGCTGGAGCGAGTGACAACTCCAGACTTCGATGGTCCTGATCTCGTGCTGGTTGGGGAAGGAAAATCTTCGTGAATGCTTCGAGAGTATCAATGCAGAACCGCACTCGCTTAGCTGCCTACAGGCGAGCCATCGAGCCCTTTCTGTGTCTGCTAGCATTCGCCGCTGCGGGCTGTTCTGATCTAGCTCCGGGGGACGACACGTACATCGAAAAGAACCTGGATCCGAGCATTGCGGATTGGAGCTGCCTGGGGCAGCCGGAGCCACCGCCGCCAGAGGACTACCCGGAATACGTCACCTATACCTTCCCCATGGTGGAGTGGGTGACCAACAATCCAATCCCAGGCCGCTCGATCCAGGTGTGCGCCCTGATTGAGCCCGCTTGCCTTCGGCCACTCACCTCTGTCGTGAACATTGTCGAAGGGGCCCGCGACGTATCAGTGCAGATTTTGGCCGGGCAGAACGTGTTCCTTCTTCTGAAGGCGCCCGGCTACTTCGACACGACCCTCTACTTCGATGGGGCCCTGTATGAGGACCAGAGGGGGGGACGTATTCAGATGCTGACGCCTGACGTCATCGGTGGGGTCGCTCAGCAAGCCCAGCTACCGCTGGATCCCACGCTCGGCGTACTCGCCATCCGTGCTCACGACTGTAGGGGAACCATCGTCGGCGGGGCTCTGTACAGCATCGACGACAACCCCACCAGCATTCCGTATACGGTAGTAAACGGCCTCGTTCGGGCTGACAGCCCAGCCGTTCCGGCTGTCGTCACATCGATCCCCAGTGACAATTCGCCATGGGCCGGATTCGCCAATGTTCCCACTACAGGAATCACCGTATTCGGTGTCCTCGTCGACGGAATGCGGGAAATTGGAACTGCGGACATCCCCGTGCGCGCCACCACCGTAAACGCCGTCGAGGTACGCGCCCTCAATCACCTGTGACGTTCAGCGCGATTCGCTAACCTTGACGTGGTGTGAGCGGCAGCCGCCAGGGTCGGTTGAGTAGGTGTGCGGCATCAGTGAGTGATGCCAGCACCTCGGCGTGGGTGCCCGAAGCGGGAGAATCGAGACGATTGATTGTCTGCCGATCAGCTGCGGGCGGCTGGTTGCACTGATGCGACGGGCGCACGCTCCCAGATCAGGTAGCCCCTCTGCGTTTTTCCGGCCAACGCCATTTCTGGTGTGGAGAGCGAGAGCTTGTCACCGATCCATTGAACAATCCGCTCCTGCGAAAGCCCGATCCAATTCGGGAAGAGGCTCACCTCCACATGGTGGACAACGCGACCCCCGCGCAACTCATACGGCCCAGAATAGGATAGATAGGTAGCAGCTGCGCGCGCCTGCTCCTCAGGTGCGGCGAGGATGAGATCAGCTGCAGCAAATCGAGGGCGCTCCTCGGCCATGAGCACGGCCGACATGTAGCCTTCCGGCGTGTATAGAAGGTACCCTTGTGCGCGTTTCCCAAATGGAAATGTCACATCTCCGTCATTCGCGCGGAGTTCAAACGACGCGAGTTTCCAGCTCCCAACAATATCTTTCTGTTCCAACGTTCCGCCTCCGAAGCCGGTTGAGATGGTAGTCCAATGAGTGCCCAGACGGTCTAGCTCTAGCTGAAATGTTCCTTCGGCTAGACCATGCAAGCAAGCTTGGCAGCGTAGCTCAAGGAAATTGTCGACGCATGGCCTGCACCGCCAGTAACGCTACCCAAAGTAGGTTGTGAAACATCGCCTTGAGCGCACCTTCCTATCCGACCGCGCTGGTCCAAGTTCGGCCGAAATCCGCTCGATCAGTACATCGACGAGCAAAGGCTGCGATTCGGCACTGTATGGATAGAAATGATCGCCTGGCAGCACGGTGAGTGAAAAGTCACTTGCCGTAGCGCGCCGCCAGTCGCGCATGTCGCTTTCGCCCACTAGACGATCAAGGCCACCTACGAAGGCTGCAACAGGCGTTGGCAGCGTAGCGTAGCCCTGTTCGGGCATGCAGTTCCACAACTGTACGTCCGCTTCCAGGTCTCGTCTGAACGAAATCAGATCCTCCGCCCGGTGCAGAGTTAGATCTGTCACGAGACGCAACACGCTTTCGACCGAGATCGTCATCGCGACGCCTGCCGGCCTCGGTGGAGGACATGCGGATGGAGCAAATAACACAGGCTCGAGCGTTCCTTCGATGAGCAGGGCCTGGATGACACTGAGGGCAAAGCCAGCTCCAAGGCTGTGTCCAAAGAATATGCAAGGGCGCGCGGCCAACCCTCGAACGTAGGAGGCGGCAGTGTTCAGATAGTCCTGAGCGCTAGCCTTGGTGGGGGGGACGCTCCGTGAGTGAGATATGCAGTGGACGTCGAATCCCGCCTTCGCAAGCGGAGCAAACGGTAGGAACATCGATGAGGCGCCGCCAGCGTCATGAAAACAGAATACGGAAGCCCGAGAACTCTCGGCAGAATACAAGAGTTCGCAGTGCGCGGCAGATGGAGAGGCCCCCGAGGAATCCATGCTCGCCGAGGAGTTCGTCACGGCAGGCGGCGCTGGATCAGCCGGAACGCCTAGTTGCCTCTCGACCAAATGCGGCACGCCTCCGACTTGGGTCCGTGAGGGATCAGGTATACGTGCGACAAGCTGGGTCGATATGTCCTCGATCGTAAGCTGCTCGAAGACCAACCGCGCTGAAAACGGCAAGCCGATCCGCCTGGTAAGCGCGCTGCGCAGTTCCAACGCCCTGATAGAGTCCAGGCCTAATTCCGCAAGAGCGGTCCTCACCGGGAGAGCTTGAGAGCCACCCGTTGATAACACTGCCGACACCTCTTGCACCACCAAGGCGTGTATGGCTTCAGCACGTTGGCTGGCGGAGAGAGTAGCCAGCTCCTGAGGCAGCGTGAAGCCCGTGGGCGCACCCGCTGAACCAGTATCTGCGGGTCGAGCATTCGCAACGGCTGACGATTCGGCGGGCGGCGCTTGATGGGCAACGTTGCGTCTCTCGATCCAATACCGTTCCCTTTGCCATGGATATCCGGGCAACTGGATCTGGCGACCACCGCTCGGAAAGACTCCCCGCCATTCAACGCTGCCTCCTCTAGCTAGCCAGCCTCCGAGCGCCTCGAGCACCGCTTGCGGCTCCCCGTGCCCGGGGCGCAGAGATGGCAAGAATACCTTCTCGTCACCAGGGAGCGCCATCGACGCCAAGCTGAGCAAGATCGGCTTTGGTCCGACCTCGATGAACGTGTTAGCTCCCGAAGCTTGCAGCGCACGCAGACCGTCGAAGAACCGCACTGGGTTGCGAACGTGCCTCACCCAATAGTCGGGCGTCGCGATCTCGTCGCTTGCCAGCTCTCCGCTCACGTTAGAAACAAGGCGAAACCGAGGCAGTTGGTACTCGATGCTCTCCGCAACCTTCCGAAAGTCCTCAAGCATCGGATCCATGAGTGGCGAGTGGAATGCATGTGAGACACTCAGTCGTTTCGTCCAAATCCCGCTCGCTCGGAAGCGCTCGGCAATCTCGACGACGTCCCTTTCAACGCCTGCAATCACTGTCGAAGAAGGACCGTTGACCGCGGCTATCGACACCGTTCTGGCGTGAGCGGCAACCTGCGCAGCCACCTCGGACTCAGGTGCGGCGATTGATACCATCGCTCCCCCGCTCGGTAGGGACTGCATCAGCCGCGCCCGGGCACCCACAAGTCGAGCCCCATCCGAAAGCGAAAATACGCCCGCTACGCACGCTGCCGTCAGCTCACCGATCGAGTGACCCAAGAGAGTATTGGGTTCGATTCCCCAAGATCGCCACAGCTGAGCGAGTGCCCATTCGAACGCAAACAGCGCCGGCTGCGTATAACCCGTTTGATCGAGCAGCGCCGCCTCCGCACCGCCCGGCGCCGCCCAAATCACCTCTCGCAAGGGCCGCTCCAAGAAACCATCGAGCACGCCAGACGCCTCGTCGAATGCCTCGCGAAACGCCGGCCACTCGGCATAGAGCGAACCTCCCATCCCCGGCTGCTGCGCACCCTGCCCCGTAAACAGCCACGCCAGCTGGGGCCGCTGCTCCCGAGCCTGCTCACGCACGTGTCCCGACCGTTTCTCGCGTCGCCCTACTGCTGCAAGCGCCTCCAGCAACGCCGGCCTAGTAGTCACGCTCAGAATGAGCCGATGATCCATCGTTGCCCGCGTCGTCACCAAGCTGTAGGCGACGTCCCCGAGAGCCAACTCCGGACGAGCCTCGAGATGCTCGCGTAGCCTGGCGGCGGAAGCCGTCAAAGCCTCGGCGGTCTTCGCTGACAGCACGATGAGCTCCGCCGCACGCGCCGGTATGGATGCCCCCAGTTCCATCAAGGGAGCCTCCTCCAACACCACATGAGCGTTGGTCCCGCTGATCCCAAACGAGCTCACTCCCGCAATCCGCGGTCTGGCGTTGCGCGGCCAAACCATCGACTGGGTCGCGACCCGAACCGGCAAGGTAGACCAAGGAATCTTGGGGTTGGGATTGTGAAAGTGGAGGTTCGGAGTTAGCTCGCCATGCGACAGGCACAGGGCCACCTTGATCAGCCCAGCGACACCCGCCGCACCTTCCAGGTGCCCAAAGTTCGTCTTCACAGATCCCAGATACAGCGGAGAGTCCACCTTGCGTGACTCGCCGTAGACCCGGCTCAGCGCGAGCACTTCGATCGGATCACCAAGCAAAGTGCCCGTGCCATGCGCCTCTACATAGCCGACCTCCGCGGGTCCGATAGTTGCGTTCGCGAGTGCGGCGCGGATGACCGCCTCCTGCGCACGCCCATTCGGAGCCGTTAGCCCATTACTATGCCCGTCGTGATTGACCGCACTACCGCGCACACAGGCATAAATACTCTTGCCGGCAGCGCGCGCGTCTCGGAGCCGCTGAAGCACAACGATGCCGCAGCCCTCACCACGCCCGTAGCCATCGGCGGAGGCATCGAAAGTCTTGCAACGCCCGTCGCGAGCCAGCGCGCGCAGCTTGCACAATGCGATAGTCATCTCTGGGGCCGACATCAAGTTGACGCCCCCGACGAGCGCCAAATCACACTCGCCCAAGCGCAAGCTCTGACAAGCTTGATGGATCGCTACCAGCGATGAAGAGCACGCCGTATCGAGCTGTACGGTTGGCCCCCGAAGGTCTAGAATGTATGAGATCCGTCCCGCAGCGATGCTGCCAGCATTCCCCAGAGCGTTGTACGCATCGATGTCCGTAGCATCGCCCGACTGTATGCTCCTGCGCGCATAGTCGTCCGCGCAGAGCCCGATCCACACGCCGGTGGCACTGCCCCGAAGCCGCTCGGGGGGGATCCGAGCGTCTTCCAACGCCTCCCAGGCCACCTCCAGCAGGAGGCGCTGTTGTGGATCCATTCCGACGGCTTCTCGAGGAGAAATGCCGAAAAACTCGGGGTCGAACGCGTCAATTCGATCCAAGAACGAACCGCGTTTGGTGTACGCCTTACCCAACGCATCCGGGTCGGCGTCGTAGAATGACTCAGCATCCCAACGATCCAGAGGGGTTTCACCACTAGCATCGATGCCGTCGCGCAATAGCCGCCAGAACGCCACAGGATTGGACGCTCCTCCGGGGAAGCGGCACCCTGCGCCAACGACCGCAATGGGTTCGCTGCGGCGGCCCCGCTCAAGCTCCAACTGACGCCGCGCGTCCTGAAGCAGGGCAACAATCCGGTCGTCTGCACTTCTCAAGATGGGCCGCCCAGTCAGAACGAAAGGCTACACCCCTCTGGGCGGTGCCGTCAGGAGCTTGGAGAGTAGACCGAAGTCAAGGCCGCTTTCGAAGCTCACGTTCCAGTCTATCGAGTTCCTCTTCGACGCTGGAAACGTCTGCCGAAGGCGCCCCCTTCGGGCCGCTACCATCAGGACCAGGAAACCTCGAAGGCGGAGAGAGACCGACTGACTGGACAAGTGAGTCTTCCAAATAGCCCAACAGCGCGTCGATGGTCGGAAAATTCCAAAGCAAGGTCTCATCGAGCGATATCCCGAGCTTGTCGGCAAGCGCCTTGGCGAACTCAACGGCAGCCAGCGAGTCCACGCCGTGGTCGGCAAATGAACGATGCGGCTGAATGTGAGATTCATCGACCCGAAGGCGCTCCGCCAACCACGATACCGCCCAAGCCTTCAGGTCACGGTTCTGAATGCCCCGCCCTGATGCCTCATCACCGCGTAGAGCCGGCGCAGCGCTGCTCCCCAAGGAGGCATACGCCCTGGCGTCGATTTTCGCTTCAGGCGGCGGCCCAGCCTTGGTGACGACGAGCGTGCTATCGAGGTTGGAGCGAAGCCACATCGCCGCCCGCGCCAGATCGGCAGAGGGCGCGACGCTGCGCTGACGTTCGACCGCGCTCCAGAGCAGGACCCAAGTGGCCAATTCTCCTGCACGCGCGTGCAACCAGTGAATGGACGCCGCCGACGAACTGCGGGAACTCGTGCGAGCACGCTCGCGCAGCGCATCGACAGCCTCTTCAATCAGGGAGCCCATTCCCGCCACTCCCCAGCTCTCGGCTCCCAGGCTCCGCAGGCGCTCGAGATCACCGCTCATCAAGCCTGCGCCGAGCAGCGCCGAACCGGCTTCCGTGGGTCCTTCCAGGCCGCGGAGCACATGAGCGTCCTCCACCAGCTGCCTGAGTTGGAGCGTCTCCACGAGGCCGCGCCGCCCGAGCAGTTGCACGAGATCGTCCACCGCTTGCCAGAGCATTTCTGGACCGATCAGCTTGCACACCGTGAAGGCTTCCGAAGGCAGGTCTCGCCCCGAGTCTGCTTCCTCAGCCAGCAACCGAACCAGGCATTCCAGGGCCGTCGCTTCCGCTGTGATCCGCCCCAGCCGCGTCATCGTGACGGGGTGTGCTACCAGGCCCGCGTCGGGCGTCTGGCGCTGAGTGGCATGCTGGAAGATCAGCTGGCTGCAGCGCTTCATGCCACCCAGGCATGCCGCCCCAATCGCCAGATGCGAGTGCCGGATGGCGTCAAACGCCACCTCCATCCCCTGCCCCAATTGCCCCAACACATGTTGAGGTTGCACGAACACGCCATCCAGGTTCACGCCGTCACGGGCTACGCCGTGCTCGCTCAGCCGATCGACGTGCCCTACTCCTGCTGCGCCTCGTGCGACGACAAAGCCAGTCACCCCCTGACGATCGGGATGTCGAACGAAAACGTTCAAGAGACCAGATTCGGGTGTTCCACTGCTCAGAAATTTCTTTCCGAAGAGCCTCCAGCCGCTGCCGTTCACGGCGTCTGCATGGGAGGACCAGGTCTCCGGGTTCGACCCGCCACCGGGCTCCGCGAGGGCGAAACCAGCGAGCCGCTTGCCTTGGGCAAGCTGCGGCAACAACTCCTGCTGCAGGCGCAGCTGGCCATGGCGCAGGATGGGCCACACACCCAAATAATTGTTCAATCCAACGAATAATGAGGCGCCGAGGTCGACCCCACCAAGTTGCTCTAGCACTCGCACCGTGTCGCCGTGACCGAGCGCCAACCCGCCGTGATCGGAGCCCACCTGCATGCCGAGCAGGCCCTCGCGTGCTAGATCGGAAAGCGTCTCGGGGGACACGGGCTTACGACGGATCTCCGTATCCTCCGTCTTCCACGGGTACTGCCGCAGCCAGTGGACCAAGCGAGTCGCGGCGTCCTCGCCGCCGGAACTCGGCACCGGCACGGGAAGGGCCGGTTGTGTGGGCTCATCCACATTCGTGGCGGTGAATCCAGCGCTCGCCACCGCCGCCAACGACTGGCTGAGGAAGTCTTCTCGACAAGCCTTTCGACGGACCTTGCCGCTCGTCGTGCGCGGAAGCGCCAGCGGGCGGAGCAGGACGATCGCTGCTGCCGACAATCCGTGACGATCGGCAACGGCGTTGCGGATGGCACGAAATACTTCGTCAGGCTCCAGCTCGCGCAGCGCTGTCCGTCGAACCTCCTGGACCACCACGAGGCTCTCACCGTCTTCGGTGTCGACGGAGAAGGCGCCGCAACGCCCTGGCTCAAGCGATGGATGGCACCCTGCGACCGTGTTCTCAATGTCCTGCGGGTAGTGATTTCGCCCCCGCACAATGATCAGATCTTTTGAACGACCAGTTACGAACAGGTTTTCTTGATGCAGAAATCCGAGGTCCCCCGTCCTAAGGAACGGACCCGCTCCCGAAGCGGTGTAGGCATGGAATATCCGGCGAGTCTCATCGTCCTTGCGCCAGTAGCCTGCTGCAACGCTTCCGCCACGGACCCAAATCTCTCCAATTTGACCGGGCGCTGACTCTTTCAAACTCTCCGGATCAACCACCGCGACGCTACTGTCCAGCCAAGCTCTGCCGCAGCCGACGAACTCTGCGCTTCGGTCAGACGGGTCGGGTTCAACTTTCCCCCGTTCCAGACCAGCGCGTGAAAATCGCTGTACAATGGGGCCTTGCCCAAGATCCGCCCCCGTCACGAAGGCCGTGGCCTCGGCCAGGCCGTACACCGGATGAAAATACTCCCAGCGAAAGCCGTGGACCGAAAACACCTCGGAGAATCGGGACAGACTGCCGAAGCGGACTGGCTCGCTCCCATTGTATGCACCCCGCCAAGAGCTAAGGTCGAGACCATCACGTTCGGCAGCAGTGATGCGTCGAGCGCACAAGTCGAAAGCAAAATCCGGCGCGCCACTGAACGTACCGCGATAGCGCGAAATCGCCTGGAGCCAACGTGCCGGCTTCTGGAGGAAGGCGCTCGGGGGCATCAACACACAATCTGCCCCCGACCAAAGTGCCTGGAGGACGGTCCCCAGCCCCATATCGTGAAACATGGGCAACCAGGACACGACGACCGTACGCTCGTCGTGGTGAAAACAAGTCTGCTGCTGCAAATGATTGTCAGACAGATTCGCGTGGGTCACGACTACGCCGCGTGGCGCCCCGGTTGAACCCGACGTGTACTGAAGCAGAGCAAGGGTATTCGGTCTGATCTCGACGGCTGGGTCTTGCGAGCTGCCGTCAGCGGACCAGAGCGCGGTATCAAATCTGGGGAGTGCCACTAGGGCCGCGTCTCCGGAAAAGTCCTCCTCGTACCTCGCTAAGAGCGAGCCGACCGAGAGAATGCAGGTTGCCTCCGAGTCTGCAGCGATCCCCGCTACGATCTCCAGGCCACGCTTACGATTGGGAACGCTGACCGGGACGGCCACCACGCCAGCGCACAGGCAGCCGAGAAACGCGACGACGAAGTCCAGCCCCGACGGATAGAACAACAGCACCCGATCGCCCGGAGCCACCACGGCAGAGAGGCGATTCGCGACCCTAAACGCGGCGTCTCGGAGCTCTGCAAACGTGAGGGACGACTCCTCCCTCTCGCCATCGCTCAGAAAGAGGTACGCTCGCCGATCAGGAGTCCTTACGGCCCAATCACCAAGTACTTCTGGAAATGTAGGAAGCCGACTTCGATCCATCGCAGGCGTCAACTCTGTCACCATATAATGAGGCTAGCGGGCGGAGCAATCGCCAAACCCGGCACTATTCCAGTTGTTGCGGACAAGGTAGGATAGTTCTGAGCCGGAAACGATCCCGCTGCGGGCTCGGCGCCGTTCGCCCGGGGCCTTGCGGCCGACCGTGGCTCGAAATCTCGTTCGCCGAAAGGCTGCTCCGGTGCGGAATGCACTTTCCGCCACCGCTGGGCACCCAATGATCCGGCGAGGTGCGCAGAAGACTAGCTCGCACCTCGCGCTCGTCCAGCGCTTCTACAGGTGAGCTTCACTTCGGTGCAACGCGGTGCACGTACCCGGCGAGGGCGCGCTACTGTGGAACGATGAGCCCTGCCACTCTGGAAGAGTTGTCCTGGTTGCTCCGCCCCGCCGGGGGTGGCGTGTACCTCGTCTCGTCGGGTCGGCAGCAGCAACAGGCGCTGCAGCGCCGCTTCTACGACGCGGACAGCGAGGCCGACGTCACGGAACGCTTCCTCGCCACGCTGCGCGAGGTCGAACGGGCTCGGGTCATCGTATTGGGAGTGCCGTCGGACACGGGCGCGGGCTTTCGGCGGGGTGCCAACCTGGGACCTCAGGCGATCCGCGAGCGCCTGCTGGAAGAGCAACCCGACTGGAACGAGCGCTGTCGAGAACGCGGCATCCTGGACATCGGTGACGTGTTCGTCGTCCCGCAGCTCTTGGATGACGCGATGTTATCCCCAGAGCAGCTGGAGCGCAGCCGGGCCGCGCTGTACGCAGACATCGCACCCGCACGCCGAGCCCAGCTGCCGGTGTCACCGCTCTCCATCGCAGAGCGCGCCCTGGCGCTGGTGCTGCGGGACGCTCCTCAGGCCAAACCCTTCTTGCTCGGAGGGGACCACTCGTGCGCCTGGCCCGCGGTCAAAACCCTGCACGATCTCGGGCGCCGCTTCTGCGTCGTCCAGCCCGACGCGCACACCGATCTGCTGCCGGAGCGCCTGGGGGTTCAGATGTGCTTTGCCACTTGGACGTTTCACGCCAATGAACTCCTCGGCGGGAACGGCCGCGTGATCCAGGTGGGCATCCGCGCCAGTGGCCGCCCTCGAGAACACTGGGAGTCCACGCTCGGCGTCCGGCAATTCTGGGCAGACGAGATTCGCGCCCGGCCCAAAGAGTCGCTCGACGCCGTGTTGCAGGCGGTACGCGCCACGGGACTGCCAGTGTATCTTTCCAATGACATTGATGGCACCGACGATTCAGTGGCCGATGCGACCGGCACTCCGGAGCCTGACGGCCTCGAGGTGGAGTGGCTTTTGGAGCTGATGGCTCGGCTGGGGCGAGAGGTCGGGCTCGCCGGGGGCGATCTGATGGAAGTTGCACCGCTCCTCGGTGCAAATGCCGGGCACAACACGCTCGGGGTCGCCGCCCGCTACGTACGAGCGAGCTTGGACGCGCTGCTCGCCTGATCGTCGCCTCCTCTTTCTCGAACGGCTACTGAGTCAAGGCGGTTTCTGCGGGGTCGGCGACGCACGACCTGGTCCAGACCGGTACGAACCGGAATGGGAATCGCCACGGGACGCTCCGCTGCCCTCTCGTACTGCGCCCGAGGAGTATTGTAGGGAAACGCGACGAGCGGCCGTGAAGAGCAAGATTTCGGGTAGAAATCGCGACCGCACATAGCGTAGGTTTCATCGAACGTCAGGTAGGGGCATGAGGGCCAAGGGCCCGAGGGCAGCCTCCTGAGGGCAGTGCTTACTGAGAGCGGTCTCAGCGACTAGTGCGGTTGTCCCCGGCGGGCACGTTCCTTACGCAGTGCGGGTGCGAGGAGTTCTTGACTTGTTGTACGACGGGAAGACCAAGGTGGATCCTTTAGGCTCAGACAGCCCCAGCGCGCGCGAGCAGAGCCAGCTGTACGCGTCGGAGGGCTTGCTCCCGGAGGGCTCCCGGTTCGGTCCGTACATCGTGGGGCCGTGCATCGGTCACGGTGGCATGGCACGCATCTATCGCGCGGAGCACGAAGGTCTGCGCCGGCACGTCGCCCTCAAGGTGCTGCTCGACGGCTTCGCTCAGGATGCGGAGGGCCATGAGCGCTTCTTGCGCGAAGGTCGGATCGCCGCCGCCATCAAGCACCCAAACGTCGTCAACATCTTCGACGTCGGCTTCCAGGACTCCGTTCCGTATCTGGTGATGGAGTTGCTCGAAGGCCAGGACCTCGAGGCGCTCATGTACTCGCAGGGGTCCATGGCGGAGGCTTCGCTGGTCGACATCGTGGTGCCGATCGTGGCCGGCCTGGCCGCGGTCCACGACGCGGGCGTCGTCCATCGTGACCTGAAGCCGGGCAATATCTTCCTGGCCAAAGGCCGCAACGACGAACTCGAGCCCCGGCTGCTGGACTTCGGCATCTCCAAGGCCGCCGAGAGCGAACAGTTCAAGCTCACCACGGCGCGAGGCCTGTTGATGGGCACGCCGCTGTACATGTCCCCGGAGGCGATCCAGGGCGGCGAGATCACGGCGCTCTCCGACCAGTATTCCCTCGGCGTGGTCTTGTACGAGTGTTGCACGGGCTTCAACCCGTTTGCTGCCGATACCCTCGCCGAGACGGTGCGTCGCGTCACGCTGGGTGATTTTCCACCCGTGGCGCAGCAAAATCCCGCCGTCTCCAAGCGCATGGCGCGCATCGTGGGCCGCGCGATGAGCCTCGATCCGAAACACCGCTTCTCCAGCCTGCGAGAGATGGGGCGAGAGCTACTGTTTTTGGCGGGCCAGCGCACGCGTATCACCTGGAGCCTGAGCTTCGGCGAGGTGGTGGCCCGGCGTACCGGCAACCTTGCGGCGCTGGCAGTGGCCCCTCGGAAGACACCCCAGCCGACGCGCCAGTACGGCAGGCTCAGCTCCGCCGTGGCGATCCTATTCGGCCTCGTACTGTTCGGCTCGGCGGGAGCGCTGCTCTGGTCCTCGAGAGGCACCGACGCGGGAGCGCCCGCCGTCTCGACGCAGGCCCTGAAAACGCCGCCCCCGGCAGCGCCAGCCAGGGTGAACGCCGTCGCGGAAGCACCGAGCCCGCGCCCCAGTCCGCCCGCGCCAGCGAAACCCGCCGCTGCACCACCCCCCAGCGCACCCCAGGCAACTGCCCCAAAGGCGCCTGAACCGCCACCGCGGGCCGCGCTTCCCCCGGCGAGCGGGAGCAGCGCACAGAACGCGGTGCGCTCCAACCCGATCAAGTCTGACCCGATCAAGTCCGAACCGGTCAAGAAGGCGCGCCCTGTTGCCAAGGCGCCGCCCCCCAAGCGCCGAGCGCCGCCGCGGAACGACACCCCGGTGGCGGCGGACACGGCCAAGCCCGAATGGATGCCGGCCGCAGGCGAGCTGGCTCCAACACCTCCCCCGCGGCGCGATACGCCCGCGGTCGGTACGAACAGCGCTCCCATCTTCGAGTGACGCAGCTGCTCCGGCGCGCTAGCGAAGGCGGCCGCGGCACAGGCGACTCGGAAACGTTGAACGGAGTTTGCCAAGGCGGCGAGTAATGACGATCGATCGGGAGATCGATCGGGGGCTCCGTACTTTGCTGCGCCAAAATCGTGGGCGGGCAGGAAGAGCCGGGCACCGGGCAGCGGCTAGCCGGTCGAGGACCAGGCCCGCACTGGGGGAGGTCTTCCCCTCGGCGCCAGGTCCCTCGACTACCCTGCCCTTACCCTGCGCGAGCGAAGGGAGACTGCCTCGCACGATGACGCCGCGGGACGACGTGGATGATGAGGCTGCTTTCCTGAAAGGCAGCTGCAACACCGCGACCGGAGGACGCCGTCCCACAATGGCGGCAAAGCGCGCGCTTTCGGCGATCGCAGTGCACTCTCGCATCGTTCTGGAATCCCGCGTTCCGAAAACGAGGAACAGAATGCACAGGTGGGCAAAGTGCAGGTGGCGGTGTCCCTGCCACTGCAATAAACTGCCGCGACGAGTGAGGTAACCCTTGAACGAGAAGTCCGACCCTCGCAAAAATCCTGCTGCAGGCTCTTCCCCGTTCTCCGCTGCGGGAGAGCGTGACCGGCAGCTACGGCCAAGCGACCGTCCGCAGGCGCGGTTGCACGTGAGCGACCCCTCGTTGCTCGCGGAAGGGTCGCGTTTCGGCGGCTATCTGGTGGGCCCCTGTATCGGTGAGGGCGGCATGGCGCGCGTCTACCGCGCGCAGCACGAGGGGCTGCAGCGCCAGGTGGCGCTGAAGGTCCTGCTCGACGGCAACGGGAAAGACGGCGAAGGGCACGAACGCTTCTTGCGGGAGGCCCGCATCGTTGCGGCGATCAAGCACCCCAACGTCGTCAACATCTTCGACGTCGGCGTGCACCAGGGCCGTCCATACCTGGTGATGGAGCTGCTCGAGGGGATGGACCTCGAGGCGTATGTCGCGTCGCAGGGTCCGCTCGACGAGCCGACGCTGATGGACGTCATCATTCCGGTCGTCGCGGGGCTGGCCGCCGTGCACGACGCCGGCATCGTCCATCGCGATCTGAAGCCCGGCAATATCTTCCTGGCGCGCGGGCGCAACGACGAGATGGAGCCCAAGCTGCTCGATTTCGGTATCTCGAAGTCGTCGGGCCAGGACAAGCTCAAGCTGACGACCTCCAAGGGCTTGCTCATGGGCACGCCCTTCTACATGTCGCCGGAAGCCTCTCAGGGCCTGGAGATGACGCCGCTCTCGGATCAATACGCGCTCGGCGTCGTCTTGTACGAAGCCGCGACCGGCGCCAATCCCTTCTCGGGTGCCAGCACCTTTGGTGAGGTCGTGCGTCAGGTGACGACGGGGGACTATCCACCCGTCGCCACGCGGAACCCGAAGCTCTCCAAGCGCATGATCGCGATCATCGAGCGCGCCATGCACCTCGATCCGAGCCGGCGCTTTCCAGACATGCGCGCCATGGGGCGCGATCTGTTGGGCCTGGCCGGGCAACGCACGCGCATCACCTGGGGCCTCAGCTTCAGCGAGCTCTCGCAGCCCGCCGGATTGGCCGTGAATCCCTCGGTCCCACCGCTGTCCACTCCCGCGCAGCGGCGTGACTCTCAGCGTCCCGTGCCCGCGCGCAAGAACCGGTACGTCGTGCCGATCGCGCTGGTCGGCGCCGCCATCGCCGCGGTCGTCTGGATGCGCTCGAACACGCCCGAAGTGCAGGGGATCGCGCTGCCGCATGACGAAGCGGTCGCATCGCTTCGCAACGCGCCGGCGCCCAGTGCGCCGGTGGAAAACGTGGCTCCCGCGCAGGAACCCGAACCCTCGCGCGAACAGGAACTGGCCGCTGTCGTCCCAGGCTCCGTTCGCGAGCCCATCGCGCCAGCAGAGCCGCCGGCGGAGCAGATCGAGCAGCTACCGCCCGCGGAGGCGGAGGCTCCCAAGCCTGTCATCCAGGACACGCTGCGCAACCGGGTGACCGCAAGCCTCGCCCGCAGCCGGCCGCGTACTCGCCGCGCCGCCCCCGTATCTCGGCCCGCGACGCCTGTTGCTGTCAGCACGGCGCCGACGGCAGAGGACTCGGGGCCCGACTGGAAGATTTCGTCGCGTCAGAACGTGTCGGCCTCCGGCCGAGGCCCGGACCGCGGCACCAACGGCGCCCCGATTCTTGACTAGGACCTCCAGACGCCTCTAGGCGCAGAGGGTGGAGGGGGCACAAAACGACGAAGGTCCCGAATCCATCGATTCGGGACCTACTGTGCCGCCAGCACGGCACTGGCAGTTTTCGACAACGACTGCCCCGCCAGCAGCTCGCTCCGAGCGCGGCCCCCTGTGTCGGAATGCCCGCGCGGGCGGCACTCAGAACGTGCCGCTACACACGACGTTCATCACCCCGGGGCTGCACTGCACATGGCCTGCCGAGCGGCGCTCGCGACGCTCCGCGGTGTCCGTGCCGGGCTCGCTGTCACCGCTAGTGGCGATCCAGTGCGTGAGCGCAGCGCCTGCGAACGCGATGCCGATCACACCCGTGACGATGCCCACTTGTTCCGCGGTGTCGATATCATTGCGAACGTCGGCGCAGACGTCCGAGCGGGGCGCGGTGGGGTCCGACGCACTGAGACAGCGCTCGTCGTCGTTCCAGTGCTCCACCGCCTGCTCCCGCAGATAGAAGGAAATACCGCTGGCCACCCCGGAGGCAGCGCCGATACCGGCCAGCGTCCAGGTAAAGGCGCTCGAGGCCCAGTAGCTCTTCGGCTCAGCGTTGGCGGCAGCCCCCGCGCCGGTGGGGTCCGCAGGGTCCACCGAGCCCGGGGCTCGTTCGTTGAGTTCCACCGACTCGCGCGTCAGCACACCGCCACCCACCGAGATGGGCCGGCGCAGCCGAAAGAAGCCAGGTTTGCTGACCTCCATGATGTACGTGCCGGCTTCCAGGGTCTTCGGCGTCTCCATCGGTAGCGTGCCGACCACCTGCCCGTTGAGCACGACCTCGGCGCCATCCGGTTCACCGATGGCCCGGAAGTGGCCCACGCGCGCAGCCGTGGCCAGGCGGACCTCTTCGATCTCTGCCTTGTACTTTTGATAGTACGGGTCGTCCCCGTGGCTCATCGCCTTCTTCAGGTACTCGTCCGCCATCAGCCATTTGCTGGCGGCCTGCGCGGCAGTGGCCACATGCAAGAGCACGCGTACTGATTTGGGAGCCTGGGATTCCGCCTCCAGGAAGACGGTCAACGCCTCGTCGTCTTTGCCATCCTTGCGCAGCTGGATACCGCGCTTGAGCAGCGCCTCCACTTCGGGGCTCTCCTCGGCTCGCGCCGTGCTGCTCACGCTGGTGACCACGGCGACCGCTGCCAGCGAGGCACCGCCCAGTGGTAGCGCTCCCAGCGAGCCCAACGGCGATACGACCGTCGGCAGCACGGCTACCAGCGCCCAGCTTCTCCGTCGCGAAGCGCTACTGCTGACTCGCTGACCCGCCACCCTGCACGCACTAGACGACATTTTAGACGCCTTAACACGCCCCCAGCACCGTCCGCAACGCCAGCGAACCAGCGACGGAAAAGGCGATTGCGACTGCGCCCATCACTCTTGATGCGCCGAATCAAAAAACGTCGGGGGAGCCGCCTGCTCCCACCACCCCTCGACTCCACCTTTGGGACTGACGTCCCCTGGGGAGTTGCCGCCCGCGAGGCAGTCGGTCGGGTTGGCGGCCCTCGCCCCGAGGTTTGCTGCATCCAGAGCCCTCCAAAGGCCCTGGCGAACCTGCACTGGGAGGTCCTAGTCCTCCAACGGGACCAAAATCCGCCGCTGCGGTCGCCAGCCGGTATCCCGGGTGAGCTCCGTGAGATCGATCAGCTCCGCGATGTCGTCGCGGGGCTGGCGCAGCTCGGTGTCGGGGTAAAAGGCGGCGATCAGGTCGGCGCTGGAGCGGCCTCGCAGCTGCATGGGCAGGGCCGGAAAGTATTGCCGGTAGCCCGGCGCGTCCTGAACGAGCACGGCGACGATGAGCTCGGCGGCGTCCTCGAAGGTCAGGTGGGAGAGGCACTCGTGGAAGTTGAACCAGCCGTGCGAAAACGAGCGCAGGCTCTCGAAGCGGGCGATCAGCTGCGGCCCCACGAGCATCGGAAAGCGTAGGGACGTGGCTGCCAGGCGCGGGTGCGCCGCGCACAGGTGCTGCAGCATGCGCTCGGCAAACTCTTTGCTCTGGCCGTAGGTGTTGGGCCCCGGCGCGCACGGCGCGCGGCCGTCGAGCGGCAGGTACGGCATCCGGTACGGCGGCCCCATACGGTTGAAGTCCGTGTACAGAAAGGCCTGCACGGAGCTCGCGAAGATCAGCCGGGAAACACCGAGCTGCGCGCAGGCTTGAAAGACGTTGGCGTTCATCTGCGTGTTCTCGGCCAGGATGCGCTGCGGCGAGGGGCCGGCGAAGGCATTCGGATGATTGCCGAGGTGCACCACCGCGCCCACCCCGCGCACCAACCGATGCACGAAGAACTCGTCCTTCAGATCGCCGAGCTCTGCCGGCCAGGGGAACTCCGGGGGCAGCTTCTGATCGGTGGCGCGCACCTCGTAGCCGTGGCGCGCCAGCGCCTGGCAGGTGGCCAAACCCAACTTGCCGGTGCCGCCCGTGACGAGGACGGCAAACTTACTCGGCGCAGGGGCAAGCTGCGGGGCGGTGGACGCGCCGGGCGCGAGAGGCTGGGTCATGCGGGGTCTTTCTTCCGAACGGGATTCGTGCCGGCAACCGGCTCAGGAGGCCAGCGCGTGCGCGCTCACGAACTCGCGATAGGAGCGGGCGTAGGTCCCGCCGAGCGCGAGCAGCTCGCTGTGGCGGCCGTGCTCGATGATCCGGCCGCGGTCGAGCACCAGGATCTGATCGGCGTGCAGGATCGTGCTCAGGCGGTGTGCCACCACAAAGCTGGTCCGACCCGCCAGGAGCCGCAGCAGCGCCTGCTGCACGCGCGCTTCCGTCACCGAATCCACCGAGCTCGTGGCCTCGTCCAGGATCACGACGCGCGGGGAGGCGATCATGGCGCGGGCAAAACACACGATCTGACGTTGCCCCGAGGAGAGCCCGACGCCACGTTCGCCGACATGGCTGGAGAGGCCCTGGGGCAACGCCTCGATCAGATCGCGCACGCCGAGCGCGTCCAGCGCCTGCTCGACGTCGCGCAGCGTCGCCTCGGGCTTGCCCACCAGGATGTTGTCCAACACGCTGCCCGTGAACAGGAAGTTGTGCTGCGTCACGCAGGCGAGCTGGCGGTGCAGGGACAGGCTCGTCATCAGCGAGAGGTCCTGATCGTCGATGCGGACGCTGCCCTGGCTGGGCAAGTAGAGCTTGGCGATCAGGTTGGCGATGGTGCTCTTGCCGCTGCCCGTGTGTCCAACCAGGGCGATGGCCTGGCCCGGCTGGGCGACGAAGCTGATGCCGTGCAATACGGGCACGCCGCGCTCGTATTCGAAGCTCACGTCAGCCAGCTCGACCTTGCCCTCGATGTGACCGAAGTCGCGCGCGTCCGCGCGATCCTCCCAGTCGGGGCGGGTGTCCAGGAGCCGAAATACGCGCTCGGCGCCCGCCATCGCGGTGAGCGCCTGGTTGTATTGCTCGCCGACGATGGGGATGCCGCCGAAGAAAGACGTGGAGAGGAACAGGAACTGGATCAAGGCGTCCAGCTCCACGCGGCCGCTGAGCACCTGATAGCCGCCCAGGATCAGCAAGATCGCGAGAAAGAACTGACCATTGAACCCCAGCACCGGCTGGAACACCGCCGCCAGGCGCGCGCCGTGCATGTTGAGGTTGGCGTGATCGGCGATGCGGTGGGCAAAGGCGGCGGCGTTGCGCTCTTGCCGGGTGAAGCTCTGGATCTCGCGGATGCCGTTGACCGACTCGGCGAGCGAGGCCGTGACTCTGGCGAAGCTCTCGGAGCGCTGCCGGTAGGCGCTCGAGGTCTGCTTGCGAAAATGGCGCGTCACCAGCCACAGGCCGGGCGCCATGGCCAGGACGACCAGGAACAGCTGCCAGTCGTAGTGCGCCATCAAGAGCGCGGACACGCCCATGCTGCCGAACTGCACGACACTGACGAAGAAGACGTCCTGGACACCGGTGCGCACCGAGTCCACGTCGTGCACGATGCGGCCGATCAAGCGCCCCACCTCGGTGCGCTGGAAGAAGCTCATCGGCAGCCGCAGCAGGTGCTGGTAGATGTCGCGGCGCAGGTCCCGCACCACGTATTCGCCGAGCTCGAGCGCGAGCCGCGAGCGGAACACGAAGCAACCCGCAGTAAAGCCCGCCCAGGCCAGGAACGCGACCACACCGAGGACGATGCCCCCGAGGTCGTGATCCTGGATCGGGCCGCTGATGATCTCCGCCGTCAGCCAGGCCAGGAGCGGCAGCTGCAACGAGCGCAACACGACCAGCACGAGCAGCCAGTTGCGCAGGCGCCCATACGGGCGCGTGCAGGCGGCCAGGCGCCGGATGATCGAGAAGTCGAGCGGACGTTGCGCCAGCTGGCTCGGGCGCTCGGCGGGCGCTCCTGCCGGGGCGGACGCGGGCACCGCCGTGGACGCAGCCGGGGCGCGCGACGGCCGCTGGGAGGGGGCCGGGCTCATGTCCGCCCCTCCCGACTCGGGTCCGCGGCCTCGCCCAGGCCCTGTAAGAGCGCGGTGCGGTGATACAGGCCCCGCGCCTGCATCAGCTCTCGGTGCGTGCCCTGCTCGACGATGGCACCCCGCTCCAGCACGACCACGCGATCGGTGAAGCGCAAGCTCGACAGGCGGTTGGACACGATCAGCGTCGTGCGGCCCTGCATCACGCGCCGCATCGCGCCGAGCACCTCGCGTTCGGTCTCCGGATCTAGCGCGGTGGTAGGATCATCCAGGAGCAGCACCTTGGGCTCCACGAGCACCGCGCGCGCCAGGGCCAGGCGCTGGCGTTGCCCCCCCGACAGGTTGACCCCCTCTTCCGCCAGGAGCGTGCCGTAGCCCCCCGGCAGCGCCTGGATGAAGTCGTGTGCACCGGCGATGCGGGCGGCTCGCTCGATGGCGGACCGATCGGCTTCGGGGTTGCCGAAAGCGATGTTGTCCGCGATCGATTGCCGGAACAAGAGCGCCTCCTGAAAGACCACACCGATGTTGCGGCGCAGGGCGTCCACGTCGAACTCGCGCACGTCGTGCCCATCGATGCGGACGCGGCCGGCGCTGACATCATAGAAGCGCGGAATCAGCTGCAAGAGGGTCGTCTTGCCGGAGCCGGTGGCCCCCAGGATGCCGAGCGAGCCGCCCGCCGGCAACGTGAAATCGATGCCGCGCAACGCCAGCTGTCCGCTCGGGTACGCAAACTGCACGCGCTCGAACGAGACGGCCCCGCCGAGGCTCGGCAAATTCGGGCCGCCCGGCACCAGCGCACCACGCGGGCTCTGGATCTCCACGTCGGCATCCAGCACCTCGAACACCCGGCGCGCTCCCGCCAGGCTCTCCTCGAGCACGTTGACCACACGCGCCATGGCGGAGACCTGCGCGGCGAATTGCGTGAGCACGTTGGCGAAGACGATCAGATCACCAAGACTGAGCCGGTCTTTCGCCACCAGAAAGCCGCCGTAGCCCAGCAGCACGGCCACGTTGATCTGCGAGGTGAAGTGCACGGCCGAGCTGAAGCGGCTGGCACGCCGGAAGATCTCCTGCTGCTGATCGACCACCGCCAGGTTGCGGCGTTCAAAGCGCTGCAGTTCCTCTGCCTCACGCCCGAAGACCTTGGTCACGACGATGCCGTGAACGCCCTCGCTCATCGTGCGCACGACCTCGTCGACGAGATCCCGGGTCTTCTCGTACGCGACGCGCGCCCAGCCGGAGAAGCGGCGCGTGAGCAGCCAGATCACCGGCGTGGCCCCCAGGCAAGCCAACGTCAGCACGACGTTCGCGCGCAGCATGAAGCCCGCGTACACCGACAGCGTCAGCACCAGCACGCCGCCCTGCAGCATCACGCCGTCGACGAACGAACGCGCCGCCTGGACGTCGCTCGTCACGCGGTTGATGATCGACGCCTGGCCGCCCTTTTCGTAAAAGGA
>Ga0315912_10001245_pt1 | contig 32763 bp, 30 predicted proteins | sample VfabasoilMG_FD_204469 | JGI IMG/M metagenome (GOLD analysis project Ga0315912, IMG submission 204469) | Garden soil microbial communities collected in Santa Monica, California, United States - V. faba soil | ecosystem: Environmental > Terrestrial > Soil > Garden | place: USA: California...
TCCAGCACCACCTTGGCGGCCTCGGCCTCAGCCATCGTCGGGTAGGTCCCGACGGTTTCCACGGTCCCGTCTTCGCCCACAGCGCACAGCACCCACGTGTGGTGACCGTCATGCCCCGGGTCGCCGGGGCGGATGTGGAAGGTGCGCATGGCATACCTCGGCTGTACCCTCGGCCGAGGAGGGCTCGGTGATCAGTTATCGGACAAGGCGGCGTGGCGGCGTGGAGCCCTTCACATCAGAAGCGTCGCCGTCTCTGACGAACCAGTTGCGTAGGTTGTGTTCCAACTCGTCCAGAATCTTGTCGAGGTCTCCCGGCTCGGGGTTCCATGCCCGATGGGCCGCTGCGTTTCCCGCCTCAATCATTGGACCCAGAATGTCGATCTCACGATCGCTGATATAGCCCTGATCCTTCATCGCCCGTAATTTCTCAGCAAAGCCGCCACGAATATCGCCCACCAATTTGGTCATTGCATAATCGAAGGCGGTGCGGGCCCCCATAGCGCTAAGCCTCCTCATTTCAGCTTCAACGGCCTGGTAGATCTCGCTCATGAGTGCTTGAAGCTCGTCGTCCAGCGACGTCAGCCAGCGCGGCGCCGGGCGCCGGCGGATGCCGGCTTGCGTGGTCTGTGGCGCTACTGGCGCTTCTCGGGCGGGATTGAGTTCCGCACGTCCCTTGCTGGTTATCCGAACGCTGCGAAGGTCTCGTGCCTTGGGCGAGCTGGTCAAGTTCAACAACCCATCCGACACTGCCGAATCGATGATGTTGAATACACCCTGGGCATCCGTCGTTCCGATCACAGCCGCTGCATACTCCGCGTCGGTTCGATTGAAATCGACCATCGCAAATGCGTCAGCGCCGGCGCGGCGTGATATTTCGGCGATTAAATTCCGGAGCTGCTCTACCGCAGTCGGAAGTGGCTCCTCGAACAGCGCCACGAGATTGTTGGATGCGATTCTGGGCAGCTCGCCACGATCCGATCGCCTACGGATTGCATGGCTGAGGCGGGGCCTACGTACGGGCGGCTCCTCAAACTCACGCTCCAATAATCGCTGTGCAGTCCCTGTGAGTTCGTAGCCGCCGCACCTCGGGCAATCGAACGTGATCTTATCACCGTAGTCGTAGGTTCGCAGACGATCGCCCTTGTTGAGGCAAACGGGGCACTTCTCCTCCATTTACTTCCTCCTCCACACACGGCGCGCTTCAATGCGCTGGAGAACCCGGCGCATTGTTGCCCACGACGTTGCCCGCGCAGCGCGTGAAGCAGACTTGGTTCGCGAATCGGCCGATAACTTATTGAAAACCCTGGCTCCCGGAGTAGGACTCGAACCTACGACCCAGCGGTTAACAGCCGCTTGCTCTACCAACTGAGCTATCCGGGATCAGGTGGGCGCCGATATAGCCGATGCGGCGTGCGATGCAACCCCCCTTCGCAGGGGGCGGCCATGCCTGCTATAGCCCGCAGTGCTGCGAGAGTGGCGGAACGGTAGACGCAGACGACTCAAAATCGTCCGGCGCAAGCCATGGGGGTTCGAGTCCCCCCTCTCGCACCAAAATGTGCTCGCGGCATGCGATAAATAGCGCCGCCTAATCCCCTCGCCTGAAACGGCAAATTCCTATAGCCTGCGGCGCGCAGAGCGTTGCCGCCGAGGCCACATGTTTCCCGATCCTTTCCAAGGCCTGAAATCCCTCCTTCACAGCTCGGTTCTTGGGCATAGCCCATTGGTCGAGAGGGCTTTATTCGCTGTACTGGACATGCTCTCCAGCCCCATCACGGGAATCAAGACCCGCTTCCACTGGTTACAGATCGTGGAAGCTCTTGTGCTCACCGCGCTGGTGTTCACGCTCGCCCGAGGCGCGCTTGGCGTCGGGTTTATTGGCTTCCTGCGCTATGCCTTTCCCAAGGGAGCCTACAGCCACCCCTCGTCGGTCGTCGACTACAAGCTGAACGTTGTAAACTACTTCACCGGCTCCTTCTTCAACCTCACATGGCGCCTGTCCACCCCGTTCATGGCCGCTGGTGTCGTCAGCGCACTGGTCGCGGTTTTCGGCCCGCCCCCGGTCGCGATGCAATGGGGCGTCGTCGCCATTGCTATCTTCCTCGTCGCCTTCTGGGTCATCGACGATCTTGGGTACTACTTGGCCCATTTCGCCGCGCACAAAATTCCGTTCCTGTGGGCTTTCCACAAGGTGCATCACTCCGCGGAATTGCTCACCATCTTCACCGCCGGCCGGGTGCATCCGATGGAGTATGCCTTCATCGCACCAACACGCGCAGCCACCTCCGCGCTTGTCCTCGGTCCGGCCATCTACCTGTTTGGCAGCGAACCTACCCTGGCGACGTGGTACGGAATAAGCCTCTGGCTCGCCATCTCCGGTGCGTTCGGGGAGCAATTGCTGCATTCCCATGTCTGGCTGTCCTGGGGGCCGTTCTGGGACAAGATCATCCTCAGTCCCTGCCTGCACCAGATCCATCACAGTTCGGAACCGCGGCACTGGGACAGGAACTTCGCCGGCCGCTTCTCATTATGGGACTGGCTGTTCGGCACGTTGTACCAGCCGCACGGCCATGAGACCTTCCGCTACGGGATATTCGGTGAGCCACGCCAGCTTCACCCTGGTCTCGTCAGTGCCTACCTCAGGCCATATTGGGATATTGTGCCCGCCAAGCGTGCCATCGTATCCGTCGCCGGCCTTGTTCTGGGTGACTGGGTAAACCGGCGCGCCGAAGCATGGATGCTGCTTCCCAGGACAAAGGCCGGCGAAGGGAAAGATGTCGATGCGACTACCAATTGGCGAGCAGACGCGACAGTGGAAAGGGACGCTTAGTCTCCACGCAGCGATGGCGTTGATCTGCGTCTATTACACGCTCCTGGTCGCGGGACCCAAGCTTTCCCTGTTTGCGCCGACGACCTATGGGCTGTTGTTCAACGACATGCTCGACCACCTGCTCCAAGGCCGCTTCGATGTCTCCCCGGATGCCGTCGGCATGGAAGGCTTTCTTATTGACGGGAAGACCTACAGCTACTTCGGCATATTCCCCGCCTTGCTCCGCCTGCCTTTGATGGTGTTTCCCGGCTGGCGCGGCATCAACATCTCGCAGATCTCCCTGATCGTCGCCTACGGCCTGTCAGCGATCCTGCTGCTCCGCGCCGTTCACGACATCTGGGCCAAGTACCGGACCGCGCCAGGTGATGACCTGCTTGCGCTCGTACTGGGGTCAGTTCTTGTGCTCGGTGGCCCCATCCTGCAGTTTCTGAAGCCAAGCGTGTATCAGGAAGTAACGGCGTGGGCGTTCCTGTTCACCACGATCTTCCTGGTCAGCGCGTTGCGCGGGTGCACCAGCGAACAGGGATTCACCGCGGGCCTGCTGGCGCGGATGGGTCTGGTGGCCGGGTTCGCGTTGTTAACGCGGGTCTCCTTCGGATTGGGACTGTATTGTTCCCTTGGTCTCCTGCTGTCCGTGCTGTTCCTTCAGCGCCGTGTCCGGCCGGTGCATTTCGCCATGTTCTTCTGGCCGGCTGTAGCGCTGGCCACCTTCGCGCTCGTCACCGGCGGGGTGAATTACGGCCGTTGGGGCAGTCCGTTCACGTTCGCGAACTTCCATGCCTATCTCTACAACATCCAGGAGAATTTCGTTTCTCCTTCCATCCGGCAGGGCAATTTCCGGATCGAACGCATCGGCTGCAATTTTCTCTATTTCTTTGCGCCTATCTTCGGCCTTCCAGGTAATGGCGGCCAGCCATGGCTGAAGGACACCTGTTACCCCAACTGGGAGATCATGGAAGCTCCGCCGGCGAGTTTCCTGATCACGGATCCGTTGCTGCTGTTCTTTGCCGGGAGCTGCCTTCTGCGCGGGCGCTTCATGTTGAAGGACTGGTCGGCGACGGCGATTGCGGCCGGGCTTATTGTTCCACCGTTGCTGATGCTGACGTTTTTCACCGTGACCTTCCGCTACAGGATGGAATTCTATCCGCTGCTGATCTTTCTCAGCCTGCTTGATGTGCTGGATCGCATGCGGTCGCGGGGTCCCGTACCCTACATAACGGCCGGGCAGCGCGTCCTGCTCGTCACTTGTCTGGCCATCAGCGTCGTTACCGCGCATGCGCAGCTGGCTTTGTACCGGATTTCCGGCTGGGGGAAGCTCGACGGCACCTATGCCGAATACTATACAAAGCGCATAGCGGAACTGAGGGGGCCGCCCGGTCGCAGCCCGAACCCGTGAGGGGTGGTAAGGTCATGCCGTCCCGCGGCTGGATCTGTTCGTTACCCCAGCCGCAGCATGCGCCGCAGTTTCCGCAGCCGGTGTTCCAGGTCCCTGAACGTCATGCCTGGCATCGGCCACGGGAGTGCCAGCCGTACGGCCCCGGCGCGCCAGGGTGAATGCCGCATTTGCCGCAGCGCGCCCTCCGGGTCCAGCAGCAGCCGGCGCAGGCCCACCCGGTTCGCGGCGCACACGTTGTGGCCGCCATTCAGGCCATTGATGAACGGCAACGCGTTGATTGCCGCCACATCGGCATGGCTTGGCGTGGTGAGCAATGCCGCGATGTCCGCCAGCGCCGAGTCCGCGGCGATCTCCGCGGGCCACGCACCGTCCAGCAACGCGTCCAGTGCCGCCACTTCCTCCAACACGCCCGCCTCGATCGCGCGCAGGGCGGCCCGCCGCGCGGTCCCTTCAGGTTCCGCCTCCTTAGCCTCGACCGGCATCATGCGTCCTGCCCGGTGCTCGTACCGCGCCACCGACGCCTGAGGGGCGGAGCAGAACAATTCGAACAGCGCATAGCCCTCGCGTGCCAGCTCGAAACGCGGCTTCGGGTATCCGAATGTAAACAGGTAGCCCGACGCGTTGCCGGGATGCAGTTCAGGGCGCAGGGCATCGGCGAACAAACCCATATAGCACCCGACGAGATCCTCCGCCGGCAGGCCCGTCAGCGCCGCGAGCGCGACCTGGGTGCTGCCGCGCCAACCGACGTCCACCACAAGACGCTTGCCAGGCTCCAGGAAGCCTTCTTGCGACAGGTATTCCATGGCATCCGACCGCAATGCCGTCAGCCGCGCGCCAATGGCCTCAGCCTGCGTTTCGAACAACTGGTTTACCGCCGCCAACCGTTCCGCACCTTGCAGTTGTTGCTCCGGATCGATCCCGATCGCGCGCAGCATCGCCCCCGTCTCGGCCTCCCCGATGCCGATGGCCTCCAGCACCTGCCCCAGCTTCTGGTCCAGCATCGCGTCCGCCAGCCGGCGCGCGAGTTCCGGCAGATCATCCGCAAGCGCGGGCAGTACCGTGGCCTGCCGGGAGGAATGCAGGTAACGCGCCTCAATGTCCCAGCCCAGGCGCGTGATCACCGTCCGTGCGATCGCGATCGGCAGGTAGCCGTCGCGCGACAGGTAGTACACCCGGCGGATGCCGCGCCGCCGAGCCTCGGCCAGGCTGAACAGCGTGAATCCCACCAGCAGCAGCGTGGCGAACCGGTGCAATCCGTCCGTCGGCCTGGCCCGGCGCCGACTGCGCAACACGCGCGCCAGCCAATGCAGCCTTTCGGTTGCCGCGTCCTCCGGCACATGCTTCGCGCGCGGCAGATGCAGTGCCTGAACACCGGCGGTCCGCGCATTCGCCACGTCGGTCTGCGGATTGTCGCCGATATGCAGGATCTCTGCCGTCGCACAGCCCAGCGCCTGGGCGAGGTACGCGTACATTCGTCCGGTATGCTTGCTACGCCGCGCATCGGCGGAGGTGAATACGCGCGGGGCCGGTCCGAACCCGTGCCCGGCCAGGAGTTCCGAGAGGAACGCCCCGGGCAACACGCTGTCGGAAGTAAAGACCAGGGTCTGGTCCGGTCGCAGTGCCGCCAGTGCCGCGCGCAACACCGGCACAGGCCGTAGCACGGAGCGTTCCACGGCGCACTCGAACGCGGTCAGCGGCGCTACCGCGTCGTCGCCGATAACCAGGCAGCGCGCCAGGTAGGCATAGATCTCGGCCAGCGTCGGCTCGTCGTGTCCCGCTGCCTCGGCGACCGCCCGCGCCGCGCGTTCCGCTTCGATACGCAGTTCCCGGAAGGTCGCGGGATCGCCGGGATACAGCCCTGCCGCCCGCGCCCGCGCGCCGGTCAGCAGGTGCACATCCTCCGCCCGCGCAAGGTCGCGGGTCAGGGCGGTGTCGAAAATGTCGCAGCTGACGATCCGGGCTGACTTCAATGCGGCCGCCAGCGCCTCCTGCCCCGGCGCGGCATGGTTCGGCGCGTCACTGCTCCTTGCCATTCGTTCCGCCCGTCCACGCGCCGTGATGCACCCGCGCCGAACCTGCCATGCCACCGGCCCCATTGGCAACGCGATCGGGTGATCCGCCACCCCTGGACGCCCGCCCCGCAACGCGCCAAACAGGCCCCCACCCCAACCGAACGGAGCCCACCCCGGTGCTGGACCGCATTCTGCTGACCAACGACGACGGCATAGACGCCCCCGGCCTCGCGGTGCTGGAGGAAATCGCCGCCCAACTCGCGAAAGAAGTCTGGGTCGTTGCCCCGGAACAGGACCAGTCCGGCGTCTCCCACGCCGTGTCCCTGCATCACCCGCTGCGCCTGGTGAAATGGGGGGAGCGCAAATACGGGGTCACTGGTACGCCGGGGGACTGCGCGGTGATGGGCGTCGTCCATCTGATGAAGGACAACCCGCCCGACCTGATCCTCTCCGGGGTCAACCGCGGCGCCAACATGGGGCAGGAAACGGTGTTCTCCGGCACGGTCGGTGGCGCCATGACCGGCATGCTGCTCGGCATCCCCTCACTCGCCCTCAGCCAGGTCTTCACCTCCGGCAAGCCGGTGAACTGGGATGCCTCCCGCACCCTCGGCCCGGGCGTCATCCGGAAGCTCCTGGAGATCGGCTGGCCGAAGGATGTCTGCCTGAACATCAACTTCCCCCCCGTCCCGGCGGCGGAAGCCGGTCCTATCACCCTCACTCGCCAGGGCATCGGCTGGATCGAGGGGATGCGCGTGGAAACCCGTACCGACCTGCGCAACAACAATTACTACTGGATCGGTTTCCGCCGTGGCGAACGCCCGCAGGGGCCGGACGCGGACGTGGACGCCATCAAGTCCGGCCGCGTTTCGGTCACCCCGATCAAATACGACCGCACGGACGACGACGCCTACGCGGTGCTGGCCAAAGCCCTTCCGCGCCTGTCCGCGGGCTGAGCCTGTCCGGCATCTGATCGTTTCCTTAAGCTTGCGTCATAAAGCGCCGCGCCCCCAGCGCGGCGCTGGCGTTTTGTTGCCAACCGGCGCTTGATGATCGCGCCGCCCGCAGGCGCGTCCGTGCCTGCCAGTCCGGAGGTTCCTTCTTGCCCAGTTCCACCATCGTGGCGGCGCTGCTGCCGGTCGCCCTTCTCTCCGTTTCCAATGTTTTCATGACCTTCGCCTGGTATGGCCACCTGAACTACAAGTCCTGGCCACTCTGGCTTGCCATCGTTGTAAGCTGGGGCATCGCCTTCATCGAGTACTGCTTCGCCGTGCCCGCCAACCGCTATGGCCATGCCAGCTACTCGGCGGCGGAGCTGAAATCGATTCAGGAAGTCATCACCCTGGTCGTCTTCGCCGGTTTCTCGGTGTGGGTTCTCAAGGAACCTCTCACCATCAACCACGCCGTCGGCTTTGCGCTCATCGCCGCCGGTGCCTTCTTCGTCTTCCGCGGCCCGCTCGGCTGAACCGCCGCGCCATCCCTAAGGGAAGGAACCACCATGTCTCCTCGTCGCGTTCGCCCGGTCATTGTCGCCGGCCTACTGTTCCTTCCGGTCACCGCGGCCTTCGCCGCGCCGGAACTCGCGCTGAAGCGCGTCATGCTGTCTTCCGGCGGCGTCGGCTATTTCGAGTATGAGGCGGAGGTCGAGGGCGGCGCCACGCTCGGCCTCGACGTGCCGTTGGAACTGGTGGACGACGTCCTGAAATCCCTGGTCGTGTTCGACAGCGCCGGCGGCGTCGGTGGCATCTCATTGCCTGGTAAGGACAGCACGCGGGCCGCCTTCGGCGACGTGCCGTTCGGCCCGGAGGCGTTGCAATCCCCGCTCGCCTACATCAACGCATTGCAGGGTGTGGAGGTGGAGGTGAAGGGGCCCCGCCCGATGCGCGGCCGCATCCTGCGCGCCGAAGCGATCACCGATGGCGTCGGCCCGATGAATGCACCGATCACGCGCGTCATCTCCCGCACCCGCGTCTCCCTGTTCACCACGGAAGGCCTGCAGCAATTTGTGCTGGAGGACTCCGAAGCGGTGCAGATCGTCGATCCCGACCTGCGCGCCCGGGTTGGCCGCGCGCTGGACTCGCTGCGTCGCAACGCCGGGCGGGACATGCGCCACATCACCCTCAACACCGCCGGTACTGCCAAGCGCACCGTCCGCGTCGGCTATGTCGCTGCCGCCCCGCTGTGGAAGGCGTCCTACCGGCTCGTCCTGCCGCCCCAGGGAGGCGGCAAGGCGCGCATGCAGGGCTGGGCGGTGCTGGAAAACCAGACCGGCCAGGACTGGTCCGGAGTGCAACTCACCCTGCAGTACGGCAACCCCGTCACGTTCCGGCAGGCCATCTATGCCAGCTACTACGTTGATCGCCCGGAAGTGCCGGTGCAGATCCTCGGCCGGGTGCTGCCGAACGTCGACACGCGCGGCCGGGACATGCAGCAACAACTCGGCGCCGCTGGAGCGCCCGCCCGCGCCGGCGTCATGCAGCAGCGCAGCCGTGCCGCGGAACTCGCCATGCCCATGTCCGCCTCGCCGCCACCGCCGGCCGCCGCAAGCGTGGACATGAACATGGCCGCCCCCGCAGAACAGGCCTTCTCTGCCGAGGGCGCCGAGCAGACGACGTTTCGCCTTCCATCCGCCGTGGCCTTGCCTGCCGGCCATACCGCGTCCGTCCCGATCCTTGACCAGGAGATCGACGCCGAGCGCCTCGATCTCGCTGAGCCAGGTCGCCAGCGGCCCTTTGCGGCGATCCGCCTCAACAACAATACCGGCCTCTCGCTCCCCGCGGGTGTCCTCGCGCTCTACGATCCCAGCGGCGACGCGTCTTTCGCCGGGGACGCACGCCTCGGTGGCCTGCCTGCCGGTGAACGCCGCCTCGTCTCCTTCGCGGAAGACCTGCGTACCACTGTGGAGCGTTCGCAGACTGGCCAGTTCACGTTGGTCAATGTCACCGCCGCCAACGGTGTCCTCCGCGTCAACAACCGCGATCGCCAGACCACACGCGTGACGTTGACTGGCCCGGCAAAGGAATCGCGCCGGGTTCTGGTGGAAATCCCGCGTGACTCTGCCCGTACTCTGGAAGTAGAGGGAGGCACGCCCACCGGCACGGAGGAGACGGCAACGGTCTGGCGCATTCCGGTCGACCTGAAGCCCGGCGAGGTCCGTCGCCTCGTCGTCCACACGGACCGCACCGTCCTCGAGGAGACGACGCTGCTCGCCGATGACGAACGCATCGTCGTCCGCCTGCTGTCCAACCAGGGCCTGCCCGCGCCGGCCCGTGCCGCACTGGAGCGAATTGCGGCCTTCCGCGCCGATCTCGCCGCGAAGCGGGTTGAAACGACGCGCCTGCAGAAAGAGATCGAGGCGATCGAACGCGACCAGGAGCGTATTCGCCGCAACCTCACCTCTGTTCCCAACGGTGATGCGCTGCACCGCCGCCTGTTGGGACAGCTTGATGCCGCCGAGACGAAGATCGCGGCCACCAAGCAGGCGCTTGAACAGGCCCAGGGTAACGCCGATCGTGCTCAGCGCACGCTTGCGGATGCCGTGGCGTCGCTGAAGATCTGATTTGCGGCACCGGCGCGGCTGGAGAGGAAAGCCGGGGGATTTCCGTCCCCCGGTTTCCTGCGGCGCGACCCAGGCCTAGCGCCCGGGTTCCCCGAGAGGATAAGTAGATGGCTCTGAGAACGCTCACCGATGGGCGGCTTCCAGAGGGACGGCGCCTTGTATGGCTGTCTCGCGCAACACCACAAAGCCGAGGACCGATCCTATGACCGAACGACTGGTGGGGCCGCTCGTCGATACCACCCCGCGCATGCTGCCCGTACGCGCGCCGATCAAGGGCCAGTACTGCGTGCTGGAACCGTTGCACCGCCGGCACGCACCGGAACTGTGGCAGGCGGCGCAGGCAGGCACGCCGGCGGGGGATACGAGCTGGGACTATTTGGGCCATGGTCCGTTCCCCAGTGAGGCGGCGATGACCAAGCATGTCGAGACCTTCGCCGTGCAGGCCGATCATGTCGCCTGGGCGGTGCGGCCACTTGCCACCGGGCGCGTGTCAGGCTGGCTGACGCTGATGGACATCCAGCCGCACAACGCCGCGGTGGAGATCGGCAATATCTGGCTGTCTCCCTCCATGCAGCGCACCCGCGCTGCGACTGAATCGATGTTCCTGCCCATCAGACAGGCGATGGACGACCTGGGTTACCGGCGCATGGTGTGGAAGTGCAACGCGCTGAACGAACCGTCCCGCCGCGCGGCGGCTCGGCTGGGGTTCACCTATGAGGGCCTGTTCCGCGCCCACCTGGTGGTGAAGGGGCGGCGGAGGGATACGGCCTGGTTCTCCATCCTGGATGAGGAATGGCCGGCGCGGCGCGATGCGCTGCTGGCCTGGATGGACCCCTCTAACTTCGCGCCGGATGGGACGGCCATTCGTTCGGTGGCGGAGATACGCGGCTTCTAGCCCGCCTTCACGCCCAGCCGGCCGGCCATTTCCTGGATGAACTGCCACGCCACGCGCCCGCTGCGCGAGCCGCGTGTGACGGACCATTCCACCGCGGCGGCGTGCAGGTCTTCCTGTTCGATCGGCAGATTCAGCGCGCCAGCATAGCCATCGATCATGGCGAAGAACGTGTCCTGGTCGCAGTTGTGGAAGCCCAGCCAGATGCCAAAGCGGTCGGACAGCGACACTTTCTCCTCGATCGCCTCGCCCTGGTGGATGGCGGTTTGGCGTTCGTTCTCGATCATGTCGCGGGACATCAGGTGGCGGCGGTTGGATGTGGCGTAGAACAGCACGTTCTCCGGCCGCCCCTCGATGCCGCCGTCCAGGACGGATTTCAGCGCCTTGTAGTCGGAATCCTCGCGCTCGAAGCTCAGGTCGTCGCACAGGATCAGGCAGCGCTTCGGCTGGCCGCGCAGCTTGTTCAGCAGGTCCGGCAGGGAGCGGATGTCCTCGCGGTGGATTTCGACCAGCGCCAGGGTGCCGGGATTCTCGCGGTTGATCTCCGCGTGCACGGCCTTGACCAGGGATGACTTGCCCATGCCGCGGGCACCCCACAGCATGGCGTTGTTGGCCGGCAGGCCGGTGGCGAAGCGCTGGGTGTTCTCCAGCAGGATGTCGCGCTGGCGGTCCACGCCCTTAAGAAGGGCGATGGGCACGCGGGAGACCTTGGCGACAGGGGCCAGCATCCCGGGAATGGGGTGCCAGACGAATCCATCCGCCACGGACAGGTCCAGCGTCGGCGCCGGGGGCGGGGCCAGCCGCTCCAGCGCGGCTGCGATGCGGCGCATCAGGTCGATCTGTTCGGCGTCCATGGCGATAATTCCGGGCTGAGCTTGACGGGAAGGCGGCGGAAACTATGGTCCGCCGCTCCCATACGCAACCCGGCGCAAGCCAGAGGATACCCGTTATGCTCATTTCCCCCGCCTTCGCGCAGGACGGCTCCGACCCGATGGTGATGTTCGCGCAGTTCGCGCCTCTCCTCGCCATCTTCGGCGTGTTCTATTTCCTGCTGATCCGCCCGCAGCAGCAGAAGCAGAAGGAAATGCGGGCGGCGCTGGGCCAGTTGAAGCGGGGTGATCGCGTGGTGACCGGCGGCGGCATCATCGGCACCGTTTCCCGAGTGCCGCCGGATCGGGACGGCAAGCCGGTGCCGGAGATCGAGGTGGAGATCGCGCCGAACCTGAAGGTGACGGTGCTGCGGGAGACCATCACCACCATCTTCAAGCCGGGCGGCGAGACGAAGGCCGCGAACGATACGAAGTAGCCTTACGCGGCACCTTCCTGGTACCAACCCTTCGTCCGCCCGACGATGGCGACGACGGAGAGCATGACTGGCACTTCCACCAGCACGCCGACCACCGTGGCCAGCGCTGCGCCGGATTCGAAGCCGAACAGGCTGATGGCGGCGGCGACGGCCAACTCGAAGAAGTTGCTGGCCCCGATCAGCGCGGACGGCGCGGCGACGCTGTGGGCGGAGCCGCATTGCCGGTTCAGCCAGTAGGCGATGCCGGCGTTCAGGTAGACTTGGATGATGATCGGCACCGCCAGCAGGGCGATGACCAGGGGCTGGCCAAGGATCTGTTGGCCCTGGAAGCCGAATAGCAGCACCAGCGTGGCAAGCAGCGCCAGCAGGGACGCCGGCTGCAGGCGGCCCAATACGCCTGCCAGCGCGGGTTCTCCACCCGAGGCCAGCAACGCCCGCCGCCACATCTGCGCCGCGATCACCGGCACGACGATGTAGAGCACCACGGAGAGTACCAGCGTGTCCCAGGGCACGGTGATTGCGGACAGGCCCAACAGCAGCGCCACGATCGGGGCGAAGGCCACCACCATGATCGCGTCGTTCAGCGCCACCTGGGACAGGGTGAAGTTGGCGTCGCCGTCCGACAGGTTGGACCAGACGAACACCATAGCGGTGCAAGGCGCGGCGGCGAGCAGGATGAGGCCGGCGATGTAGCTGTCGATCTGCCCGGCTGGAAGGTACGGCCGGAACATCCAGCCGACGAAAATCCAGCCCAGTACGGCCATGCTGAACGGCTTCACCAGCCAGTTCACGCCCACAGTCACGGCGATGCCGCGCCAGTGGCGGCTGACCTCGCCGATGGCGCCGAAATCCACGCGCAGCAGCATGGGGATGATCATCAGCCAGATTAGCACCGCCACAGGGATGTTGACCTTGGCGACGTTCATGTTGCCGAGAAGCTGGAACGGACCGGGCATGATGCTGCCGAGCGCGATGCCGGCGACGATGCACAGCGCGACCCAAAGGGTCAGGTAACGCTCGAAGATGCCCAGGCCGGCGGCCTTGCGGGTGGCATTGTCACTCATAGTTCAGGCGAGGCCCCGCATCGCTTCCAGTTGCTCCGGCGCGTCGAACGGCACCATCAGCAGCACATCGTCCAGGCCCAGATCCTCCAGCCGCTTCAGCCGGTCCTTCGCCTCCGCGGGTGTGCAATAGAGCGAAATCTTGTTCACCGCCGCGCGGCTGTTCGGCGCGTCTGGCCCGCGGAAATCGGTGAACACATTGGCCAGCACGGCGCGCGTGCCGCCGGCAGCGCGGAACATATTCAGGCCGATGGCGATGTCCCCCGGCGCGGAGTAGATGCCCGATGAAATCCAGCCGTTCAGTTGCTTGGCCGAAAGATCGATCCAGCGTTGGCTCCTCCAGGCGCCGAGCATGATGCGCGGCCCACCTTCCGTGCCCGGCCAGGCGGTCAGCGGATTGCCGTAGACGCCCTCGCCATTGAACGTCCGCTTCATGATGTCCAGGTAGCGCGTCATTGTCTTGAAGCGCGCGTCGAAATCCGCCTCCACCGCGTCGAAATCATGCTTGGTGGAGCCGGAGCCGATGCCGAAGATGAAGCGGCCCCTGGAGAGCTCATTGATGCTCTGCACCCGGTGCGCATGTTCCACCGGGTGGCGCAGCGGCACCTGGATCACGCAGGCGCCAAGCTCGATGCGGCTGGTCACGCCGCACAGAACGCCGAGATACGCGATCGGGTCCAGCGTCGCGCTGCCGCGCGCGAACGCGTCCGTCACCCACAGGCCGGCAAAATCGAGTTCCTCCGTCTTGCGGGCGATTTGCACGATGCGGTCGATGGTGTGCACGCCGGGAAGTTCGCGGGGAATGCAGACGATGCCGAGGCGCATGACGGGATGATCCTTTCGTGAAGAAAAAACGCCGCCACCTTTTCGGGTGGCGGCGCTGGTCTCAAGCCGGGCCTTACAGCTGGGCTTCGGCGTATTCGTAGTTGGCCAGCTTATCCAGCCAGTTGGTCAGGTAGTTCGGGCGGACATTGCGGAAATCCAGGTAGTAGGCGTGTTCCCACACGTCGCAGGCCAGCAGCACCTTGCCCTCGCCGGTAGCGAGCGGGTTGGAGCCATTGGCGGTCTTGGTGCACTTCAGCTTGCCGTCGCTGCCCAGGATCAGCCACGCCCATCCGGAGCCGAACTGCGTGGTACCGGCGGCCTTGAACGCGTCCTTGAACGCGGTGACGGAGCCGAAATCCTCGTTGATCTTCTTCTCCAGCTTGCCAGGAATCTTGCCGCCGTTCGGGGACATGTTTTCCCAGAAGATGATGTGGTTCCAATGCTGGCCGGCCTGGTTCAGCAGGCCCATCCGCGCCGGATCCTTGCCGGCCATCACGACCAGCTCATCCAGGCTCTTGCCCTGAAGGGCGGCGTCCGCGTCCACCATGCCGTTCAGCGTGGTGACATAGGCTTGGTGGTGCTTGCCATGATGTAGGTCGAGGGTTTCCTCGCACATGCCGTTGGCGCCGAGTGCCGACTTGGCATAGGGAAGGGTGGGAAGCGAGAAGGCCATGGTGGCGTGTCTCCTGTTGCGAAAGGTTGCGCGCCGGTGCGGAGCGGGCGGCGATCCTGGCTTCGGCGCGGCATGAAGGCAAGCCGCGACCACATTTCCTGAAGGGGAATTCCGGCTTGTCCGAGATGCTGGAGATCGTGCGTCGGCATGACCCCGACCGGTTCTTCACCGGCCTGTTCGCGCCGGCCGAAAAGCGGGGTGCGTTGTTCACGCTCTACGCGTTCAACCACGAACTGGCCCGCGCCCGGGAAGTTACGCGGGAGCCGCACATGGCGCTGATACGCCTGCAATGGTGGCGGGAGGTGGTGGAGGGCGCGGCGCGCCAGCACCCGGTGGCGACACCGCTGCGCGCATTGGTGGAAGCAGGAGTGCTCGACCAGACCGACCTGCTGGGCCTGATAGACGCGCGCGAGGTGGAGACCGAGGACATCGCCACACTGGCGGACTGGCGCTTCTACCTGCTGGGCAGCGCCGGCGGACTGATGGTGGCGGCCGGGCGGTTGCTGGGCATGGCGCAGCCGGAGGCGCTGCGCCCGCTGGGCGGCGCCTATGGCGCCGCGGGCGTGCTGCGATCGGTGCCGGCGCTGGCAAGGCAGGGGCGGTGCGTGCTGCCCATGGATGTGCTGGCGCATCATGATCTCTCTCCGGAGGCCATCGTGGGCGGCGCCGATCCGCGCCGGGCGATCCAGGCCCTGGCGGCGCAGGGCATTGGCCTGCTGCGTCCCGTGTCCGTGCCGAAGCCTGCCATCGCTGCCGCCCTGCCGGTCGTGCTGGCACGCCGAGACCTCGCGCGCCCGCTGGACACCCCAGGCCCGCGCGGTATCGGCGACAAGCTGGCTGTCACCTGGGCGGCCCTGACCGGGCGGATATGACAGGCTGGCTCGGGCTGGCAACGCACTGATCGGCTGGTGTAGAATCCCCCCACCAACCCGGAGGACGCGGCCATGCCCCTGAGCGAAGCGCAATTGAAGCAATTCGACGAGCAGGGCTACCTGTTCATGCCCGACCTGTTCAGCGCCGAGGAAGTCGCGGTGATGCGCGAGGAAGCCGAGGCGATCTACGCCGCCAATCGGGAAGAGGTGTGGCGCGAGAAGTCCGGCGCCCCGCGCACCGCGTTCGCCGCGCATACCTACAACGAGGCGTTCCGCCTCCTCGGCTCCCACCCGCGTCTGGTGAAGCCGGTGGAGCAACTGTTCGGTGAGCCGGTGTACATGCACCAGTTCAAGATCAACGCGAAGGCCGCGTTCGACGGCGACGTGTGGCAGTGGCACCAGGACTACGGCACATGGCGGAGGGACGACGGCATGCCGGAGCCGCGCGCCATGAACATCTCCGTGTTCCTGGACGAGGTGATGCACATCAACGGCCCGCTGTTGCTGGTGCCGAAGAGCCACAAGCATGGCAACTTCGATGCCGGTCACGATCTGGGCACCACGTCCTACCCGCTGTGGACGCTGGACAATGACCTTGTGAAGAAGATGGTGGACGAGGGCGGTATCTTCGAGGCTGTGGGCAAGCCCGGCTCCGTGCTGATGTTTCACGGCAACCTGGTGCACGGCTCCGCCGGCAACATCACGCCCTATCCGCGCAAAATCGTGTACCTGACGCTGAACGCCGTCTCCAACCACATCCGGACGCCGACGCGGAAGGAATGGATCGCGCACCAGGATTTCCGCCCGATCCAGCCGGTGGCGGATGACGCTCTGCTGCAATATGCCAGGAACTGGCGCGCGGCGGCCGAATAGGGCGGCATACGCGGATGAAGTCGGACGCACCGGTCATTGTCGAGCGCGACGGGTTGGTGGCGCATCTGCGCTTCAACCGCCCGCTGGTGCTGAACGCGATCAGCCAGGACCTGGCGGACGCGCTGGCCGATGCGTGCGACACGGTGGCGCGGGAAGGCCATGCGCGCGCCGTGCTGCTGTCGGGCGAGGGCAGGGGGTTCATGGCCGGCGGCGATATCTCCGCCTTCCATGCCGCGGGGGAGAATGCGCCGGCGGTGGTGGATGCGATTATCGCCAAGGTGCACCGGGCGGTGCGCACGCTGAACGCGCTGCCGGTGCCGGTGATCGCAGCGGTGCATGGGCCGGTGGCGGGTGCCGGACTTTCCATGATGATGGCGGCGGACGTGATCATGGCGGCGGAGGGCACGCGCTTCGTGCTGGCCTATCCGCGCATCGGCGCCAACCCGGACGGCGGCGCTACCTGGGCGCTGCCGCGCGCGCTGGGGCTGCGCCGATCCCTCGGCTTTGCGTTGCTGGGCGAGGAGATGGAGACCGCCGACGCCCTGGCGGTGGGCCTGATCAACAAGGTGTATCCGGCCGTGCTGCTGATGGAGCAGGCGAAGGAACTGGCGCACAGGCTGGCCAATGGACCCACTCTCGCGTTCGGTCGCACCAAGGCGCTGCTGCGACAGTCCCTGGACCATGACCTGGCGGCGCAGTTGGAAGCCGAACGCGCCGCCTTTGTGACCGGCGCGGGGACGTCGGATTTCCGCGAAGGTGTGACGGCGTTCCTGGAAAAGCGGCCGGCGCGGTTCGAGGGGCGTTAGCCCCCCATCACCGCCGAAGCCTGCCCCGCATACGTCACCCGCATATCCCGCTTCAGCACCTTGCCGGCGGTATTCTTCGGCAGGCTGTCGGTAAAGATCACCTTCTTCGGCAGCTTGAACGGCGCCAGCGTCTCGCGCGCGTGGGCGATCAGGGTTTCCTCATCCGTGCTCATGCCCGGGCGCAGCACCACCACGGCTGTTACCGCTTCTATCCAGCGTGGATCGGGCAGAGCGATGACGGCAACCTCCGAGACCGCCGGGTGGGTGAACAGCGCGTCCTCCACCTCCCGGCTCGCCACCAGCACGCCGCCGGTGTTGATCACATCCTTCACGCGGTCGACGATGTACAGGTAGCCTTCCTCGTCCTGGTAGCCGATGTCGCCGGAATGGAACCAGCCCCCAGCGAAGGCTTCCGTGGTTTCCGCCGGCTTGTCCCAGTATTCCCGCAGCAGATGCGGGGAACGGTGCACGATCTCCCCGTGCGAGCCGGGTGGGCAGTCGTTCATCTGCGCATCCACCACGCGCGTCATCACATGCAGCACCGGGCGGCCCACGGAACTCGGCCGTGCGTCATGCTCCTCCGGCATCAGCGTCGTCGCCAGCGGGGCGATTTCCGTCTGGCCATAGGCATGGAACGGCAGGGCACCCGGCAGCCGTTGCCGCAACTCCTGCAACACCGGGATCGGCATGATGGAGGCGCCGTAGTAGATGTTTTTCAGCGCTTTCAAATCACGCGTCGCGAAGTCCGGGTGGCGCAGGAAGCTAATCCACACCGTGGGCGGGGCGAAGAAGCTGTTGATGCGGTGCTGCTCGATCAAGGCCAGGCTGTCCGCCGGCACCGGGCTTTCCACGATCCACTGCTCCGCTCCCATCGTCAGTTGCGGCATGCAGAAGGCGTGCATTTGCGCGGTGTGATAGAGCGGCAGCGCGGCCAGGCAGCGGTCCGAGCGCGCATAGCGGAAGGCGACGATGCAGCTGGCGTACTGGGATATCAGCGCCTGGTGCGTGTGTGCCGCGCCCTTCGGCATGCCGGTGGTGCCGGAGGTGTAGAGGATCTGGCCGATGTCGGTGTCGGTCACGTCCTCGCCTATCGGGTCCGCCGGGTCCTCGTCCCACGCCACGTCCTGGGCGGTGCGCAGGATGTCCAGATCCCCATCCGCGTGGAAGGTGCCGAGGCGGGTGATGGTGCAGGCCTGCGCCGCTTCCATCGCGTTGGCGGTGAGCGCCGGATCGTGGATCAGGCCCACAGCGCCGGATTGCTTGCCGACATAGGAGAGTTCGGCGGCCGTCAGCGCGTAGTTGGCGGGCACGTGGACGATGCCGGCGCGGGCGCAGCCGAGCCAGAACAGGAAATAGGCATCCGAATTGCGGCCGAAGGCGATGATCCGGTCGCCGCGCTTCAGGCCGAGGGCGAGGAGGCGCCGGGCTATGCGGCCGGCGCCCAGGTCCAGCGCGCGGAACGACCAGGAACGGCCGGCGTAGTGGATGGCCGGGGCATCGCGGAAATTCATCGCCGCACGGCGCAGCGCGTCGCCGATCGTGTTGCGGCCCGCTCGGTGCGTGGTGGTCTGTGCCATGGCCCGTTGCTCCCTGTCTCCGCTTGCCGGTTAGACCGGGGCGGAGACAGGGTCAATCAGCCAGACGTGAGGACAGCCCTATTGGGCGATGTAACCGCCGTCGATCACCAGTTCCGTGCCGGTCACGAAGGATGCCTCGTCGGACGCGAGGAACAGCACGCCATAGGCCACCTCGATCGGCTCGCCCAGCCGCCGCAGCGGCGTGGCATCGATCTTGGAGGAGCGGATGCCCTGGTTGGTGGCATTCAGCATCGGCGGCATGTAGCCGGGATGGACCGAGTTCACCCGCACGCCCTGCGGGCCGTATTTCACGGCAGCGGACTTGGTATAGAGCCGCACCGCGCCCTTCGCGGCCGAATAGCCGGGATGCCCGTCCGCGCTAGCCACAAATCCCATGATCGAGGAGATGTTCACGATCGAACCGCCGCCGGTCTTGATCATCTCGGCTGCAGCCAGTTTCGTGCCAAGGAAAACGCCGGTGGCGTTGATGTCCAGCAGCTTCTTCCAGCCAGCAATATCGTCGTGATCGCCCACGGAAGAACCGGAAATCCCCGCGTTGTTCACCAGGATGTCGAGCCGCCCATATTTCCCCAGCGTGGCGGCAATCGCGGCCGCCCAGGCGGCTTCGTCCGTCACATCCAGCTTCACGAACATAGCGTCGCCGTTGCTCTGCCGGATGGAGGCCGCGACCGCCTCGCCATCCTTTTCCAGCACGTCGGCGACAACCACCTTCGCACCTTCCTTGGCGAACAGCCGGGCTTCCTCCTCGCCCATGCCATGGGCGCCGCCGGTGATGATGGCAACCTTGCCTGCGAGGCGCATGCTGTGTTTCCTTTCTGTCAGTTTGCGTTATTGCGCGATGTAGCCGCCGTCGACGGTCAGCTCGGCGGCGGTGATGAAGCTGGCGTCGTCGGAAGCGAGGAACAACACGGCATTCGCCACCTCGATCGCCTTGCCGAAGCGGCGCAGCGGCGTGCGTTCGATATGCGCTTCCCGGTTCGCGGCATGCACGGCGTTGCGCATCAGCGGCATGAAGCCGGGGTGGATGGAATTCACCCGGATGTTCTGTGGCCCGTACCGCACGGCGGCGGCCTTGGTGTAGTTGCGCACCGCGGCCTTGGACGCGTGATAGCCCGGATGGTTGGTGGCGCTGCCGACAATGCCGAGCATGGACGAGATGTTGACGACCGACCCGCCGCCGGTCTTTGCCATTTCCTTCACAGCGCGCCGCGTGCCGAGGAAGACGGACTTGGCGTTAATATTCATAAGCCTGTCCCAGCCTTCCTCCCCATCCCAGTCCCCGGCGGCGGAGGAGGAGATGCCGGCGTTGTTCACCAGGATATCCAGGCGGCCATATTTCGCCGTGGTGGCGGCGATGATTTTTTCCCAGTTGGAGTCATCGGTCACGTCCAGCCGCATGAACACGGCCTCGCCCTTGCTGGCCCGTATGGATGCGGCGACCTCCTCGCCTTCCTTCTCCAGGATATCCGCCACCACCACCTTCGCGCCCTCGCGCGCGAGCAGGCTTGCTTCCTCCGCGCCCATGCCATGGGCGGCGCCCGTGACGATGGCGACCTTGCCGGCGACGCGCATGCGTTAGTTCCCTTCCTGCTTCGACTGGTCGATCTGTTCCATCAGCGCCAGGCCCTCCATCGCGAGGCCGTAACCCAACAGGTCCTGCATGCGCTTGCGGATGTATTCGGTGAACATCAGCCGCGTGTAGCGCAGCAGCAGCGTGGGCTTCTGCGTCAGGATTTCCGCGTGCTCCCAGGCACGGGCCAACACCTTGTCCTGTGGCAACACCTCGTTGACCAGGCCGAGGTCCTTCATCTCCTGCGCGGAGAGTGTCTGCCCGGTCAGCAGGAAATAGCGGCCGCGGTTCATGCCCATCAGCATGGGCATGACGATGTGCATGCCATCGCCCGGCAGCATGCCGGCCTGGAAATGTCCGGAATCCTGGAATTGCGTGGTGTCGGATGCCAGCACGATGTCCGACAGCAGCGGGATCTCCCCATGCCGCCAGGCCGGGCCGTTGATGGCGCTGATAACCGGCACCTCGATGTTCAGCAGGTTCATCAGCAGGGCGCGGCCTTCCCAGTGCACCCGGTCATACGCGTTCGCGGTGATGCCCTGCGCGAGGGAGCGCGTGCCCGGGGTGGCGCGGATGCCGGAGAACTCGTCACCCGTGCCGGTCATGATCACCACGCGGTTGTCCTTGTCGCGCGCGATATCGGCGAAGGCGTCGGGGAACTCGCCATGCGGCGTCATGCCCCATTTCAGCGGCCCGCCATCCGTGTGGAAGCGCAGTTCCAGGATGCCGCGTTCCCGCCGCATGGCGATGGTGGAATATTTGTCTTTGTAGCTGTCGAAGCGGCTCATCGCGTCCTCCCCCGAGGTGGCGCGGCCACGCTCGCACCCGGCTACCCATGGGTCAAGATCGCTACCCGCCAGCTTGACAGGCGCCAGCGGCGCGGGAATTTTTGGCATCAGCACAGCGGAGGCGCGCCATGAAGTTCGGCATCTTCTACGAACACCAGCTCCCGAAGCCCTGGACCGAGACCAGCGAATACGACCTCCTGCAGCAGTCCCTGGAGCAATGCGCGCTGGCCGATGAACTCGGCTACGACTACGTGTGGGAAGTGGAGCATCATTTCCTGGAGGAATACTCGCATTCCTCCGCGCCCGAGGTGTTCCTCGCCGCCGCGTCGCAGCGCACCAAGAACATCCGCCTTGGCCACGGCATCATCCAGCTGACCACCAACCAGCCGCACCGCGTGGCGGAGCGGGTGTCCACGCTGGACCTGATTTCCGGTGGGCGCGTCGAACTGGGCATGGGGGAAGGCGCCGGTCCAGCCGAACTGCACCCGTTCGGCACGCGTGTGCGTGACAAGCGCGAACGCTGGGAGGAAGCCGTGCAGGCGATCATCCCGATGTTCTCCAAGACGGATTGGGAATTCCACGGCACGTACCACGACTTCCCCGCCCGCAACGTGGTGCCCAAGCCGTTGCAGAAGCCGCACCCGCCGCTATGGGTCGCGTGTTCCAACATTGCCACCATTGGTCAGGCGGGCGAATGGGGCATGGGGGCGCTGGGCTTCTCCTTCGTCTCCCCAGAAGCGGCCAAGGCCTGGGTGAACCGCTACTACAACAACCTGGTGCACCGCCCGAAGCCGCTGACCGACTATCCGTTCAATCCCAATATCGCCATCGTCAACGGCTTCATGTGCGCGGAGACAGACGAGGAAGCGCTGGAAAAGGCCGCCGGCTGGACCTTCTTTATCTTCGCCCTAGGCTACTACGGCCGGAAGGGCGTGGACGCGCCCGGTAAGGGTGATCTGTGGCGCGAATACCAGGAGTGGCGCGGCACGGAGAAGGCGCAGGCGGCGCTTCGCAACGGCCTGATCGGTTCCCCGGAGACCATCCGCAAACGGTTGCGCATGTTCAAGGATGCCAACGTGGACCAGGTGATCCTGCTGAACCAGGCCGGCAAGACATCCCACAAGGACATCTGCGACAGCCTGAAGCTGTTCGCGGAGGAGGTGATGCCGGAATTCCACGCTGACCAGGCGCGCCAGGATGCGTGGAAGGCCGATGTGCTGGCCAAGCGAATCATCCTGGAGGAGCTGGATACCGGCGGCTACGATCTCTATTCGCACCAGAACGAGGACATCGTGCGGCTGACGCCGGAGCAACTGAAGCAGATGATGGCGGAGAAGGAAGCCGCCCGGGCAGCGGCCGGGTAGTTCCGTTACGGGACGGTTTGCGGCCCCGGCGCCCCGGGACTAGCATTATGCCAAAGTGGCCCCGATCAGGAGGCCACGATAAGCCCTGGGGAGGGGCGTTGGCATGAGCAAGAAGTACCGCGTACTGGTTCTGGGCGCGTCCTACGGCTCGCTGCTCGGCATGAAGTTGGCGCTGGCTGGCCACGACACCCACCTGATCTGCCTGCCCGCCGAAGCCGACCTGATCAATGCCGAGGGCGCCGTGGTGCGCATTCCGGCCAAGGGTCGCGAGGGTCTGGTGGAGGTGAACACGCGGCACCTGCCCGGCAAGGTCTCCGCCGGCGGTACCGCGGGGGCAAACCCGGCGGAATACGACCTGGTGGTGCTGGCGATGCAGGAACCGCAATACCGCGCCCCCGGCGTGCGCGAGTTGCTGGACGCGGTGGCGCGTTCCCGCAAACCCACCATGTCCATCATGAACATGCCGCCGCTGGCCTACCTGAAGCGTCTGCCCAGCATCGACGCCGCGGCGATCCGTCCCGCTTATACGGACGCCACGGTTTGGGATGCGTTCGACCCAGCCACCATCACGCTTTGCAGCCCGGACCCGCAGGCCTTCCGCCCGCCCGAGGAGAAGGTGAACGTGCTGCAGGTGCGCCTGCCCACCAACTTCAAGTCCGCCGCCTTCGCGTCCCCGGCCGATACGCAAATCCTGCGCGACCTGGAAGCGGATATCGAAGCCGCGCGCTTCGAAGGGCTGGAACTGCCGGTGAAGCTGAAGGTGCACCAGTCCACCTTCGTGCCGCTGGCGAAATGGGCGATGCTTTTGGCCGGCAACTATCGCTGCGTGCAGGCGGATGCCATGCGCCCGATCAAGGACGCGGTGCATTCCGATATTGCCGCCACGCGCGCGGTGTATGAATGGGTGGTGGCGCTGAGTTTGGAACTGGGCGCGGCCCCGGGCGACCTGGTGCCGTTCGACAAATACGCCAACGCGGCGCTGTCCCTGCTCAGCCCGTCCTCCGCCGCGCGCGCGCTGGCCGCCGGGGCGCCGAACATCGAGCGCGTTGACAGCCTGGTGCAGATAATCGCCGCCGGCCGCGGCAAGCGGCTGGAGGAACTGGACCGCACCGTGGAACTGGTGGAGGTCTGGCTGGCCCGCAACCGCGCCAAGGTGGCGTGACCTGCGGTTGGAGGGGTAGAGTTTCTACCCCTCCGTCTTCCAGTGCGGCATGTAGACATTGAAATGCGCCGCGCCGATGCCGGCGACATAGCCGAAATGCCGTGTCAGCCGGCCCATGCTGATTGCGCCGGAAAAGCCGGCCAACACCCACACGTTACCGGTGGATGCCTCCACGCCGCGGAAGATGCGCAGGTCGGGTTTTTCGTCCATCGCCGCGCCCGTCTCCTCCAGCGTCGCGAGCACGCGCGCCTCGGCGGCCGCATCCGCGACCGGGTAGCGCGCCGCCAGCAAGCGGCCGGTCACCGCCGGATCGAACGCCGTGCGCGGCGCGGCGCCGATGCGTTCGCCCACCACCCGCAGCCGGCCGATGGTGCGGCTGGTAACGCGCTTGGTCCATGGGCTGGCGTTGTCGTAGCCGACCTTTACGTAAGCCGGTTCATGCAGCACGCCGACATGGCGGAGGAAGTAGGTCGCCAACCATTTCGGGTGCCCGGTCAGGCAGCGCCAGCGGTGCCCGGCGACGAAGCCGGGAACGGCGATACGCTCGGGCAGGTGTTCGTAGTCGTACCAGTCGTTGAACTCGTCCTCCATGCCGGCGGGCGGTTCCATCATCGCCATCATCAGGGCGTTGGCGTCGGCCATGTGCGTCATTCCCGTTGTTATTGCGGCGTCAGCCAGACAGTGGCGAGGTCCTGATAAATCATGTGGCTTGGCGACATTGTCCAACCGTTCACGCGTGGAGACGTGACGATGATGCGGTACCACCATACCAGCGGAACAACATAGGCCTGCTCCATCGTCCGCCGCTCGAAATCGCGTACCAGCTTGCGCCGGGACGTGGCATCGGGCGCGGCCCATTGCGCCATGTAAAGCTTGTCCAGTTCCGGATCGTCAAAACGGGAGGAAGAGACGGGATACTTGGTCTGCGACAGGAACTTCACCAGCCCAGTGGTCGGGTCGTCGGAATGGTCGGTGTAGCTATCCATCATGATATCGAAATTGGCGTTGTTCAGCGTGTTGTACCAGGTCGCCAGTTCCACCTGCTGATGTTCCGCCTTGACGCCGATCTGGCGCCATTGGTCGATCACATACACACCGATCGCGACATAGGGCGGGATGTTGCGGTTGGTCAGGGTCAGCGTCAGATTTTCCTGCCCGGCTTCCTTCAGCAGGCGGCGGGCTTCCTCCCGGTTCTTCGCCATGTCGCGGCCAAAGCCGGGCATGGTCTCCAGTTCCGCCTCGGTGGCGGCGAACTCGCCACCCGGGCGCATCACGCCACCCACGTCGTGCAGCGGGGAAATGCGGCCCAGCGCCTTCGCCCCGGCCCAGCGGTCGATCGCGAGGGACAACGCCCGGCGCACGCGCGGGTCATCGAACGGCTTGCGCTGCGGGTTGAAGCTGATGTCCATATGGAGATTCCAGCTGCCCTCCTGCACGCGGGCCTGGTCGCCCAGCGCCTTGGTCAGCCGGTCGCGTTCATTCGGCGCCAGGCCGCGGAATTCCGCCAGCACCTGCTTGCCTTCCAGCGCGTTCACCGTGGCCGCCGCGCCCATGGTGATGGCGCGGAACCCGTCCAGGTAGGGCAGGCCGGGCTTGAAGTAGCCGTCGTAGCGCGCGCCGACCCAGTGGGAGCCGGCGACGTGCTCCACGAACTTGAACGGGCCCGTGCCGTAGATATTGCGTTCCGGGAATTTTGGGTCCGCCTTTAGCTTCGCCGCGCTGAACAAGCAATTCCACGGCGAGGCGAAGGTGTTCATGATGGAGGCGTCGACCTCCTTCATGTGGAAAACCACGGTCAGCTTGTCCGGCGTCTCGATGCGGTCGACCTTCACCAGCGATCCCTGGCGCACGGAGTTCACGCCCTGCGGTGGAGACTTCACGCGGTCGAAGCTCGCCTTCACGTCCTCCGACGTGAACGGCGTGCCGTCGTGGAAGGTGATGTTGGGGTGCAGCTTGAACGTATAGGTGAGCTGATCGGGGGAGATGATCCAGCTAGCCGCCACGTCGCCGACGATGTTGGGGTATTTGCCGTCCTCGAACTTCAGCAGCGTGGAGTAATGCGCCGAAACGCGTTGCAGCACGGCAAAGGTGTTTGCCTGGTGGCAGTCATAGGTCGGCGGCTCGGCGGCGACCGCGAAGGTCAGGATGCCGCCCCGCACCGGCGTTTGCGCCTGCGCGCCCGGGGCTGCGAAGCCCAGCGCCAGCATCAGCAAGCCAAGTAGTCTTTTCATCATGCGTCTCCCCCAAGCGCGGCGGTCGTGCGCCGCGCGATCAGAAAATCACGTCTTCAGCTTCGGGTCCAACCAGTCGCGCAGCGCGTCTCCAAACAGGTTGAAGGCGAACACGGCCAGCGAGATAGCGAGGCCCGGGAACAGGATCATCCACGGCGCTTCCTGGTAGAAGTTGGCGGACGTGCCGGACAGCATCAGTCCCCAGGCAGGCTTCGGCTCGGCCACGCCCAGGCCGAGGAACGAGAGCGACGCCTCCAGCAGGATGGCCTGGGCAATGTAGGCAGTGAACAGGATCAGGTACGGCGCGGTCACGTTCGGGGCCATGTGGCGCAGGATGATCCGCCAGTCCGAATACCCGGCCGCTCGCGCTGCATCCACGTAGGGCATTTCCCGCACAGAAAGTGCGGCGGCGCGGATCACACGCGCGGCGCGCGGCACAGTGGGCACGGCGATGGCCAGGATCAGGTTCACGTCGATCCCGGCGATGATGAACTTGCCGCCCAGCGCCACCACCACCAAAGCGAGGACGATGATGGGAAAGGACAGCAGCATGTCGATCAGCCGCTGCGCCACCAGATCCACCTTGCCGCCGAAGAAGGCGCTGGCCAGCCCGATCGCCCCGCCCAAGGTGCAGCCGATGAACGATGACAGCACGCCGATCGCCAAGGCCGTGCGCGCGCCATAGATCAGGCGGGAGAGGATGTCGCGCCCGAACGCGTCCGTGCCCAGCGGATGCTCGGCACCCGGCGCGGACAGCATGGCGGCGAAGTCGATCGCCTCCGGGTCGAAGGCCGCGACCTGCTCGGCGAAGATGGCGCAGCCCACCATCACCAGCACGGCGACCAGCGAGACGATGCCGAGCGGCTGCGATCGCACGAAGTCAACGAACAGGGAAACCGCGCGCCTCATTTCGTGCGCAGCCGAGGATCGAATATTCCGTAGCAGATGTCCACGGCCAAATTGGCGATGGCGAAAAGCACCGCCGTCAGCATCACCAGCGCCTGGATCATGGTGAAGTCGTGCCGCGCCACCGCCTCCACGAACAGCCGCCCGATGCCGTTCAGGTTGAACACCTGCTCCGTCACCACCAGGCCGCCGATCAGGAAGGCGAATTCCAGCCCGATGACGGTAATCGCCGGCAGCAGCGCGTTGCGCAGCGCGTGGCGGGAAATCACCAGCCGCTCGAACACGCCCTTGGCCCGTGCGGTGCGGATGTAGTCCTCGCGCAGCACCTCAATGACGGAGGAGCGCACCATGCGTGCCACCACGGCGGCGTATCGGTAGCCCACCGCCAGCGCCGGCCAGATCAGCTGCGCCATGTTGCCGACCGGGTCGGTGAGGAACGGCGTGTAGGTAACGGGCGGCGACCAGCGGAACAGCGTCAGCAGCCCGAGTATCATCAGCATGCCCAGCCAGAAGGACGGCACCGCGAGGCCGGCAATGGTGATCAGCCGCACGAAGTAATCCAGCAGCGAATTGCGGAACAGCGCTGAGAGCGTGCCTAACGGTATCGCCACCAGCACCGCGATCAGCGTCGCCATCACCGCGACTTGCAGCGACAGGCCCAGGCGGATGCCGATCTCTTCGCTGATCGGTCGGTTCGTCCACATGGAGACGCCGAAATCGCCCTTCACCATGCCCACCATCCAGTCCAGGAACTGCGCCGGCAGCGGCTTGTTCAGGCCGAGGCGTTCGCGTTCCTGCGCCACCAGGGCCGGCGGCGCCTGGCCCGTTTCCGCCAGCATGCGCGCCGCCACCACGTCGCCCGGCAGGATGCGCAGCATGACGAAAGTGAGCACCGCCACTCCGAACAGCGCCGGCAGCATCAGGGCAAAGCGCGTGCCGATATATTTCAGCATCAGCCGGACACCTTGATGCAGGCGGCGAACTGCCCCGGCCGCACCTCGCGCAGCGCCGGCACCTCGGCGCGGCATTCGGCGGACGCCATTGGGCAGCGCGTATGGAACACGCAGCCGGACGGCGGGGCGAGCGGGGAGGGGATTTCACCGGTCAGCGCCCGCGGCGCCCGTGCCCGCTCCACCACCGGGTCCGGGATCGGTGCCGCGTCCAGCAGCGCCTTCGTGTAGGGGTGCAGCGGAGACGCGTACAGCGCGTCCCGGTCCGCCATCTCCATCACCCGGCCCAGATACATCACCACGATGCGGTGGGAGATGTGCCGCACCACCGCCAAGTCATGCGCGATGAACAAATAGGTCAGCCCCAAATCGCGCTGCAGCGCGTCCAGCAGATTGATGATCTGGCCCTGGATGGAGACATCCAGCGCCGACACCGGCTCATCGCAGACAATGAAATCCGGCTCCATCGCCAGGGCGCGGGCGATGCCGACACGCTGGCGCTGTCCGCCGGAGAGCTGGTGCGGATAGCGCTCCGCCATTTCCGCAAACAGGCCAACGCGCACCAGCAGTTCCGCCGTCCTCTCCCGCGCCGCCTTCGCTTTCGGCACGCGCTTATGGACCAGCAGCGCCTCTTGGATGATGCCGCCGATGGTCATGCGCGGGTTCAGCGAGCTGAACGGATCCTGGAAGATCACCTGGATGCGCCGGCGCAGCGCCTTCATCTCCACCCGGCTGGCGTGGGTGATGTTGGTGCCGTCGAAATCGATCACCCCGTCGGTCGCTTCCTCCAGCCGCAGGATGGTGCGGCCCACCGTGGTCTTGCCGCAGCCGGACTCCCCCACGATGCCCAGGGTCTGGCCCTTCGGCACGGTGAAGGACACATCCTCCACCGCGCGGATGGTAGCGTGCTGCGTGCCCATGGCGCCGGTGGAGACGCGGAAATGCTTCTTCAGCCCGCGTACCGTCAGCAGGGCAGGGGCATCGCCCGCCACCGGCGCCGCTGGCGGGATCGGCGCGGCGGCCTGGTGCGCGATCTCCTCGGCGCGGTGGCACGCCACATAGCGCCCGTCGCGCTCCACCGGCACCGGGTCTGTGTCGCATACGGCCGCCCGATGCGGGCAGCGCGGCGCGAAGCGGCATCCCGTCGGCGGGTGCAACAAATTCGGCGGCAATCCCTCGATCGTCTCCAGCCGCGCTGCCCGCGGCTGGTCCAGCCGCGGTACGGAGGCGAGCAGGCCTGCGCTGTAAGGATGGCGCGGCGCGGCGAACAGCGCCCCGGCCTCTGCCTCCTCCACCTTGCGCCCGGCATACATCACCGCCACCCGGTCAGCGTAGCGCGCCACGATGCCCAGGTTGTGAGTGATCACCACCAGCGCGATGTTCAGCCGCGACGCGAGGTCCTTCATCAGTTCCAAAATCTGCGCCTGGATCGTCACGTCCAGCGCCGTGGTCGGTTCGTCAGCGATGATCAGCTTCGGGTTGCAGGCCAGGCCGATGGCGATCATCACCCGCTGGCGCATGCCGCCGGAGAACTGGTGCGGGTACTGCTCCAGCCGCCGCTCGGCATCCGGAATGCCCACCAGGCCCAGCAACTCCACCGCCCGCGCGCGTGCCTGCTCCTCGCTCATGCCAAGGTGGATGGTCAGCGGTTCCATGATTTGCAGCCCGATGGTCAGCACCGGGTTCAGGCTGGTCATCGGCTCCTGGAAGATCATGGCAATGTCGCGCCCGCGGATCTCCCGCATGTCGCCTTCAGGCAGTGCCAGCAAATCGCGCCCCTCGAACATGATCCGCCCGCCGGCCACGCGGCCCGCAGGCTTTGCCAGCAGCCGCATGATGGCGAGCGCAGAGACCGACTTGCCGCAGCCGGATTCCCCCACCAGCGCCAGGATTTCGCCCGGCCGGATCGACCAGCTCACCCCATCCACGGCGCGCAGCGTGCCGCGCGATGTGGCGAACTCCACGCACAGCCCTTCCACCGAGAGCAGAGAAGCCTGCTCCGGCGCCATGGCGGGCGCGGATTGTGCAAGGGCGGCGGACATGACGTTTCCCAGCGGTTGCGTCGCGTTTTACGGGCCGGTGCCGCACCTGCCAACCCTTCACACCGTAGGGGTGACCGTTGCCGGTGAAGGCCCTGTTGGCTAACGTGCCGGCCATAGCGCGGCGCGCCGCCCCGCGGCGCCCTACGGGGGAACGACTATGCTCAAACTCGGTTACAAGGCGTCGGCGGAGCAGTTCGATCCCGCGACCTTGCTGAAATTCTCCGTCCTGGCGGAGGAACTCGGCTTCGACAGCGTGTTCACCTCGGATCACTTCCAGCCCTGGCGCCACACTGGCGGCCATGCCGGCAACGCCCTGGTCTGGCTCGGCGCGCTCGGTGCCGCCACCAAGCGCGTGGTTGTCGGCACGTCCGTGCTGACGCCGACCTTTCGCTACCATCCGTCCGTCGTCGCGCAGGCCTTCGCCACCCTGGGGCAGATGTTTCCCGGCCGCGTGATCCTCGGCATCGGCACCGGTGAGGCGCTGAACGAGGTGCCCTCCGCCGGCATCGTCTGGCCGGAGATGAAGGAACGCTTCGCCCGCATGCGCGAATCCGTGCAGCTGATGCGCAAGCTGTGGACCGAGGAGTTCGTAAGTTTCGAGGGCCAGTACTACAAGACCGAGAAGGCCACGATCTACGACCGGCCCAAAACCCCGGTCCCGATCTACGTCGCCGCGGCCGGCCCGGCTGTGGCCAAGTATGCCGGCCGCTCCGGCGACGGTTTCATCTGCACGTCCGGCAAGAAGCCGGAGCTGTACACCGAGACCCTTCTGCCGAACGTCGCGGAAGGCATCACGCTCTCCGGCAAGGACAAGCCCGGCTACGACCGCATGATCGAGGTGAAGGTCTCCTTCGATACGGACAAGGACCGTGCCCTGAACGACACCCGCCACTGGGCCGCCCTGGCACTGACGCCGGAAGAAAAGATGTCCGTGGAAGACCCGCGCGAGATGGAGAAGCTTTCCGACGCGCTTCCGGTGGAACGGGCTGCCAGTCGCTGGATCGTCTCCTCCGACCCGGACGAGCACGTGGAGCGGATCGGCTACTACGTGGGCCTGGGCTTCAACCACCTGGTGTTCCATGCCCCCGGCCCGGACCAGGAACGCGCGCTGCGGCTTTACAGCGAGCACATCCTGCCGCGCCTGCGCCGGAAATACGGGTGAGTTCTCCGGCGCTGCAACTCTTCGCCGTCCCGGGCCTGCCGATGTTCCAGCCGGGCGACGATCTGGCGCGCGCGCTCGGCGACGCCATGGCGGCGTCCGAACCGCCGCGCGATGGCGACGTACTGGTGATCGCGCAGAAGATCGTCTCCAAGGTGGAGGGCAGGGTCGTGGACCTCGCCACCGTCGCGCCTTCCCAGCAAGCACTCGACCTTGGCGCGGAAATTCTCAAGGATCCCCGGCTGGTCGAGGTGATTCTTTCTGAATCGGATCATGTCGTTAGAAGCCGCCCTAACCTAATGATCATGCAGCATAAGTTGGGCTACGTGATGGCCAATGCCGGCGTCGACCAGTCGAACGTCGCGGAGCAGGACGGGGTGGAGCGGGCCCTGTTGCTGCCGGTGGACCCGGACGCCTCCGCCGCCGACCTGCGCGAGAAGCTCCAGACCCGGTTCAACATCCGCCTCGGCGTCATCATCAACGACAGCTTCGGCCGCGCCTGGCGCCGCGGCACCTGCGGCGTGGCGATCGGCGCCGCCGGTGTCGCCTCCCTGGTGGATTTGCGCGGCAAGCCCGACCTGTTCGGCCGCATCCTGCATGTGACGATCGTCGGCCATGCCGATGAAATTGCGGCAGCGGCGTCCCTGGTCCAGGGCCAGGCGCGGGAAGGGACCCCGGCAGTGCTGGTTCGTGGCCTGCCGCGCTGGGACGTGCCGGATGCCCCAGCCCGCGATCTGGCCCGTCCGGCGAGCGAAGACCTGTTCCAATGACCACCGTCTATGAATGAGGGTCGGGTGCTTGCCCTGTCCGGCGGTGTCGGCGGCGCCAAGCTGGCACTTGGGCTGTCTCGGGTGCTGCCGGCCGACGACCTGCTGATCTGCGCCAACACGGGCGACGATTTCGAGCATCTCGGCCTGACCATCTGCCCGGATATCGACACGCTGACCTACACCCTGGCCGGCCTCGCCAACCCCGAATTGGGCTGGGGCCGCAGGGACGAGTCCTGGTCCTTCATGGAAACCCTGGCGACGGTGGGCGGGGAAACCTGGTTCCGGCTGGGGGACCGCGACCTCGCCCTGCACGTGGAACGCACGCGGCGTCTGGCTGCCGGCGAGAGCCTCACCGCCATCACGGACGATGTCTGCCGTCGCTGGGGCATCGGCCACCGCATCATCCCGATGAGCGACGATCCGGTGCGCACGAAGGTCCACGCGGAAGAAGGCTGGCTCGACTTCCAGGACTACTTCGTCCGGCAGCAATGCCGCCCCGTGGTCCGGGAACTGGCCTTCGTGGGCGCCGATCAGGCCCGGCCGCACCCGGACCTGCTGGCGGCGCTGGCCGATCCAACTCTGCGCGCCGTGGTGATCTGCCCCTCCAATCCCTTCATCAGCATCGAGCCAACCCTGGCCCTGCCGGGTCTCCGCGCGGCCTTAACCGCTTGTGCCGCGCCCGTCGTCGCCGTCTCCCCCATCATCGGCGGCAAGGCGGTGAAGGGGCCGACAGCCAAGATGATGGCTGAACTTGGCACCCCGCCCAGCGCCCGGGCCGTGGCAGAACGTTATGCCGACCTGATCGACGCCTATGTGCTGGACGAGCAGGACGCTGCGGACGCCGACACCATCGATGCCGACGTCACCCTGGCCCGCACCTTGATGACCACGCTGGAAGACCGCGAGAACCTCGCCCGCATCGCCCTGCAAGCCGCTGATAAGGTACGCGCATGATCGGCGTGTGGGCCGTCGTCCCGGTCAAGGAAATGGACGGCGCCAAGCAGCGCCTGTCCGCCCTGCTAACCCCCGACCAGCGCAAGAAGCTTGCCGAATGCATGCTGCTGGACGTTTTGCAGGCCCTGTCCGACGCCCGTGACATTGCCGGCATCATCCTCGTCACCCTG
>Ga0315912_10001246_pt1 | contig 32732 bp, 28 predicted proteins | sample VfabasoilMG_FD_204469 | JGI IMG/M metagenome (GOLD analysis project Ga0315912, IMG submission 204469) | Garden soil microbial communities collected in Santa Monica, California, United States - V. faba soil | ecosystem: Environmental > Terrestrial > Soil > Garden | place: USA: California...
AGATTGCGTTCATCCGGCAGCGCGGTTTGCTGACCGGCGATCTCTACATCGTGCCGGCGCTCGGCGGACCAGAGCGCAAAGTGCTCGAAGTCCACTCGAATTTCATGATCGGGGGGCGGCTCGCACCCTTGCTAGCGTGGACGCCGGACGGCAAGCACCTCGTGTTCACGGGGCAAACCGACGACGCTGGCGACATCGCAACGGGCTTCGACTTCTACGTCTTTTCGATCGAGAACGGCGACGTACACGCGTTACCAATCGCGGGCGACGGTTTCGACGTCGGCCCCGCGCTCTCCGCCGACGGCAAGCGCCTGGCGTTCACGCGCTACGACGCCGTCATGCGCGACGGCGAGCTCATGGTGCAGGATCTCGCTGATGGGTTCGTGCCGAGCGGCGCACCGCAGCGTGTGCCCGATTCGCGCCTGCAGTATCCGGGTTTCCCGGCCTGGTCGCCGGACGGCACCCGTCTCGTGTTCGTCAGGTCCACGCAGGTGCTCGAGTGGACGGTGGGCGGCGCCGTGCGTCCGCTCCATGCGGCAACGGGGCAGCTCGGGGGTCTTTCCATGGTGTGGCCCAGCGGCGATCGGCCGACCGCCGTCGCCGCCAGAACCGAGGCGAACTTCGATATCTGGATGTTGCCGCTCGATCCGGTGACGCACGCCGCGTTGGGCCCACCGGTCAAACGCATCGCCTCGAGCGCGCGGGACGAGACTCCGCGCTTTTCGCCCGACGGCCGCCGAATCGCGTTCGTGAGCTGGCGCGCAGGCGGCGGCGACGTGTGGATCGCAGACGCCGATGGCAGCCGGCAGCGGCAGATTTCGCGGTTCGGCGCGTCGGATCCCGGAGCGCCGCGCTGGTCGCCGGACGGGTCGAAGCTGTCGTTCGTATCGTTCACTCCGAACGGCGAACCGCACTCTTACCTCGTCGACGTCGATGAAGGATTGCCAAAGCTCCTGACGACAGGCGTCGTCAGCGGCTGGTCGAACGACGGCCAGTGGCTCTACGGCACGCAGCTCGACGGAGCGCCGAGCCTCTATCGCGTGAGGCTCGCGGATGGCCATCGCGAAACGTTGCTGGCCGCGGGCGCCGCCGTTCAACCGTCAACGGACGGCACACGAATTTTCTACATGCATCGTGCGGAGCCCGGCATTTTCGCGCGTTCACTCTTGGGCGACGTCGCCGCCAATCCCGAGGAACGTCTCGTCGACGACTATCAATATCCGCCGAGCAGCGGGTTCCAGCCCGTCGACGATGGCATCGTCTATGCCAGCTACACGTCGAGCGGCCGGGCACGTGCTTTGAGCTTCTACGATTTCGCGACCGGGCGCGTGTCCGACATCGCAGCGATCCCCGCCGACGCAGGCGTGGTGTTTGGAGTCGCGGTGTCTCCGGACGGCCGCGAGCTGCTGTACACAGTGCCGGCATCGGGCGTCGACCTCATTCGGCTCGAGTTCTAACCGGTCGAGGGGAGCTCTGCGCGCATGAGCACTCGATGACCGAACCGGTCAGCACCGCCCAATATTTCCCGTGGGACGGCGGGGCCGTGTTCGCGGGGACCGGCGGCGTGTTTCCCGTGCACGCGCACCAGGCGATCCAGATTTGCTTTCTGTTCGAGGGCCGCATCCGGCTTCGCACGAACGACCACGAGCCGTGGCGCGATTACGACCTAGGTCTAGTCCCTTCGCAACACGCGCACGCGATGGATGGCGCTCGGACGCACTACGGTGCGACGCTGTTCGTCGAGCCCGAAACGCGCGAAGGCCGGATTCTCAGCGAGCGCTACTTGCGACACGGCATCGCCAACGTCGACCGTGAGCCCGCCGCGGCCGCTCTTCGCGAGCTGCACGCGGCCGTGCTCGAACGGCGTGGCCGCGAGCTGATCGTCTCGCTCGCGCGCCGCGTCGTACGATCTTTGACCGAGCACTCGGAACCCGCAGCAACGAGCGACGAGCGGGTTATGCGTGCCGTGAAGTACGTGAACGAGCACCTGTCCTCCCCGCTCACGCTGAAGCAAGTCGCCGGCCTCGCTCACCTGTCGCCGAGCCGATTCCGGCATCTCTTCGCCGAGCAAACCGGCATGGGCTTGCGCCAGTACATCCTCTGGCGGCGGTTCGTCAGTGTCTGGGAGCGCCGCATGAACGGCGAGTCGTTGTCCGCGGCCGCACACGCCGCGGGCTTCGCGGACTCGGCCCATCTCGCGCGCACTAGCCGCCGCATGATCGGCATCCCTCCGTCTCTGATGGACGTTGCAGAATAGCCCTTTCGTTCAAGTCGCCTCGGCACGCGCGCCGTACAGTGCGCCTGCACTTCAACCCATCCTCTAGGAGAACGACATGAACGAAGCAGACAAGATCGCGTGCGGTTGCAACCCTTGCCCCGGTTCGAGCTGCACCTGCGGCTGTCAGAACGCCGTTGCGGCGGAACACGCGTGCGCGTGCGGCCCACAGTGCGAATGCGGCTGCGCGTGCAAGGCCTCGGACGCGGGCTAGCCGTCGCCCGGGAGTCTGTAGGCAGCGCCGAAGCGCGGCAGCCCGAGTGCTGCCGCGCTCACTGTCGTTAGTCGGTGAGGTCGAGCGGGTTGTAGTTCGGCGAGCACACTTCGACGATGCAGATCGATTCCAACGTACGCCCTTCCGGCGGCACGTCGACCTTCGCTGCGATCATGAGGTCGCGCAGCACCTTCGCGGTCTCGGGATGCCCGATCGCGGATTGGACGCCGACGCGAACGAGACCGTCCGCGTAGTCGATCGGCAGCCACGTGTGTGCGGCGAGCTCCGCGCTGCCACGGTTGTCCGTGTTGCCGAAGTCGCGGATGTCCATGCGCGCGCCGGCCGCGACGAGCACGCGCACGACCTCGGTCGCGCCTTTGTGCGCCGCGCCGTGCAACGCCGTGCGACCCGTGTCGGCCTGGTAGTTCGGATCTAGCCCAAGCTCGAGCAACAACTTCACGGCTTCGACCGTCTGCGCAGGCGAGCGCTCGCTCGTGACGCCCTCGACCCAGCCGATACCGGCCGCCGCGGCGAGCGGCGTGACGCCGAGCTTCGTGTTGAGCTTCGGATCTGCGCCGTGCTCGAGCAGCAGCTTCATGAGCTCGACGTCGCCGGATTGCGAGGCGCGCAAGAACGCCGTCGCACCGTTCTCGTCGAGCCATTGATTCGTGAACACGGTGCGCGTCTCCGTGCTCTCGGTGAGCTGCGCATTCGGCTCGGCGCCTGCGTCGAGCAGCAGCTTGATGAACTCGAGATGATCCATGTCGGGCGCGCGCGTCGGATAGTCGCCGCCCTCGAGGTTGCGGTTGTCGGTCGCGAGATAGAGCGGCGTCCAGCCGCCTTTGTTCGCGAGGTTCACGTCGGCGCCGTGCTCGATCAAGAATTTGCCGAACTGATAGTTGCGGTTCTGCGTCGCGGCGAGCAGCGGGCTCCAGCCGTAGCGCGTCACTTGATTCACGTTCGCGCCGGCTTCGAGCAGCACACGCGCGGAGTCGATGCTGCCCGAGCGCGCTGCGTACACGAGCGCCGTGAGCTCGCCGCCGTCGGGCTCGCGCGGACCGCGGTTGCGTCTACCGCCGCTCTGCTCGATCACGAAACCGAGAGCATCGCGCTGCAGGTTGCAGGGATTGCCCGCGGCGTTGCCAGCCGCCGCGGCTTCCGCCAAAACTTCGTCCTCGGTGCGCTCGCCGGCCGCGAGCTCTTGCAGCCTGCCGAGATCCGGCGTCGGCTGGTCACAGAGAATCGCGATGACTTGCCGCCGCACGGCCGCGCGCGGGTCGTCGGACTTGCCGAGCGCCGCCGTGCGCCCGTCGCGCAGAACGGGAGCGGAGCCGGCCGCGACGTCGGCGCCGTGTTCGATCAGCACCCTCAAGACGTCGGCGTGGCCTTGGTCGGCCGCTTGCATGAGCGCGGTCGTGCCGCGCGCGGTTTCCTTCGCGTTCGCGTCGGCGCCGTGCTCGAGCAGCGCGTGGACGGCGTCCACGCTGCCGGAGCGAGCGGCCAGCATCAGCGGCTTGCGGCCGAGCGGCAGCTCCTCGTTCGCGTTCGCGCCTTTCTCGAGCAGCGCTCTGACGACAGCGGCGTCGCCGTGCTCCGCCGCGAGCCACATCGGCGTCGAGCCGTTGCGGTTGGCCGCCGCCACATCGGCGCCGGAATCGAGCAACAGCGAGACCAAGCTCGCATCGCCGTAATAAGCTGCCCAATGCAGCGCCGTGGCGCCGTCGGCTTGCGCGGCTTTGACGTCGGCGCCGCTCTGCACGAGGCGGCGCACTTCCGCGGCGTCGCGCCGCATCGCGGCATCGGCCACCGGGGTTTGCGCGAACGCGGCGCCCGCGCATGCGAACAACGCGAGCATGACGGCAGCGGCACTGGCCAAGCGGCGGATCATAGACTCGTCAATCGCCCCGTGCTGTCGCCGATGCTGTCTTGGTGAATGTCGAACTGGTCGAGCAAGCTCAGCAGCAAATTACCGGTCGGGATCGTTTTCGACGGATACGCGATGTGGCGCCCGCCCTTCATCGCGCCGTGGTTGCCGCCGAGCAGCACGTGCGGCACGTCGTAGTGCAAATGCTGGTTCGGGTTGCCCATGTTGCTGCCGTAGAGCAGCAGCGAGTGATCGAGCAGCGTGCCGTCGGCCTCCTCGATCTTCGCGAGCTTGTCGGCGAAGTACGCGACCATCTTCACGTGGTACTGATTGATCTTCGACAGCTCTTTGATCAGCGCCGGGTCCTCGCCGTGATGCGAGACGCCGTGGAAGCCTGAGTTCGGAGAGTCGCTCAGCGGATAGCGTCGGCCCGTGAGATCGCGCGCGAACAGCAGCGTGCCGACGCGCGTGAGGTCTGCCTGGTACGCGAGCGCCAACAAGTCGAACATCAGCTTGATGTGCTCGTCGAACGACTGCGGAATGCCGGGCGGCACGGCGAAGTCTTCGGGCGCCGCGGTCGTGGCTTTGGCCGCGATCTGCAACCGGCGCTCGATCTCGCGCACGTTCTCGGTGAAGCCGTCGAGGCGCGAGCGATCCGGCACGCTGATCTCGCTGCGCAAGCTCGCGATCTTGCCGTTGATCGAATCGAGAATGCTCTGGTTGCGCTCGCGGCGCGCGACGCGCTGCTCGGGCGTGCTGCCGCTGCCGAACATGCGCTCGAACACGACCTGCGGGTTCAGCTCCATCGGCAACGGCGTCGTCGGCGACGCCCACGCGATCGTGTTCGTGTAGACGCAGCTGTAGCCTTCGCCGCAGTTGCTCGAGCCCGAGCCCGGATCCTCGACACTCATTTCGACGGACGGCAGCAGCGTCTCGCGGCCGATCTTCTCGGCGATGATTTGGTCGATCGTGTGGCCGGCGCGAACGTCGGCGCCCGCGGTCTTCTTCGGCTTGTCGGCGCACAAGAACGCCGCGGCCACCCAATGGTCGGCGCCTGTCTCGCCGGGCGGCGGCTCGGACGACGTCGCGTGCAAGCCCGTCAGAATCGTGAGGTTCTTGCGGAACGGCTCGAGCGGCTTCCACGTGAACGGCAACTCCGCGGGCAGCGCGCCTTCTTTCTCCGGCACCCAGTAGCCGGGCGCGGCGCCATGCGGCACGAAGCCGGCGAAGAACCGGCGCGGCGGAGCCGCGGCCGCTTGCGCGAGCGCCGTCATCGCCGGAAACATCGAGTCGAGCAGCGGCAGACCGAGCGCCACCCCCGCGCCTCTGAGCAGCGTGCGCCGCGAAAGGTGTTTTTTGGTCAGGAACATCGAGCTACTCCTGATTCGCCGCAGTCACGTCCGTCGCGCTCTTCACGTTCATCGTGAACGCGGGGCTTTCGACGACGCCCAAGAGCAGCGCCGAGAACTTGTAGTCGTCGTCGGCCGCGCCGCGCGTGATCTTGCGCACGAGCGGCATGTCCTCGTATTCCAAGCCGCGGCCGATCGCATACGTCAGCAGCTTCTCGGTCACGGATTGCGCGAACACGTCGCCGTTCATCAACGCGAACCCGCGCAGGCTCGCGATGCCGTCGAGCGGCACGCCGTCGTTCGTGACGCCGTTCGGATCGATCGCGTGGCCCGCGTCGGACGTGCGCCACGCGCCGACACCGTCGAAGTTCTCCATCGCGAGGCCGAGCGGCTCGAACAGCTTGTGGCACGAGGCACAGCTCGGATTCACACGGTGCGCTTCCATGCGCGCGCGCAGCGTCTTCGGCGCTTCGCCGGGTTGTGTCTTCAAGTCCGTCTCGACGCCGGGCGGCGGATCGGGCGGGCTGATGTCGAGGAACGTCTCGAGGAACCACTTGCCGCGCTTGACCGGCGACGTGCGCGCCGCGTCCGACGTGATCGTGAGCAACGCGCCCTTGCCGAGCAACCCGCGCCGCATGTCGAGCTCGGGCGTCAGCGTCACGCGGCGGAACTGCGAGCCGTACACGTCGGGAATGCCGTAGTGCTTCGCGAGCCGCTCGTTCACGAACGTGTAGTCGGCCGTCAGCAAGTCCAAGATGCTGCGGTCTTCTTGGATCACGCTGCCGAAGAAGAGCTCGATCTCGCGCCTAAAGGCTTCGCGCAGCGTGCTGTCGAAGTCCGGGAAGAGATCGACGACGGGCTCGCTCGCCTTCATGCCGCGCACGTTGAGCCACTGCCCCGTGAAGTTCTCGACGAACGCGTCCGAGCGCGCGTCGGCGATCATGCGCTTGACCTGCTGCTCGAGCACTTTCGAATCGCGCAGCCGATTCTGCGACGCGAGCTCGATCAGCTCCGCGTCCGGGATGCTGCTCCAGAGAAAGAACGACAGCCGCGACGCGAGCTCGAGATCGCTGATCTCGTACGGCGACCCGGCCGCGACGGCCGCGGGCTCGAGCTCCGAGCGATAGATGAACTCGGGATCCGCGAGCACGCGCTGCACGACGGCCTCGACGCCGTAGTCGAAGCTGCCGCCGTCGGCGCGGCCAGCCTCGAAGAACTCCATCATCGTCTGCTGGTCGGCGTCGGTCGCGGGGCGGCGGAACGCTTTGCTCGTGAGCGTCGAGATGATCGCGCTCGCGCACTCGCGCTCCTCGCTGCTCTCCGCGGGGTAGCACTCGAAGATCTTCGACCGGCTCGGCGTGCTCGTGGCCTTGGAGCCGTTGAACGGCCCTTCGATGAAGACCTGGCCGACGTGCGGATAGAACGTGTAGCCCGAGATCGAGCCCGGCGAGTTCATCGTGCGCACGAACGATTTGTTGAGCCCCGTGTCGGGCAAGTCGCTCGTCGCGATGAACGTGACACCGACCTTGTGGAAGCCGGCCGAGATCGGAATCTCCGGCGTGCGGCCGCCGTTGCCTTCGTTCGGCGCGATCTCTTTGTCCCAGTCGAACAGGTACACGCGCGCGCCGTCGATCGAGACCTCGAGCTGCTCGCCCCGGACGTTGCCGAGCACGGCCGTGAAGTAACCCGTCATGCCCTTCACGGTGAACGAGTAATTGCCGTCGGCCGGGAACTCGTGCTCGATCAGCATGCCGCCGCGCGTGCCGAACGGCAGCCCTTCGATGTAGCCGGTCTGCGAGGTGTCGTGCGGCGCGTCGAACACGGCCAGCGTCGGCGCCGTCTCCGTGCCGATCGCGAGCCGGCTGATCTTGCCGGCTGCCGAGAGATACGCCTCCATGAGCGCGGGCGACGTCGTCAGCGTGCCGGCCATGTTGTCGAAGCCGTGGCTCGAGTCGTCGGGCGGCAAGAACGTCGTCGCGTCGATGTTGAGGCCGAGCAAGTCGCGGACGGCGTTCGTGTATTCGGTGCGGTTCAGGCGGTGCAGGCCCGGGGCCGGCAGATACGGCGCGGCGTGCTCGTCGATCTCGTTCTCGAGGAAGGCGACGAGGTCGTCGCGAGCCTCGGTCTCGAGCTTCGGGCCGCCGTCGGCCGGCGGCATGAGCCCGGCGCGCAGCTTGCGGATGACTCTCTCCCACGTCTCGGCGTCAGCCGCGACGGCGTCGAACGGATGCGCCTCGAGGTTCAGGCCCGCGACCTGGTCGGTTTTGTTGTGGCAGTCGAGGCAGTTCGCGCTGACGACGGCGGCCTGGCGCTCGCTTTCGTTGCCCACGAGGCCGCAGCCCGACACCAGCACGCCGGTGGCAAGTGCAACAGCTCCTAGTGGTCCGAACCCCCTCATAGAGAGAGGATTGTATTAAAAGGATGGTAGTTGCGCGTCAGTCAGCGCACCGATATCGGGCGGACTTGACCTATCTAATGAGAGGAGGGCCGGCGGGCCGCCCTGCGCGGCTTTGCTATTCCGCCCGGGACGAAGCCGATCACCCCTGCCGCAACGCCGAGCTCGGATCGAGCCGGATGGCCCTTCGCACCGCGAGATAGACCGAAAGCAGCACGGTCGCCGAGACGACCAACACCACGCTCCCGCCGATCGCAACGAGATCGCCGGCGCCGATTGAGAAGATCTGCCGAATCACGACGAGCACGGCGACCGACAACAGGGCGCTGATCGAAAGGCCGATCGCCAACTGCCGCGCACTTTGCTTGACGAAGAGCCCGATCACGCCGCGATTCGTCGCGCCGAGCGCGCGCCGCAAGCCGATTTCGTGGGTGCGCAGCACGACGGCATTGCTGCTCACGCCGTAGATGCCCGTGATCGCGAGCAGGATCGCGAACGCGCCGCAACCGGCGAACAGCTTCATGATCGTCCGCGAGAACAGCGTGACCTGCTCGATCGCCCAGTCGTAGGTTTGGATGTTCGGCGCGATCGTCGGATCGATGCGCGCGAGCGCCTCGTACATGGCGCTCCGCGCGACGGCTTCTTCGCCGCGGTGGCGAACCATGAACTGCACGTTGGGCACAATGCGCTGCGGGAGCGGAACGTAGATCGCCGCGTTGCCGGCCGCCGTCATGCCGACCGGGTCGATCGCGATGTCGCCGACGACGCCGACGATGACGCGCCGCTCCGTCGTCGCACCGCCGAATGAGACTTCGACCGTTTCACCGAGCGGCGATTGCGCAGGCCACTGCTCGCTGGCCAGCGAGCGGCTCACGAGCGCGGTCTTCAACCCCTCTGCATCGTCGCTGCTGTCGAACGTGCGCCCCTCGATCAGTGGCGGGCCGATCGGAACTGGCGACTCCGAGAGCACCACTACCCAGGCCCTTGGGCGCTCGTCCGGCGTCGCGTACTCGACGCCTTCGATGGCCAGCGACGCGTCGCCCGCCGTGTCCATGACGCGGGCCGCCTCGACGCCCGGGGTCGCGCGCAACTCCGCGAGCAGGCTGTCATAGAACGACGAACGGCCCTCGACGTTCGGGTACCGCTCCGCAGGCAGGTCGACGCCCATCATGTACAGACTGGCGGTGTCCATGCCCCAGTCGAAGTTCGTGGTGCGGTCCGCGATCAAGGCCACGACGCTGCCGACGAGCATGACGCCCGAGATCAGCGCGACCTCGACGGTCACGAACGCACGCGAGATGCGGCCCGTCTCGAGGCCGCGCCCCGAGCGAGCGCTGTCCTTGAGCAGCGCGTTCGGATCGGCCTTCATCACGCTCAACGCCGGCAACAGCGAAACGACGACCACGGTCAGCAGCAACAGCAAGCCCGCCGCCACGACGAGCTCGCTGTCGAGGCTCCACGTCCACCAGAACGGCGCGTTGCCCGCGAGCAGCCCCCGCACGAAGCTGCTCGTCGCCGCGAGCGCCTTCGCGGCAAGGTAGATCGCGAGCGCGCCGCCGAGCGCGCACAGGACGACATTCTCGAGCGCCGTCTGCAGGACGAGCCGAAACCGCGGCGCGCCGAGCGCGACGCGCACGCCGATCTCGTTCATGCGCGCGTTCGTGCGCGCCAAGAGCAGGTTGCCGATGTTGACGGCGGCCAGGAGCAGGATCGACAGCGACAGCAAATTCAAGACGACGAACACGACGGTGCCGAACACGCCCCACGATTCAGCCTGGAAGCTCAGGATCGAGACCGCGTCGCGTGCTCGCTCGTCGGCGTCGGGCTGCGCGAGACGCACGCGCTGCACTAACGCCCTGAGCTCGGCCTCGGCCGCCGCCACCGACACGCCGGGGCGCATCCGCGCGTAGGCGTCGAACTCTTGCCCCGTGTAGCCGGCCGGCTCGAGCTCGGCCGCCGGAATCGGCAGCCATAGGCCCTTGTTCAGCGGGAACGCGTAGCCTTCCGGCATGACGCCGACGATGCGCGTGGGCTGGCCGTTGACTCTCGCGAGCGTGCCGACGACGCCGGGCGCGCCCGCGAACGCGGACTGCCACGTCGCGTAGCCGATGACGGCAACAGGTTCGGCGCCGACCGCAGCGTCTCCGCTCACGAAGCCGCGGCCGAGCAGCGGCTGAACGCGCGTGAACTCGAAGACGCGCCAGTCCATCTCGGCCGACATGACGCTGCGGCTCGCGCCGGGCTCGCCGACGAGCGCACGCGATTCGCGGTAGGCGCCAATCTCTTCGACGCCTCGCGCCTGTGCCCGCAGCTCGGCGAGCTCGTAGGCGTCGAGGGGCCCGAACGTCGGCCACCCGCCGTAGCCGATCCGCACGATCGCGCCGCCGTCCGGCAGCGGCAGATCGCGATAGATCATCATGTTCAGCGCGGAGTACGTGAACAGGCTGATGCCGAGCCCTCCGGTCAGCACGAGCACGGTCAATGCCGTGAACCACGGGCTCTTGGCGAGCAAGCGGAGCGCGAATCTGAGATCGGTCAGCATGGGGTGTGCGCCTCGAAGGGCGGTCACCGTATATACGGCCCGTGGTCGCTGAGTATTACATTCGCGACCGTCTGCCCGGTTGTCGCGCGCCGAGCGCACCCGACGCTGCCGCGTGCACGATGCGCCGGAACTTCGGGCACTCCATATGACTCGGCGCCTTGCAGTTCACGGCATGCCGCAACCCATCGCGCATCGCGGTCAGCCGCCGAATCGTCGCATCGAGCTCTTTCGCTTTCGCCGCCAATTTCGTCCGATCGATGCGCAACCGCCCGTCGGGCGCGAACATCCCCGCAATGTCCTCGAGCGAGAACCCGGCGGAGCGCCCGAGCGAGATCAGCGCGAGCTTCTCGATCACGCCGGCCGGGAATACGCGACGTAGTCCACGCCGCCCGATCGATTTGATCAGCCCCTTCTCCTCGTAGTAGCGCAACGCAGAAGCAGGCAAGCCCGACTGCTCTGCGACCTCGGCGATGTCCAGGTTTCTCATGAACCCCTTGACCTCAAGTTGACTTGAATTGGCAGAGTGCCTCCACGGTCGACAACACGCAACTCGAAGGAGAGCAATCGTGGACACCATTGAACATGCCAACCGGGATCAGATCGCGCTGTGGAACGGCTGCGCCGGACGCGGCTGGGTCGAAGCGCAGGAGTCGCTCGACCGGCTGTTCGAGCCGTTCGAGGAGCTTATCGTCCGCGCCGTCGCCAATGCCAAAGCGCAGCGCGTGCTCGACATCGGCTGCGGCACGGGCGCCACGACGCTCGCCGTCGCGCGGCAGCTCGGCCCCAAAGGCACCGCCGTCGGCATCGACGTCTCGGAACCGATGATCGCTCTCGCGAAGCAGCGGGCCGAGCTCGAAGGCTCGTCGGCGCGCTTCCTAACCGCCGACGCGCAAACCCATGCGTTCGACGACCAAAGCTTCGATCTGATCGTCTCGCGCTTCGGCGTGATGTTCTTCGGCGACTGCGTGCGCGCGTTCGCGAACCTGAGGCGCGCCGCTGCGAAGGGCGGAGAGCTCAAAGCCATCGTGTGGCGCGCACCGAAAGACAATCCGTTCATGACGGCGGCCGAACGCGCCGCGGCGCCGTTCTTTCCGGAGATGCCCGCGCGCAAGCCCGACGAGCCGGGCCAGTTCGCGTTCGCGGACAGGAATCGCGTCTACTCGATCCTCGAGAAGAGCGGCTGGACGGAGATCGACATTCGACCGCTCGACGTCGTCTGCACGCTGCCGGAGCACGAGCTCGACGACTACATCGCGCGGCTCGGGCCGCTCGGCCGCGTGCTCGCGCAACTCGACGCGCAGAAGCGCGCGCAGATCGTCGCAGCGGTGCGCGCGGCGTTCGACCCGTACGTGAACGGCGCCGAAGTCCGCTTCACGGCGGCGTGCTGGATGCTCAGCGGCCGGGCGTAGGTCGGATCGATATCCTGGCGACGGTTCGGAGTAACACCGCCCGTGCGCCTCTAGCGGCGCGCAGCCTGCGCGGGCGTGGCGCCCGCGAATTCCCTGAAGCTCTTCAGCATCCGCGCGCGATCCGCCGCCTCAGCGCTTGTCGGAGACGATCTTCCCGCCCTTCACGACGAGCCGCACGTCGAGCACCGCGAAGATATCCTTCAGCGGATCGCCGTCGATCATGACGAGATCGGCCTGCTTGCCCGCGACGAGCGTGCCCGTGATCTCGTCGACGTCCGCGCAGATCGCGGCGTTCTTCGTGAGGATCGTCACGAGCTCCTTGGGTCCGAACACCGACGACAACGCGCGCAGCTCGTGACGCAGCGAATCGCGCGGCGGGAACGACGTGTCCGTGCCGTAGCCGATCGTGACGCCGGCGTTCCAGAGCAGGCGATCGTTGACGGGGCCCTGCCCCGCGCTGTGCAGCGTGTCCCACTGGAACTCGCCGTTGTCGCGGAACAAGCCCTCGTTGTGCGTGTCGTCGAAGTACGGCGTGAACACGCCGAGCGTCGTGACCATCGGCGCGCCGGAGGCGACGATCTTCGCAATGGCGTCGCCCTCGTCGACCCAGCCGATGTGCGGCGTGTGCGCGAAGTAGTCCGTCTTCGCGTCGGCACCCATGACGGCGTCGACGACCGCGGTCGTGTGCGTGATCATGCGCAGGCCGCGCTTGTGCGCTTCATCCGAGATCGCGCGCAGCGTCGCGAGATCGCAGCCCTTCGGGCTCGCGACGAGAATGATCTTGATATTGTCCGCGCCTTGATCGGCAACGCCGTTCACCATGCCGCGCGCCTGATCGGGCGGCGTGCAATCGACGGGCGGCCGCTCGGCGAACGGCATGCGCGCCGGGTCCCGCCGTGCGGCGTCGATGCCGGGCGGCAACGCGGTCTGATTCAGCGGCACGATGCCGGAGATCTTGAGACGCGGCCCCACGATCTCGCCGGCATCGATCTTCTTGCGCACGGCGACGAGCGCCGGCACGTTGCCGAGCGCGTCGAGCACCGTCGTGAACCCGGCATCGATGAACGCCTTCATCAGCGCCGGCTCGGCGGCGCCGATGTGGCGGTGCGCGTCGATGAAGCCCGGCATGACAGTCTTGCCGCCCGCGTCGACGACGTTCGTGGCGCCGGCCGGAGCCCCGCCCGCGGAGACCGAGCGGATCACGCCGCCTTGAACCACGATCGTGCCGCGCGGGATTTCCCCACCGGCGCCATCGAGGATTCGCGCGTTCGTGATGACGAGGTTCTGTGCGTTCGCACACGTCGCGGCCAGCAAGCCGCCGACGACTGCTAGAAGAGCTGCAAGTCCACGTTTCATTGTTCTATCTCTCCGCTGAAAAAGGGGTGGCACCCCGGCGCTGCCGGCAGCCTAGCACATTGGTTTCGATTCGCTCTTGACTCGCGAAAAGCCGAGGGGACTAGACTCGGCTCGTGAAACCGCTGAAGAAAAACGCCACCTACGACGACCTGCGCGAAGTGCCCGATCACTTCGTCGCCGAAATGTTCGACGGCGCCCTGTACGTGTTCACGCGGCCCGCAATTCCGCATGCTCGGGTCAGCAGCGTGCTCGGGGCGGCGCTGACCGGGCCGTTCGATCAGGGACGCAACGGACCCGGCGGTTGGCTGATCTTGGACGAGCCCGAGCTGCACTTCGGCAACGACGTGCTCGTGCCCGACATCGCGGCTTGGCGCCGCGCGCGTCTCCCGGCGTTGCCGGCCGGGAAGTACCTCACGCTCGCGCCGGACTGGGTCTGCGAAGTGCTGTCGCCTTCCACGGAGACAATCGACCGCGACGTGAAGATGCGCATCTACGCGCGCGAAGGCGTCGCTCACGCCTGGCTCATCGATCCGTCGCGCCAAACGCTCGAGGTGCTCACGCTCGACGCACGCAAGAGATGGGCGGAACGCGAAGTGCTCGAGGGCCGAGGCCTCGTGCGCGCGGTGCCGTTCGATGCGATCGAGCTCGAGCTCGGCGCGCTTTGGATCTGACGCGAGGAGTCTCTCTTCTTCTCGATGCTCTATAGTGGCGCCTGCGTCAGCTCGCGTTTCTTTGGAGTGTTTCATCGTGCGCATCCGCATCACGCTCGCTGCCTTCACCGTCTGCGCCGTTCCACAGATTCTTGCGGCCCAATCGATCGGCGTGCCCGAACGGCCGCTGCCCGACAGCTCGTTCGTGATCGACACGGCCGAGGCCGGGCAAGTGCGCGTGACACCGATGAAGGGGCTCGAGCTGCCGTGGGACCTCGCGTTCCTGCCGAACGGCGACATGCTCGTGACGGAGCGCACGGCCATGCGCGTGCGCCTCGTCCGCAATGGGAAGCTCGAGCCCGAGGTCGTCGCCGAGCTCCCGCAGGGCATGGCGAGCAGCGGCGGTGGCGGCGGTCTCATGGCCGTCGCGGCGCACCCCCGGTTCGCCGAGACGCGCTGGGTGTATCTCACGTACACGAAACCGGCCGAGCGCGGCCGGCGCGGACTCGGGCTCGCGCGCGGGCGCCTGGACGGCACGCAGCTCGTCGACGTTCGCGAGCTCTTCAAGGTCGAGGAGCCCGGCAGCGGACCGCCGCCCGGCCTGCCGCTCGTGTTCGGTCCGGACGGCTATCTCTATTTCTTCGTCGGCGGAGCGAACGACGAGATCGCGCAGCACGGCGACTCCTATTACGGCAAGGTGCTGCGCTTCAACGACGACGGCACGGTGCCGCGCAACCCGTTCGCGGGGCGCGACGGCTTCAAACCCGAGCTCTACAGCATCGGCCACCGCAACGGCATCGGTCTCACCGTTCACCCGACGAGCGGTGCGATCTGGGAAAGCGAGAACGGCCCGTACGGCGGCGACGAGGTCAACATCGTGAAACCCGGCGCGAACTACGGCTGGCCGCTCGTGAGCTACGGCCGCGACTACAGCGGCGCGCCCGTGTCGGACAAGCGCACGCTGCCGGACGTCGAGGATCCCGTGCTGTTCTGGGTGCCGTCGATCGCGATCTCGGGAATCACGTTCTACACGGGCGAACGCTTCCCGGCCTGGAAGGGCAATCTCTTCGTCGGCGGCATGCAACAAGGCCGCATCCCGCGCACGGGCCAAATGCAGCGCATCGTGTTCAACGAGCAGGGACAGGAAGTGCGGCGCGAGGCGTTCTTCACGGACCTGCGCCAACGCATTCGCGACGTCGAGCAGGGCTCCGATGGGCTTCTGTACGTACTGACGGACGAGCGCGACGGCGCGCTGCTGAAGCTCGAGCCCGCGGCGCCCTAAGCGGCGAAGTACATGCCGCCGTTCACGGAGATCGTCTGCCCCGTGACGTAGGCGTTACGCGCGAGCATCACGGCGACCTCGGCGCACTCTTCGACGCGCCCGAAGCGGCCGACGGGAATCATCTCGGGCTTCACGTTCGGGTTCGACGCCACCATCTCCGTGCCGATCAGCGCCGGCGAGATCGCGTTGACCGTGACGCCTTCCTTCGCGAGCAGCCGCGCGTAGCTCTTCGTCGCTGCGATGACGCCGGCCTTTGCGGCCGAGTAGTGCACCGCCATGACGCTGCCCGCCTGCGCAGCGACCGACGTCAAGTTGATGACGCGACCCCACTTGCGCGCGCGCATGCCGGGTAGCACCGCTTGGGTCAGCAAGAATACCGACGTGAGATTGAGCTGTAGGCACTCGTTCCAGCTCTGCTCCGTCATTTGCTCGATGCTCTCGAACTTCGCGGCGCCCGCGTTGTTGACGAGGATGTCGACGGGCCCGAGCCGTTTTTCGACGCCGTTCATGAGCGCCTTCACGTCGGAGCTCTTCGCGACGTCGGCGTGTACCGCAACTGCGCGCCGTCCCAGAGCTTGGATGGCATCCGCGGTTTGCCGCGCGTCGGCTTCACGGCTGACGTAGTTGACCGCGACATCGCAGCCTTCGGCGGCCAGCGCGAGCGCGATGGCCTTGCCGATGCCGCGGCCGCCGCCCGTCACCAGCGCGATTTTGTTCTCGAGCGTTGTGTCCATGGCCGCGGATGCTACCGAAAGGCATCGCGCGCGAATAGGATCGAGCGTTGCTGCTGTCGCCGTTACTCGCTTCGCAACGCACCGACGGGGTCGATGCGTGTGGCGCGCAACGCGGGCCCTGCAACGGATGCGGCCGCAGTCAGGACGAGCACCGCGAGCACCACCGTAAATGTGACTGCGTCGAACGGCCGCACGCCGAACAGCATCGCGCCGAGCAGCTGGCCCACGACGAGCGCGATCACGGCACCGACGAGCATGCCGGGCAGGAGCAGCCGCGCGGCACCGCGCGCGATGTGACGCACGACAGCTTGCGGCCGCGCGCCGAGCGCCATGCGCACGCCGTACTCGCGCCAGCGCTTCTGCACCGTGTACGCGAGCACGCCGAAGAGACCCAGCGACGCGAGCAACAGCGCGAGACTCGCGAAACCCGCAATCAACGTCGCGCGAAAGCGGTACCGCGCCGTCGCCTGGTGCGCGATGCCGTCGAGCGTTGCGATGTTCGTGACGGCGACGAGGCTCTCGCGGTCGACGCGCGCGATCGCGGCGCGGACTTGCGGCGCCAAGGCGGCCGCATCGCCGGACGTCGGCCGCACGACGAGAAAGATGTCGTCCGACGGGAACAGCGCGAACGGATAGTAGAGTTGCGACGGTATCTCGAGCTCATCGGCCCGGCGCTTGGCGTTGGCCACGACGCCAACCACCTCGCACGTCCGCGGCGGATCCGCGGAGTCTTCGGCTCGCCACGTCTGCACCGTGCGCCCAACGGCCGCGCCGCCGCCCAAGCGCCGCTCGACGAACGCTTCGTTGACGATGCAGATGGTGGGGCCGCCGGCGCGGTCGCGCTCGTCGAAGGCGCGGCCCGCCACGAGCGGCAGCTGGAGCGTGCGGAAATACTCGGAGCTGACCACCTGCATATCGGCCGTGGGCCGCTCGGACGGTGCGACGGGCTCCTCGCCCGCCACGTCGTAGAACAGTGGGCCCGTCATTGTGTTCCCGAGCGGCAACGTGCTCGTCCAGGCGGCGCTCGCCACGCCAGGAATCGCATCGAGCTCCCGTTCGATCTCGCCGTAGAACTGCAGCAGCGCTTCGGGCGTCGGGTAACTATCGGACAGCGGGTCGACGATCATGCTGAGCACGCTCGGCGCGCGATAGCCGGGGTCGACGGTGTCGACCTCGATCAGCGTGCGCGTGAGTAACCCCGCGCCGTAGAGCAGCACGACGGCCGTCGCGACTTGCACGACGACGAGCGCTTCGCGCAGGCGGCTCGACCGGTCGGTTACGCGGCTGCCGCTCGGGCTTCCTTCGCGTAGCGACATGAGCTCCGCGACTTGGCGGCTCGACGCGAGCGTGAACAACAAGGCGACGAGCGCGGTTGCGCCCGCGCAGAAGACGACCACGCGCCAATCGAGCGCGAGCGAGAACCCGGACGGCAACAGCTCCGGCGGAATCGCGGCCGGCGCCAAGCGCAGCAGCGCGGTTGCCAACGCGAGCCCCGCGAGCCCGCCGGCAGCGGCGAGCAGAAAGTTTTCCGTCGAGAATTGGCGCACGAGGCGCCGCCGGTCTGCGCCAAGCGCAGAGCGGATCGCGAGCTCGTTGCCGCGCGCGGCGTTGCGCGTCAGCAAGAGGTTCGCGATGTTCGCGAAACAGATCAGCAGCACGAACGCGACGACGCCGAGGAACAGCAGCGACGTGCGTTTGAGGTCGGTGCCGAGCACGGTGTCGCGCAGCGGCACGAGCGCCACGCCGCGGCCTTCGTTGGTCGCGGGATACTCGCGCGCGAGATCAGCCGCGATGCGCCCGAGCTCGCCGCTGGCCGCTTCCAGCGAAACGCCGGGCTTGAGCCGAGCCACGGTTTGCAATTGATAGCTGCCGCGGGCGCGTTCCGGCACGCCTTGCAGGCTTCGCATCGCCCACATGCTGACCGGCGCGAGCAGCTGCGCTTGGTCCGGGACGACGCCGATGATCGTGAATGGATCTCCGTCGAAACGCATGCTCTGGCCCACGATGCCGGGGTCGGCGCCGAAGCGCGCACGCCAGAACGATTCCGAGATCACGGCGACGTTGGCTCGTTCAGCGTCGTCAGTCGCTGTGAATGTGCGGCCTGCGACCGGCGTGACACCGAGCGCATCGAAAATAGTGCCGAAGACCCATTGCCGCGGCACCGGCTCCGCGCCTTCCGCCGTGGTCATCACCATGCTGCCCGTGCTCGGGATGACGGCGCCGATCGCTTGAAACGATTCGCTGCGCTGCATCCAGTCGACGAGATTGTTCGGGGCGACGCGGCTCTGCGGCGTCGTCTCCGTGCGTTCCCAGATCGTCACGAGCCGGTCGGGGCTCGGCAGCGGCAAGTCGCGCAGCAGCACTCTGTCCACGAGCGCGAACAGCGCGCCGTTCGCGCCGATGCCGATCGCAAGCGTCAGCACGACGACGAGCGTGAGCGTGCTTTGCTTGCGCAGCATGCGCGCCGCAAGCCGCAAGTCTTGCCAGAAGTCGGCGAAGAGATCGCGGCGCGGCGCGCCCGGTGCGACGGGCGGAACCTGGTTCGCCTGGCGCAACGGTCGCATACGCTCCGTGAGCCCAGGCGTGTCGGCGCGCAACTCCTCGCGCACGAGCGCGAGGGCGGCGGCTTCACCCATTCCCTGGTCGCGAAACTCCGCGTATCGCTCCTCGAGGTGCTGCGAAAGCTCCTCGACGATCTCCGCCTCGCGCTCGGCTTCGAGCTTCAAGCCCGCTAGGTGCGCCTCGATCTCTTGCGTCCAGTTAGGCATGGCTGTCCCCCGTGATCGATGCGATCGCGGCCACGAACCTTTTCCACGTCTCGCGCTGCTGTGCGAGCACCTTGTGCCCTTCGGGCGTGAGCGTGTAGAAGCGCCTGCGCCGTTGACCGGCCTTCTCGACCCAGCGGCCTTTCAGCCAGCCGCGCTCTTCGAGCCGATAGAGCAGCGGGTACAGCGACGCGACGTGGAACTTCAGCTCGCCTTTCGACTGGGCTTCGATGAGCTTGCTGATCTCGTAGCCGTGGCGGGCGCGCACTTCGACGATGGAAAGGATGATGAGCTCGGCGGAGCCCTTCTTGAGCTCGCGCGAGAGCATGCGGTCGTCTATATCTGCCATAGCCACATATGCTAAGGCCACTGTTAGGACGACTGCAAGCTACGAGCAACGCGCCTCGATCAGACGGTAGCCGATGTCGAGCTCGGCGAGCTCGAGCAAGGCGCGGTTGCGCTCGCTCCAACGGCCGGTCGAAAGATCGACCCGCAGCCGCTCGATGCCGTCGCGCCAATCGATCTGCGAGAAGCTCGAGATCGCCTCGCGCACGCTCGGTTGCAGGTATTCCGCGGGGCGGCGCCAATAGGCGCCGAGGAAGCCGTCGACACAATCGGCCGGCACGGGCAGCGCGTCGACCGTGAGCGGCCCAAGCTCGCTTTCGAAGTCGCGCAGCGACGGGAAAATGCGCCGGTCGATCGTGCGAATTTCGGGCAAGTAGTCCTCGACGAGCCAGAAGCCCGAGTGCTCGGGATCGTAGGTGACGATCACGACGCGCTGCCGGGCGACTCGGCGCAGCTCGGCGAGCCCCGCCCGCCAATCCGGCCAATGATGAATCGTGAGAACGGCGAGCGCGGCGTCGAACGAGCCGTTCTTGAAAGGCAAGCGCCCGGCGACGGCTTGTACGGCGGGCGCCGCCGCGCGCGGCCGCCGGCGCAGCATCTCGAACGACGGCTCGACTGCGAGCACCGCGCAGTGCTTGGGCTCGTATGCGCCGAGCCCGGCGCCGACGTTGACGACGCTGTCGCAGCGTCCGACTGCGGCTGCGATCTTGGCGGCGATGCGCGGGTCCGGCCGGCGGTGCGCCGCATACGCCGCCGTGATGCGGTCGTACAACCCGCGCATCATCGGGCGCGGTAGAACGCGACTCGCAAGGTCTTGCCTTGCCGCTCGAGCTCCTCGCCCGCGTCGCCGCACTGCTGGCCCGACGCGGAGTACCGCACCGTCCACAGGTTCGAGTCTTCGTCGAACCGCGGCTCGCCGTTGAACACGATCAAACACGGGTAGCCGTTGCGCACGGATGCACGCATCTGGCCGATGACCTGCATGATCTCGTCTGGGCTCGGCCGGCGAAAGAACGTGATTTGCGCCTGCACGCCTTCGCGCTGCAGCGCCGCACCCGCGTCATCGCACGCGGCCCCGACGCCGGAATACGCGATGAGCCAGCGGCCCGTCAGATCGTCGAGCACGGGCGCGCCGTGCAGCGCCAAGTCGCAGCCGTCGGTGGCCTCGACCTGCGCGACGAGCGACCGCGCGCGCTCGAGCGCTTGAGCTTCGTCAACCGCCTGCGCGTGCGCGAGCTGCGCGGCGCCGCCCACCGTCACTGCGCCTGCGATCCATCGACGAAGGATCACGGGCGCCTCGTGCGCTACGGGTGCGGGAGGTGCGTCGCTCCCTTCGGCAGCTCCATGAGCTCGAGCACGTTGCCGTCGGGATCGACCAACGTCGCGATCTTGACCGGCATGCCGCCGATCGGCACCGATGCGATCTCGCCGTTCATCTTGGCGCCCGCGCCTTTCGCGGCCGCGACCGTCGCGGCGAGGTCGGACACTTGGAAGATCGCGTGGGCCATCGCGTCGTTACCCGCCGTGGCCTCGCGATTCTGGATCAGGAACTCGGGCGACGTGCCCGCTTTGGCCGCGGCCGCGGTCGCGCCGTAGCGCATGATGATCTCAGTCGCCGGCTCGCCGACCTTGTCGATCTGCTTCAAGCCGAACGCGGTCTCGTAGAATTTCGCGAGCGCGACGACGTCCTTCGCGCCCAACCGAACCGCCAGCACCGTGACGTCGGCTTGAGCCGCCGTCATCCAAACCGCCGCGCCGACACAGAGCATCGCCGTCATCGCCCGTCGCATCTTGTTCTCCTCGAGTGGACGCCCTATTCGTCGGGGCGCTGAGGGATCATACGCTTTGCGCTTCAGCGATTCTCGAAGTTGAAGATGTCCTCTTCCTCGGGGCGTTCCATGCCCTGCTCGTAATACTCTTCCCAGAGGTGGCTCCACGGCCGCCCGAACATATCGAGCACTTCGTACTCGAACTTGCTGCCCGGCGTCAGCGGCGTCGCCTTGCCGTTGACCGGGAAGATCGTCTGCACGCACTCGATGAACACGTACGGCGCGTCCTCGGTGAGCTCGCCCGACTTCGTGAAGTTGCGCACGATGCGGATCGGCTCCACGAGCGCGTCCTCGTCGTAGAAGATCGCTTCGTGGTTCAACCCGACGAAGTTGCCGCTCGCATCGTGGTTCGGCGAGTAGATCTCGATCGTCTGCATCTTGTTCGAATACTCGAACCCGGCGTGCACCTTCCAGCCGATGAGATTCGCCGTCCACGTGATCAGCGTGTCGCCGTCCCAGAAGCCGATCGTCTCGCCGTACCAGCGCGGCACGTCCGCGCCGAGGCGCGGCGTCTCGCCCGACATGTCGAACTCGCGGCCGATCAGAATGTTCGTGATGAAGTTGCGCGCGACGCCGGTCATGATCTGGACTTGCTGCGGCGTCACCGTGATGTAGTGATCGCGAACCGCGGCCGCGTGCCAACGGCGCATGAACCCTTCCGGCCAGCAGTACTGCGACTGCCAGTGTGCGACGTTCGTGTTGCCCTGGTGATACGTCTCTTGCGCGAGGTACGTCTGGTACTTCGGCGTCAGCAGCGACATCATCGTCGACACTTGCATCTTGCGCGCGCCGTACCACGTATCGCCGAAGCCGCGGCCGTAGCGGCCCGTCCACTCGCCGGGCACCGTCGCGTACGTGTGCTTCGTCGGGCCGCCGCGTTTCGCGGTCTCAGCTTTCAACGCTTCCCAATGCTCTTGGGCCGTCTTGAACGGATACGGGCTCACGATCGCTTCGCGCGGATAGTCGGCATCGCAACGTCCCCACGCCATCGTGCCGGGACCTTTGTCGCCGACGGTGCCGCGCCCCGTCCAGGCGTCCTCGATCGCGACCGTCGAGTTGCAGCGCCAGTAGCGCGGGTCGGACCAGAGATCCTTGTCCTTGTAGAAATCGTCGGACGTGAACATGTCGCGCGCCAGCGGCGTGATGCCCTTCGGCGATTCGCCGGGGGGCGCGGAACCGACGAACGTCCTCGGCTGGTTCGTAGCCGGCCCGACTCCGGGGCCTCCCGGGCCGCCCTGCCAAGTGGAGCCGACGACCGGTAGAGCGGCGGCGTCGACCATGACGGGCGCGCCGCGCCCGACGCTCTTGAAGTCGATCTGCGGGCTTTGCTGCGCCGCGGCCGGCGCGGCGATCGCCACTGCCATCGCGAGCGCTGCCAGCGTCTTGTTCTTCGTCGTCATGTATTCCCCCTTCCTCGCGCGCCTACCGGTTCTCGAAGTTGAACAAGTCCTCGGACGTGTCCTCGGGCCCGCTCATGCCCTGCTCGAAGCTCTCGGCCCAGATCTTCGCCCACGGCCGGCCGTACATGTCGGGCATCTCGTACTCGAGCTTCGCTCCCGGCGTGAGCGGAGTGTTTGCGCCGTTGACGTTGAAGATCGTCTGCACGCACTCGATGAACGGGTACGGCACTTCGTTGGTGTCGGAGAAATTGTTGATCTTGTTCAGGTTGCGCACGATGCGCACCGGCGTGGCCAACGCCTCATCGTCGTAGAGGATCGTCTCGTGGTTCAGGCCGATGAACTTGCCGTTCTCACGGATCGGCGTGTAGATCTCGATCGACTGCATCTTGCTCGAGAACTCGAACTCCGAGTGGCTCTTCCAGCCCTGGATGTTGCTCGTCCACGTGATCAGCACGTCCTTGTCCCAGAAGCCGATCGTGTCGCCGTACCAACGCGGCACCGCGGGACCGAGGCGCGGCACACCGCCCTTCGGCACGTCCTCCATGTTGAATTCGCGGCCGATGTACGTGTCTTGCATGAAGTTGCGCGCCACGCCCGCGCGCACGTTCACGAGATCAGGCGTCGCGATGATGTAGTGCTCCCACACGGCCGCCGGATACCAGCGCCGCATGAACCCTTCCGGCCAGCAGAACGTCGAGGGCCAGAGCGCGTTGCCGCGCACTTGGTGATAGGCCTCCTGAACCATGTACTCCTGGTACTTCGGCGTCAGCACCGAAAGGACCGTCGGAATCTGCGTGTGTCTGCCCCAGTACCAGTTGTTCTGCGTGGCAGCGCCGTTCGCTCCGCCCGGGCGCTGATACACGCCGTTCCACTCGGCGTTCGGAAAATTCGCGTACGTGTAGACGCTCGGGCCGCCGCGCTTCGTCGTCTCGGCCTTCAACGCTTCGTAGTGCTCTTGCGCCGTCTTGAAGCCGTACGGGCTCACGATGGCCTCGCGCTTCAAGCTGATCTCGCAGTGCCCCCACGGCGCGTCCTCGATCTTGTCCGAGGTGTTGACGCCGGGGCGCTGTAGCACGCCGCGTTGGTACTCCGTCGCTTGCGGGCTGTTGCAGCGGAAATAACGCGGATCGGTCCAGAGATCCTTGTCCTTGTAGAAGTCGTCGCTCGTAAAGATGTCGCGCGGCAACGGCTTGTAGCTCTTCGGCACGTCGGCCGGCAGATAGCCGTTCATGGGGAAGGGTTTCTTCACGTCCGGGCCGGCTTGAGCGCCCGGGCCGCGGATCCAGTTCGGGCCCACTTCTTGCGGCATGTCGTACACGCTCTGCGCGAGCGGCGCACCGCGGCCGACGCTCTTGAAGCCGATGTCCGGCATCTTCTGCGCGAAAGCCGGCGCGACGGCGAAGACACTGGCGGCGACTGCCCATGCCTTGATGGGTCCGTATCTCATAGGTTTCCTTATTGATTGCATCCCCGGTTACGTGCCAAGCGACCCGCGGGGCGGCCTGGCACGGACCGCTACTGTAACCGGCTTCGTCCCGCGCTTGAGCCAACGGGACGCCGCGACGCCGTCAAAAGATTTCTCTAACCAGGCCGCAAGCCGCTGCGACGGGTGGGCGCACCACCCGTGTCGCGCGGCCGGCGGCGCAGTCTAGGCGTGTTCCTTGGCGTGCGACGATGCGTGCGGCATCAGCCGGTCGCTGGCGCCGATCGCCATCGCCGACAGCAGGAACGTGATGTGGATGCCCACCTGGGCCAGGATCGTCTTCGAGTCGTAGGCGTCCGCGTTGATGAACGTCTTCAGCAGGTGGATCGACGAGATGCCGATGATCGCCGTCGCGAGCTTGACCTTGAGCACCGACGCATTCACGTGCGACAGCCACTCGGGCTGGTCGGGATGACCTTCGAGGTTCATGCGCGACACGAACGTCTCGTAACCGCCGACGATGACCATGATCAAGAGGTTCGAGATCATGACCACGTCGATGAGCCCGAGCACGACGAGCATGATCACGGTCTCGGTGAGCCCATGCGGACGCTCCACGCCTTCCACGGTGACGGCGTCGAGCACGTGCGTCAGCGCGTCGTCGCTGCCGAACGCAGCGAGCAGCAGGTAGTAAAGCTCTTGCCAGAACAGCCAGACGTACACGCCCTGCGCGACGATCAAGCCCAAGTAGAGCGGCAGCTGCAACCAGCGGCTCGCAAAGATCAAACCGGGTAGCGGTCTCAAGGGGGCGCCTGCACGATCGCCGAGCGACGGTCTCATGTGTTGTGTCATCACGGAAGGATGATCGGACTCTAGCACACGCACGCTCGCGGTCGAGCGCACGCGAATCTCGAGCACTGGCCGCGCGGCGCGGCGAGAGGTAGCCTCGCCGCATGAAGCACTTCCTGTTGTTCTACGACGTCGCGGACGATTACCTCGCGCGCCGCGCAGAGTTTCGCGAAGCGCATCTCGCGAAGGCGTGGGCCGCGCACGCGCGCGGCGAGCTCGTCCTCGGCGGCGCGCTCGCGGATCCTGCCGACACGGCCGTGCTGCTGTTCGAAGGCGAGTCGGCGCAGGCCGCGGAAGCGTTCGCGCGCGACGATCCTTACGTGTTGAACGGCCTCGTGAAGCGCTGGCGCGTGCGCGAATGGAAGACGGTCGCGGGCAAGGGCGCGGCGGCGCCGATCGTGCCGAGCGGGACGAAATAGCTACTTCGCGGGCCAGTTGCCGTCGAACGGCGGCCAGTTCGGCAGCATCGCTTCCGCGTCGGGGTAGTACATCGCCGCGTAGATCGAGCGGATCTTGCCTTGCTCGACGTAGAACCATTCGGCGAGCAGATTGCGGCGCATGTCCACACCGGGGAAGCGTTGAAACAGCGCGAGCCCGAGCACGGCGCCGGCCTCCTCGTCTATGACGGGATAGCGGCGCGCGGTGACGGCGAAGATGTTGCGCATCGCGCCCTCGCCCATGCAATCCGTGAGGCCGCCGCCTTCGATCGGCCGTTGCGTCGTCAGCGCTCCGTTCTCGATGCGCACGCAGCCCGCGTGCGCGACGATGACTTTGCCATCGTGCGCCGAGAGACCGTCGAAGTAGCTGTTCGTGATCGCGACGAGCTCGGCGCGCGACAAGCGCTCCGCGCGCGGCACGGTGTGCTCGGGCGGCGCGTGCGCGATCAGGTACGCAGGATCGAAGTAGGCCGCGTCGGCTTGACCGCCGCCGAGCGGCCCCAACCCCGGATCGCCTTTGCGATTCAGCACCCACTCGGCCTCGGCGATCTTCGAGTCCTCGACCTTGAGCCGCAGCGTGACGATCGCAGGCCCCGCAGCCTCCTCGATCGTGCCGAAGTAGCCGGCTTGCTCCGTGACGGGGTCGTAGTAACGGCGCTGCAGCGCCCCGAGCCCCGTCATGGACTGCCACAACCCGGTGCCGGGCGCGCGCACTTTGGCGTTCTCGGTTTGACGGAAACCGCGCGCGAGCGGCGCGGCGGCGGGGTCGTGCTTCACGAGCGCCGTGAGGTATTGATCGAGCGCCGTGCGAAGACACGCGCGGTCGCAGCTCTGGCCGTAAGCGGCGGTGCCGTAGAACGCGAGCGCGGCCGCGACGATGTATTTGATCATGCGCGGAGCGTACAACTGCCGGCGCGCGGCGTCACGATCCTTGCAGCCTCGCAGCAGCCGGCAAAAACGACTAGGCTGCGCGCATTATGAGCAACAACTCAGGCGCGTCCGCACTACGCGCAGTCGTCACGGGCGCGGCAAGCGGCATCGGCGCCGCGACCGCGCGGCTTCTTCAATCGCAGGGTTGGCGCGTCGCGTGCCTCGACCGCAATCTCGCGGGCGCGCGCGCAACGGCCGGCACGAACGGCGCAGCCGTCGAGGTCGACGTCGCCGACGAAGCGTCCGTGGTTCGCGCGTTCAAAGAAGTCGACGCAGCCTTCGGCGGCTTCGACGCGCTCGTCACGGCTGCGGGCATCATCAATACGACACCGTTCTTCGAGACGACGGTCGCGGAGTTCCGCAAGCTGTTCGACATCAACGTCATCGGCTCCTTTCTCACGGTGCGCGAAGGCGCGAAGTACATGAAGAAAGGCGCGCGTATCTGCATGGTCGCGAGCATCTCGAGCTACACGGGCGGCGGCTACGTCGCACGCGGGGCGTATGCGACGAGCAAAGGCGCCGTGCTGACGATGATGAAGAGCTGCGCGCGCGAGCTTGGACCGAAAGGCATCGCCGTGAACGCGGTCGCGCCCGGCTTCATCGACACGCCGTTCGTGGCCTCCGCCATGAGCGACCCCGTGCGCCGCAAGGAAGTCGAAGCCGCCGTCGGCAAGGTCGGCACGGCCGAGCAGATCGCGCAGTGCGCCGCGTGGCTCGTCTCACCGGCCGCAGACTTCGTGCACGGCGAAACGCTGATCGCCGACGGCGGAATCTTGATGCGCTGACGGGCGCCGCGGCGCTTAGAGGCGAGTGCCGGTGGCCTTCGCGAATACGCCCGTCTCGAGCGCCTTGTGCGCGACGGGATCCATGACTTCGACGCGATTGCGGCCCCGCGTCTTGGCCTTGTAGAGCGCTTCGTCGGCGAGCTGCACGGCGCCACGCGCGCGCCGCTCGACGCTCGGCACGACGATCGCGACGCCGATGCTGATCGTGACGACTTCCGCGCGCGACTCGCGGTGCTCGAGCGCAAGAGCCAGGACGGCCTTGCGCATGCGCTCGGCGAGCTTCTCGACCTCGACAGCGTCGACGTCGTAGAGCAACCCCGCGAACTCTTCGCCGCCGTAACGCACGAGCAGATCGCCGGGCCTCGTGACGAAAGACTGCAGCACCTGCGCCACGTGCCGCAGCGCGCGATCGCCGGCCTGGTGGCCGTAGCGGTCGTTGTACGCTTTGAACTGATCGACGTCGGCCATGAGGATCGCGATCACGCACTCCTCGTCGGCTGCGCGCTGCCAGATCCGTTCGAGCTCCTCGTCGAACACGCGCCGGTTCTTGACGCCCGTCAACGCGTCTTGCTGCGCGAGCTGCGACATCACCCGAGTCTCGAGGAAGTGCGCTCGCGCCGAGTGCTCGAGCGTTCTCGCAACGACACCACAGGCACCTGCCACGGCGCACAACAAGACGAACGTGCGCAGAATCGTCGGCAGCGGCAACCCAAACAATGCCGCAGAGATCGTGAACACCGCGATCGTGAGCGCGACCGTGAACGCGGCGCTACGAAACCGCAGACCGAACACGAGGAACGGTCCGATCGCGAGCACCGGCAGCAGCATCAGCGCCTCGAGCTGCCCGGCCGCGGCAACGCCGGCCGTCGTGAGAGCAATCATCGAGCCTCGCAGCGGAATCAGCACCTGCGCGCACGGCAGGTAGAGCCGTTGGAACCACGGACTCCACGCGAGCGCAGCCAGCAGGACGGAGATCGTCATCACGATGCCGAACTGACCGAGCTGCAGCTGCGTCCACGAGCCGAGCAGGATTTGCTCGGCACCGCGCGCCGCGGCCAACGCGAGCGCGACGAGCGCCGTGACGCGAATCAGCGTCCGGTTCTCGGCAAGACACAAACGGGCGAACTCGGACTCGAGCGCCGGGGTGAACCCACGCGTACCCGCGCCGAGGACCGGCAGTCGTTCGGACATAACGCTACGATACGACCCGCCCCGCGGCGAGAGTGTGACGCGGTGCGCGTATTGACCCGGAACGGCGCCTACTTCGCCGCGTTCATCATCTGCACGAGCTGCATCCGGCTCCCGACGCCGAACTTCGAGTAGATGCGGTGCGTATGGTCCTTGACCGTCTGCAAGCTGATGAAGAGCTCCTCCGCGATCTGCTTGTTCGTCTTGCCGAGGCAGATCTTCTGCACGACCTGCTGCTCGCGCTTCGTCACGCCATACTGCTCGAACACGTGCTGCATGCCGACCTTCGTCGCGGTCTCGGCCTTGACGGGCGTGAACACACGGTCGGCGTTGGCACGTATGTAAAGGAGTGCGGGCAAGTTGGAGCCGTGCACGGCCAGCAGCGCGACCGCCCCCAACCGAACGTCCACGAGCACGAGTGCCGCGAACAACGAGCGCCCCGCGAAACCCGCGCCGAGCAACGCCGCGAAATTCAGCAGGATCCTGCGCTTGTCCCCCTCGGCCGCGGAGCCTTGCCGCCACACGAGGACGAGGAACGCCGAGTAGTAGACGAGCTCGAGGCCGATCATCGTCAGCGCTTCGACGAGCCCGAGACTGACGCTTCGCGAGGCCGGCTCCGCCTGCAGTACACCGACGGCAAACCAAGCGCCGAGCAGCAACATCGCGAACACGACGGCATGCAGCGAGTGCCATGCCGGCTTGAAGGTCTTGCCGAACATCGAGCACGCCATGCTGACGAGCATGACCCATGAGACGAACAAGAACGGCACGCCCAAGACCGGTAGGAACCCGACGACGGCTTCGACAGCGGACGCATCGCTCGTATCGATCGCCGTCAGCAAACCGCGCGTCAGGATCTGCCCCCAAAGGCCGTAGAACGCGAACGCGTGAAACGCGGCCAGGTAGTAGAAGTGTTGCCGGAGAAACTCGGACGCGTACGTCGAGAGCAGCTGGCGGCTGACGAGTACGCTCGCGACGGTCAGGCCGAGGCACAGAACGAAGGTGACGATGAGGACCTGAACGAACATCGCGGCATGGGACAATAAACTGAACAGAATCAGAACACTACTTTGGTAGTGGGCGAGTAGTGTTTTGGTAGGAATCTACGAAAACACTACGGAAGTTGGACGCGTTCTGCTCGCCTCCGACCCTACATTGGCCTCCGTCGAATTCACCTGTGGTCGGAGGACCAAGTCCATGAGAACACCAAAAGCAACGGCATTCGGTAGCTTCGGCTACGGCTGGCAGCAGCTCTGGAAGTACTTCCTGCATCTGTTCCTGATCGGCGTCATCGTCGGCGTGGTCAGCGCACCGACGTGGGGCCCGATCGGCGGCAACGACGGCTGGGACACGGCGGGGTTCGCCCTGCTGAACGTGCTCGCCGCCGTCTACGCGATCCTGGTGCTGCCGGTCATCAAGTATGGCGCGGACTGGATGTACCTGTTGTTCATGCGGGACGAGCGGCCGGACGTCGCCGAGATCTTCGTCGGCTTCAAGAAGAACTACCTGAACATCATCCTGGCCAATCTGCTCGTGGTCGCGATTTGCGGCATCGGGTTCGTGCTGTTGATCGTGCCCGGCATCATCTTCGCGTGCCGACTGTCGTTCGTGACCTACCTCGTCATGGACAAGGGGCTCGACCCCGTCGCGGCCATCGAGAAGAGCTGGTTCATGACGCGCGGCCACGGCTGGCGGATCTTCGGCATGTTCGTCATCTCGTTCTTCTTGATCGTGATCGGGTTCGTCCTGCTGTTCTTCCCCGGCGTCTTCGCGTTGCTGTGGGTCGGCGCGACGTTCGCGTCGCTCTATCACGCGGTGGACCTCGAGGACCAAGCGCGGCTGAACCAGAACGGCGTCGCGGCCTAGCTCGGTTTGCGGGAACGCGCGGCGGCCACTCTCCCCCCTTTTCGGCCCGTCGCGCACTCTCCCCGGGGGCGCTCGCAGATGCGAGCGCCCTTTTTTTCGCTCAGCGCGCGTCCGGCATCTCGTAGAGCTGATAGATCTCGCAGGTGCCCTGGCCCGTGACCTCGAGGAACCGCTTCGTGTGCTTGACGATTTCCTCTCTCGAGTTCGCCTTCAGCAACGCGTAACCGCCGAGGACTTCCTTCGCCTCGCTGAACGGGCCATCCGTGACCGTGACCTTGCCGTTGGCCGGCTTGTGCACGCGAAAGCCCTTGGCGCCGAAGCTGACGCCTTCCGTCGAAAGGAGCCATCCTTCTTTCATGGCCTCCTCGACGAGCTTGCCCATGGCGGCCATCTCGGCCTGTGTCGGGGCGCGGTTGCTGGGTTCGTGCGTGAAAATACTGATGAAGCGCATGGCCTAAAACCCTCCGGGGTTGATGTTGTATGCGTGTAATGGTCGAACGGCCGGCAGCAAAATCGACAACGCGGCCCGCTTTTTCTATTCTCGGCCGATCATGGACGAACGTAAGGCCAAAAAAGGCGCTCCGGACCCGGCCGGCGAACATTGGGGACTCGACCCCCAAGACGTGCGCGCGCACGCGCGCCGCATGCGCGAAGCGAGAGCCGTCGGACCGCTCGGCAAATTCTTCCGTTTCGCCGCGCTTGTTCTGCTGCTCGCCGTGGTGTTCGCCGCGTATTGGAACCTCGACACGCTGCGCCAGCTTCGCTTCGATTTCTCGCAGGTGCGGGGCGCATTCGAAGACGCAGCGGACGACGTGGCCGACGCGAGCCGCGGCGGCGAGCCGCGCACCGAAGTCGTGGGCGACTCGAGCGTCGCCGGCGTCAGCGTGCCGACGAGCATCAAGGGCGAAGAAGAGGACGCCGGCGAGGCGGACGCGGTATCGGCTCCGGCCCCCGCAGCGCCCGCGGCGCCCGCGCCTTCGACCGAAACGGCAGCTGCGAACGACGCGCCGGTGGTAGCCGCTCAGCCAGTACCTGCACCGGAGCCGGAGCCCGAAGCGCCGCCGACACCGGAGACGTTCGGTTTCGGCCTACAAGTCATGAGCGTCTCGGAAGCGAACGCGAGCGCGCGCGTGCTCGTGCTGCGCGACGGCGGCCGGCGCGGCGTCTCGTTCATCACGTGGTGGACGACGGACGGCACGGCCGTCGCGGGCAGCGACTTCGCGCGGCTCGAGCGCCGCGTCGAACGCTTCGGGATGGGCGAGCAGAACCGCACGCTGCTCGTCCCGATCGTCGGCGACCGCAACCGCGAGGGCCCCGAGAACTTCTTCGTTCACATCGCCGTCGGCGAATCCATGTCCGCGCCGGAGCTCGCCAAGATCGAAGTCGAGATCACCGACGACGATTAGTCCTCGAACGCCGTATCGGTCTCGACACCGGCGTAGTAGACCCAGACGTTCTCGTCGCCGGTCAGCAGCTCGATGTACTTCGGATGCACGAACAGCGACTCGCGGCCTGCGTTCAGCTCGCGCAGCACGCCGATCTCGGCGAGCGACTTCAAGTACACGGACGCCGTCTGCCGCTTCGCGAGACCGGCATCGACGACGTTCGCGATGCGGCAGTACGGCTGTTTGAATAGAAGCTCGACGAGCTCCCACGTGTACATCTTCGGCAAGCGGCGGTGAATGAAATCGCCCGTGTGGCGCATGAGATCGCGGATCGCCTTGATCTTCTCCGTCGTCCAGCCGCACGTGTTCTCGATGCTGTCGAGCATGAACGTGATCCACGGCGCCCAGCTCTGCTTCGTCGTGACCTCGAGCAGCAGACGATAGTAGTCGGCCTTGTTGCGGATGATGTAGCGGCTCAAGTAGAGGATCGGCGTATCGAGCAGCCCCTGCTGCACGAGGTAGAGAATGTTCAAAACGCGACCCGTGCGGCCATTGCCGTCCGCAAACGGGTGGATCGCTTCGAATTGGTAGTGCTGCACCGCGCACCGAATCAGCGGATCGACGTCGTCGTGGGACGTGAGGAACTCCTGCCAGTTCGCGAGCTTGTCGCGGATCACGTCTTTGCCGACCGGCGGCGTGTAGATCACGGCGGCGGTTGCGGTGTTGCGCAGCGTCGTCCCCGCCTTCGAGCGCAGATCGAATAGCGGCTCGCCTTTGATCGTGCGGCACACGTCGATCGCAGTCTCGACCGTGAGCCGGCCGTCCTGCACCTTGCGCACGCCTTCGAACAACGCGCGGCGGTAGCGAAGCGCTTCCTTCGTCGCGGGATCGGCCGCGCGATTCTCGGGTGCATCGACGAACTCGAGCAGCTTGTCGGTCGTCGTCACGATGTTCTCGATCTCCGAGCTCGCTTGCGCTTCGAGCAACGGCAGCGCGTTGACGAGAACCGAAGCGTTCGGGATCAGCTCCGCGGCCTGCTTGAGCTCGGCGAGCGCAACGCGCGCGCTGATGCACTTCTTCAGGATCGCGGCCGTCTCGATACTCTCGAGCGGCGGCGGTAGCCGCGGGAGATCGTTATAAGGAATCGACGCATCGAACGGCATAGGTACGAAACCTCCGTGTTTTTCGACATATCCAGCGGATACGTCCGGGGCATCGACAGATTCGCGTGACGTGTCGAAATTACTTCATATTTTCGACATATTGGCGGGCGCTGGTCGATTCCATCGACAGGTGGGCGCAATATGTCGAAAAATCTATGAATTTTCGACAAGTCAGCATAGCCGGAACTGCCGAAAACGGCTGTGACCAGCGTCACATCGCTCGGTCGGCGACTAGACGGCGTCGATTAGCGCGCGCATCCGCGCGCGTGCCGGCTCGGTCGGCACCGGAGCGAAAGC